>Ga0209047_1002629_pt1 | contig 11877 bp, 4 predicted proteins | sample SaaInlV_165m_DNA_3_FD_184681 | JGI IMG/M metagenome (GOLD analysis project Ga0209047, IMG submission 184681) | Marine microbial communities from expanding oxygen minimum zones in the Saanich Inlet - Saanich Inlet SI037_S3LV_120m_DNA (SPAdes)... | ecosystem: Environmental > Aquatic > Marine >...
ATAAAGAAATAACTCCATTTGCACCCTCTAAGTCTGATCTTTTAGCTAAATTCTGCATTTCTCTCAAGTCATACTGACCTGCCATCTTACTCGGAAATACATTTTGATCTGAGCCTTCTATAAAAACAGATAAGTATTCTTCTTCTTTAAGTCTGCCTTCACCTAAATTAATCGCCCCTATTACTCTGTTTGAAATATCAGTTACAGAGGCTGCAGAGATATACTGAACATCTGTTGCCCAATGTAAAAGAGCGACAGTTCCTCGATCCGCAGGAAATAGGAAACCAGAAATAGTGAAACCATCCTCGGTTGTATTTGTGGCATTAGTATATGTGGTTCGAGTATGTCTGAAATCGTCTTCAGTAGTTACTCTCATTGAAGAAATAAAAGAAGCCCCATCTCCTCCTCCGAGTAAAAGATCCGTATCATCATCTACATTAAAAACAGCATCCGATCTAAGATCCGCACCTAGAATCCCAAAGGGTTTTGGGTTTGTAGATAAATAAGGGTATGTCTCAGACCCACTATTTCTGAAGTCAGTAGAGTTTACTGTAACCCCATCAAAGTCTATCGTAGTATTTCTATCCCAAGGTGCAGAATCCGCTTGCTTCAATACACCCCAATCAGGGATGCCAGAAATAGTGTAAGAGGTATTCTCTGAAGTATATGTCTTCTCTCCCTCCCCTAAACGGGGTGGTTTTATTTTTACTTGAGAGGCTAAATCATCTAAATGAGATTGAACTTCATCTCCGAGATATGTCTCAAAGGGATTTTCTGCGGAGATTTGGTTCGCATCATATGCGTCTTGAGACATTTGGACTTGAGTAGAGAGATTACCCTTAGAACCATCTTGGCAAACGGAACTACCCTCTCCTATTTTGATAATAGTCTTCGGATTATTCTTACTAGGCATACCGAATCACTCCTTATGGTCGAACATCAATGTATTTTTGTTTTCTAAGTTTATTTAATACTCGACCTTGTGTTCTATATACACAAGCAACGGTGTCGTCATTTTCATCCAAAAGAGCAACAAAGTTAGAGCGAGAAGGGTCAGAAATGCCTGTGTCGAGAGGTTCTGACACTCTTGAAAGAACAACTAAAACTACCTCGCCTTTGTTAAAATGGCTCTCTGCACTTAAAACTAGACCCAACATACAGGTGGCATTCTTATGTCTGATATTTTCACTTAGCTTCTTAGCGTAAGTGCTTGGCATATATTCGCCACTATCTACGGTACGATATACAACTCTCTTACCAGAGTCTTGGATCGGATTACGAAGACTGATCTTGTTTGTTTGATCCATAGGAACTAGAGAATGTTGACTTAAAAGACCTGTATTCACATCAAAGTCTTCTAAAGAAATAAGCGTACTTCCAAGTAAGTCTATTTCTGAAAAATCAACCACATCTGGACTATGACCAAGTTGCTCAAAGGGAGCTAAGAATGGATACCCTTCTTCTGTGGTAGATGCCCCTTTAGTAATAGACCACAGCTTGTCAGAAATAATAATAGGCTGGATCTCTATAGACTCTGCATTTATAGGTGTTGCTTTAGAACCACAAGTCTGAGGAGAAATAGATCTGTAATAACAGGCGATCTGATATCCACTAGCACCGTAGTTAGAGACGGGCATTCTAGGGTAAGACATGACACTTACACGAGTTGTTTCAGGCAATACTGCCGAGAAATGTAAATATGTGTCACTTGAACCAAATTTAGACAAGGAAACATCAATAGGGATATTAAAATTGTCGCTCACTCTTATTACAGTCGGGAGGAAAAAGGGGTCTCCTGTGTAATGCACTCTCCAAGGAAGCCTTACTCCATTCAAACCCTCAGAAATAAACTCTGACGTTATTTGTCCCCCAACTAACTCTACACCTATCTCACGAGTCCCTTCTCTGAAGAAAACTTCAGGAGGCTGATCAAAAGCATCTACTTGTCTTTGATCTCTACTATACTCCAAGACAGCTCCTGTTGGATATATCTCTGAAGACCCTACCAAACTCTCTCCAAATACTGTAGCGGAAGCTCCTTGTTTAGCAGGGTATTCAACGACAAGAGTTATGAAAACACTCCGATCTGAACCCACGTCACCATCATTCAAGTTCCCTATAATCTGAGAACCCGCAGAAGCTAAGTCTATTGTCGTATTATTTCTATCTAACACTATTTCTATGTTGTCAGTTCCAAGTCCTGAAACTTTTTTCAGTTGAGTCCCTCTGTCTATAACTAAAGCACTATTACCATCGTCATGCCAACACTCTAAAACATCTATAACAGAGGTCCCTGTTGGAGCACACTGTCCAAACATCAAACCATCTTTGGATTTTGCATCCCAATATCTGAATTTTGAACTCGCTTCTAGTTTAGAAATGTCTAAAGAAATAATATCTCCCTCATACCACCCTGTATTATTATTGTCTATTTTAGTAACACTTAAAGCCCCATCATAGTTTTCACTGACATCAAACTTTACTTCAAAAATAACTCTCTCTAAAACAGGAGCAGTAGAAAACCTTCTAGCGATATGGTCAAACTCACGAATGAATGTTCCTCTTTGTGTGGTATCTCCCACTCCACCATGAGCTTGAGTCCTACCAATCTCATCACAAACGAGAGGTTTAGTAGAAATACCACCACTACCATTAAAAGAAGGTCTGAAATCACTTGAGTCTATAGCCCAAGTGTTGTTTTGATTGTCGAGTAGAAGTTGAAACTGTCTCACTAACTCTGAAGAATAATCAAAACCATGTGGGAAGACTGTAGTTCGCAAATCGAGTATATCTTCAGCATAAATAAGATCACTAAACTGTCCATCGGGTCTATCTGAATTACTTACACCCACAGCAATAATCGTATCTGTAACTAAAGCATTGTTTGAAGTGGCTGTGTGAGTAGAAAGAAGAGCATTATTTGCATAATGCTCTGGGTCAAAAGCTCCTTGTGATCGTCTAAAGACATAGCAAATTGGGATTGCATACACATACCCATCTACAGCACCGAGAGCATTTGAACTTGCTTCCGTACCATCTCCACAAAAGAACAAACCCGAATCGGTAAAAGGATAAGAGTTTGTCTCTCCATCTGCTCTTACGACATCTGCAAAACTTGCACGAGAAAAATGGTAACCAGCCTGTGGAGAACTTTGACCTCCTTGGGCTTCTACGTTTACATTATCAAAGCCGAAATATTGTGTTTTAGGGTTGATTCCATCTGGGTGTGTCTGACCTTCACCATTGTAATCAACTGAGAAAACTCTGAACCTATACTGTATTTGGACTCTTTTCGTAGTCACTTCTGAAATAAATGTGTCTATTAAATCACTATCTAAGAATAGACTTGGGTCAGCTTGTGTATTTCCATAAGGATATATTTTTGTAGCGTTAGGAGCACCTTCTCCGTCTGTGCCTCCACTCGGTTGCCTTATTAGAATATCTCCATGTGTAGAAATAACTACGTTGTTTGAAGCTAGACCACCATTAATCGTAAGGAATATGAATTCTGTCCCATTAGTTTCGGCTTCTATGGCTAAACCCAGCGTCGTGGATGTACTTTGCTCATTTATTGCATCTCTAATATTTCTAGCTGTTTCAGGGATTGTATTCCCGATTTGATAGTCTTGACCGACCGCTATTGTCACAAACCCACCTCCAACATTTGCAGTACCATCTAAATAGATGTCTCCGACATTATTAGAGTTTAGTCTGAATGTGGCACTCGCAGGTGAACTTGGCGTGACTAGTTGTTTCCACACTTCAAGAAATACAAAATCTGTTCTTTTAGAATCTGGAGGAGAACCCTCTACAGTCGGAGGAGGTAGAGTGATAAGATTAAGAGCAGGATTGTTACTATTAGATCCCGACACCACTATTTCTTCTCCTGCTACATGAGCAACGAAGGATTTAATAGTGAATGCGTTTGGTATTTCTGAATAAAGGAAGTCAAACTCTACTGTTTCTCTAGGAAAAACAGACACAACTCCTGAAGAAGTTGTGTAATTTGAGTTCTTTCGAGCTATTTCTTGGCTAAGATTAAGTTCACTGTCTAAAACAGATTTCCCGTCTTGAAAGACTACGCTCTCCCAAGAGCGGTCTGTAGACGTAAGGTTTCTTGAAACTGAGGTTATATGTTTAAGAGTCATTTATGTTCCCCTTAAAAAGTAAGTCGCCAAGTTATTGCGAGAACAGAACCTTGTGGCTTGTTAATCACAGGAAATGTGAGATAATTAGCAAGCACATCATAGTTCCTCAAATCTCTTGCGACATCTCTATTTTGTGGATCTTGGTCATTTGGTGTTCCTACATTTATGTCTACAGGAGAAATAAGACCCATCTCATTCAAACCACTGTTAGCTTCGTTTTCTGAGAATACTGTAGTAAAATCAATCACATTAGTAGGCACAGAGGATACAGTGCCATCCGCAGAACGATATACTACAGAAGAAAACTGTTTCCGTTCTTCTTCTATGTTCAACCTTCTTTGTTGGTCTGTCGCTATATCTGGAGAACTAGCATCCCCATTAGCCCCACTCCCCACAGCTAAGACTTTCAGACCTGAAATACCTGCTTCTCCTTTAAATAACATAGAAGCAAAAACACCACCATCTAGAGTGTATATGTTTTTCTTATCAAGTACTGTTTCTTTTTCGCCATTAGCAAAGGTTAAAGTAGCCTTAACTTCCCCAAGAACAGAAATACCTGTTTCTCTGAAATTAAACCCAAAACCTAGTCCAGTCGTAGTGGGTGCAGGGATAAAGTCTTTATTTTTCATGTTGTCCTCCTTATCGGGGTTATATGTTAGGATATAATACCAACATATAAATCATCAACAGTAAGAAAGAATATAAAGACTATTACATTTTAAGTCCCAAAGGTAATCGTATAAGAAACTTCTAGTGTACCGTCATTAGTCTTAGTAATCGTGTTTGCTAAGACTCTGCGAGCAAACATCCTCATCTTATTTGTGCTGTGGGGATAGTTTCTTGAAGCGGTGTTCGTATTGGCTACAAAACCGTTCCCATCAATGTTCTCTCCTGCTGTCCAAAGAGCTATCTCTGAAATCTCTATATTCCCTTCACCTGTGCCAAAAGTGGTGGTGAATTTTATCTTCTTAGCTTCTGGGTAAGTGAAAGAATCAATCTTCCTACAATACTTAGCATCATTTTCTGTGGTAGCTGAATCATCCCCTGCTGTTGTAGGTGCGAACTGACTGTCCACCATAGTAACAAGATAAGTAGGCTCTGCAACGTCTGTATTGACAGCATTATGTGCATTACCTTGACCATCTGTACCTGTGTTTGTACCTACCGCTACCCAACCGATCATATTTGAGTGGTTGCTTTGTTCAATGTCTGTCTGACCTGCTACACCAGCGGGGCCTATATAATCAAACCCTGTTGGGTAATTGGCAGTGTCTGTGTAAGTACGTTGGTCGCCTAGTAGCACACCTAAACCACCTCTATCGGGTGCTACATAGGGAGAGGCATTTGTCCCAGACATTGGAGCAAGACAATCCATAAGAATGTTGTTAGACATCTCAGTAAGAGAGTTTGAACCCTCTTCTATTTGGACAATCTCTCCGTTTTTATTTCTTAGAACGCACTTAACGTAGCCTTTGATTTTCAACATGGTCTATCTCCTTTTTGAAAGGGTGAGTTAATAAAAGATTAAAAAATCTATTTGATGTAAATGTTACCATCATTTCTTATAAAGAATACGAAATGATTAGTGTTGGAAGTTAAAGTGTTAAAGTTAACAAGAGGTGGAGGATTTAGTTGTGTATAGTCGGGTTCATCGGGTGCAGGTAAGTCAGTCACATAGGTTTCTAAATGAAGAGAAATCTTATCGGGGTCAGATACTGACATAAGATAATGGACATTAGTGTTCAATGTCAGATATAGAGGTGCAGAAGTGTAGCTAAAAGGAGATAAGGAACTAGATAGTGCTATCTTATCAGCATCATTATGATCCCAAACAAATGCAGGGAAGTTTCCCCCAATATCTCTCTCTATTGCATTCAAAGACTGCTCATTGTTGAAATAATCAAAGCTGTTAGCAGATGTAGGTTGTATAGGTTTAATCTGAATGTACATATCTTCTGTATGTTCGTAGTTTAAAAACAAATACGCTCTAAGAGGGAAAACACCGCCAGATGGGATGTTGTGGTAAGGTGAGTACCTGTCTAAGTAAGCAGGTAGTGTGCCTTTTTTAACGATAGGGAAGAGAGGGTCATTGACAAACCGCTCTCCTACAATAGGAAGGTTTTTTATGTTTGTATTATCTCTATCATTTTGAAGCCCTAAATCGACCACATCGAAATAGTAAGAATATGTAGCATAACTTCTCACAGGATTTTGAATATAGTGTGGATTAAAAGTGTGTTCGTTATTTGTCACTTCTGTAGGAAATAACTCAAACCACACATACTCATCGGGGTTGCTTGAAAAGCTTTTTTGAGGGAAATCTTTCATTTTTTCGTTTGGATCTACACTATTGCTATATTTTACTTGGACAGCCATTTTCATGTTGTACTCAGACTCATGAGAAACAACTCCATTATAGCCCAAAGACTGAACTTCAAGAAATAACCGATCTCCTAGCTTAACAGGAAAATCTGAGTCTCCCTCTACATAAAGGTCTACAACATTTTGTCTTATGTTAGTCGGTGTTGCAGAATTATGATAAGCCTCATTATTGACAAACTGATCTGTAGGTTGGTCTACATTTAAAATACTAGAAAGTCTTAAAGTATTTCCGATGTTGTCTCTCCAACTAGGGTTTCGGATGTCAAATATGGGTTTTTGATCAACTTCAGAAAGCTGGCCTGTCGCTTCAATAGAGGGGTAATAAAGTTTTTTATAGATCGGGTCAGGTCCTTTTTGGGGGTCTACTTTATATAATGTGATGTTGAAGTCGAAGCTGTTATCTAGGAGATCATTATCAACTTTTAGGGCAATAAGAAGACTGACCGAATGTTCAATCTCTACATATTCATCGGTCGGCTCAACTACTTCATTAGTGAAAGCATCTGGTTCAAGATCTATCCTATATATTGTGTTTGCTGACACACCCTCGTCTGAAACTAAAACGATTTCCTCATTGCCGGCCTCTCCCGCAACTACGGGAGAAAAAGCAAACTCTGCTGTAGGAACGTCGTCTGAAATAACTGTGGTTTCTTCTTCAGAAATAGGGCTGAACCTATAAGCAACAAGATCAGTTTCATCCATCTCATCGGAAACTACTATAGTTTCCATATGTTGGACACCTACGACAGGGAATCTTATTTCTACATCATCTGTATTTAAACCTGCTAAGATTTCTTCTTCTAGCACATCTCCTGCACCAACCACAAATCTGTAGTCTACACTTACTTCTTCGTCAGAAAGTCCTACCACATCTGCAACGTCCACTTCTTCTGAAGAGAGCAGGTGAAATACAGTAAATAGAGGGTCATCTGAAACACCTACGGTGTCTATCAATGCTTCTCCTAGAATGAAGTTCCCGTTTAAAATCAGAGTAGCGTCTTCAACTAAAGGAAGCACATCCCCCAAAGAAATAGAGAAGGTGGTTTCTAAGTCCTCTCCATCGCTTAGGTTCACTACTTCAACTTCTAAGTCTGAGTCATCTTGATAAGCGAGGAGTAACTCTTCTTGGTTGTCGTCATTGATCACCACACTATCTTCTAAGAAAACACCATAGAAATACCTTGCTAAAAGGTCTATTTCTTCTTTTGATTGGAAATTTATTCTTAACCCAGTGCTCTCTAAAACTTCTCTTCTATTTAATATGCTTCTTATTCCTATGAGAGAAGAAGTGAGATTTAAAGAGAGTGAGGGTCTAACTCTCTCTATTGTATGTTTGACTGCTTTGATAGGGCTTATAAAGGGGTGTCCTTTTATTTCTATTCTTGTCAAATCGTCTTCAAAGAAGATTTCTTCGGCTTCTATCCCTTTTTCTTTACTTTGTTTTAAATAGAGGTCGAGTCTAGGTTCGTCTGTGGGGAAGTCTGAACTAATTGCCCTACCCTGTGGATTTTGCATTAGTTCTTCTGGAGAATTTCCTTTTCTGTTTAGAGAAGGGACTGAGAAATCTACTTGACCTTCACTGAAAATAGCACCCTTATACCAATTCTGCATAGTGTAGGGGGTGCTAGAAATAGATACGATATTGACTGTAGTGCCATCTTCAATGTCCTCTATATACAAACCCCTAGTTCGTATAGAAAAACCATACTCGTTTAAATCTGAGTCTTGTATAGACACAATGAAATCTGGCTTAAAACCTAAAGAGTTAAAAGAAACTACGCCCCCATACACTGAAATAGTTTTTTTAGCATAGTCTCGCACACCGCTTACATTAGAAGAAATAGGGTTGAAGCTATTCAACGAGAAGTGAGTGTTAGAGTTATACTTTGTGTTTTTTTCTAGTAGGATTTGATTATTAGAAGGATCATTACCCCCATAAGTGTTTAGCCCAAAAGTACCTTGTAGTGTTGCTTCAGATTTAAACAAGTCTGTGTTTTTTGGCTCAATAGGAGAAGTAGGGTAAATGCCAATGGTGGGAGAAGATTTCACATTAGATTTTATAGTGGCAGGCTTCTTTGGACGGACTGTTGCTTTACTGCGTCTAGTGTTTCTCGAAGCGTTTAGGACGAACTGCTCTGAGTTTAAGTCCGTAAAGTTGACAAGATCATCTTCGCCTAGAGGGACTCTTATTTCTATTATTTTATTATCATATAACTCGACATGATCTTTGAACTTTAAGCTGACTTTATTGGAAACACCGCCTACAGAAATATAGTAAGGGTAGTATTCTTCTATCTCAATAAAGCCGTTAAGTGGGGTGATACTTTCTTTGAGTATTGGAACACCTTTAAAACTTCTTCTCAAAGGTACATTCAACTCTGAATAAAACGCACCACCTGACTCTCTTACAGTAACCGTAACATTTCTATTTTTTAAGGGAGGTGTTTTCCAGCTATACTCTAAAAAAGTTATTTCTTGCAGTCCTGCTTGGACACCTATAGCAGAATCAAGTGTGATTTCTGAGGCTCTCAAGTAATAAAGATTTTTTGCCCTCTTGTCCGAGAAATAAGCTTGACCCTCTATTATAAGAACCTCGTTATTTCCGATTCTTTCATCTAAAGAAATAAACCCATTTGTAATGGTATAAGACCCAATCCTATTATGTCTGACTATGTTTACATCGTACACGCCATCCGGAGCTGTCACGTCTTCTATACTCTTTACGGTTCTCCGTTTTCCTCCAATAGAAACACTGTCTAAAACAGACACGAGAGCTTGAGATATTCTGACTTTTTGATTGTTATAATAACAAAGAAGTACGTTCTCCCAAGTACCTGCTCTTACTTTTCTCATGTTTTCTTGGTGGGAACTCCCCAAAGAAAAAATAAAACTCTCTTCATTCTGTGGGATTATTTCAGAAACTACACCATCCTCTTTTTTAAAGTTAAGAGTAGTCCCACTTGGCTTAGAGATATTTTCTTCAAGAACAGAAGAAATCTCCCCTATTTTTAGATGGGCAGGTTTAGTTGTCTTGAGAACTTTTCTTAGGTTCTCTTGCTCTTCAAGAGAACTTGAAGAAATACCAAGTTCCAAAGAATGTGTATGTCCCTTATAAGGTTGAACTACTCCATCTATTACTTCATGGTAGTGGAGTCCTTCGCCCCAACTCTTACCGATTGGAGCAGAAGTAGACCCCAACCCTTTAGACTGAGCATAGACAATGTGTCTATGTTTGACAGTAGTCTGGTCTGTAGGGTTTTCTGTGTATCTGATAGTAGAAGAATAAATAGAAATAATATGCTGACTTATTTTTCTCAGCTCTATCAGATCCCCATCCTTTGTACTCTCTAAAGCTTTGGAAATACTTTCTTCTGTAGAACCTGAAAGAAGACTTTGTACTATTTCTTCACAAAGGTTCTTTAATTTTACGGTGTCTGAAATATTAGGGATGTTCTCATCTTCAAAGATCAAAGACAGGAGTTTTGAATAAATAAACTCAGGTCTTAAGTCTGAGAAAGAAGAGTCGTCTTGGAGATCTGAAATATCTATAAATACTTCTGCAATGATTTTAGCCACTGCCTCAAAAAATATTCTTTGATTAGAGCCATAGTGCTGAAAATTATAGTTAGAAGCTGTGGCGTTAGCTAAGTTGAGAGAGACTTGCTCTGAGATATAGTCTATAAAGTTAGTCTTACTCTGAGAAGAAGACCCTAGAGGATCTTTGCCTTGACGAAGATCGTTGAGAAACTTCATTATTGCACCTCTTCATATGTGAAAGCCAAGCTGCCTGTTTTAAAGAATGAAAACCCATTCAACTTCAACTCAGACACCGTTTCTATTGTACCCTCGACATTATAGTCTACATAATAAGTATAGTCTGAAGGGCTTTCTCCAATATTAAGGGCAAACAGTATGCGATTGTTTGTTTTTACACCTTCTATACCCAAGCCGACATCATTTACAATTGTAGCTACTTTATGCCCCCAAGAAGAAGCGTTGTTTCTGTCTAGTGTATCTAAGATTCCCATCTCTTCTTTCCCAATGAAAACTCGACCTCTTAACCCACCTAAATCTTGTGTTTTATTTAGAAGCTCTGAATCTATGCTATAAACATTCACTCTTGAGTTTGAAAGAGAAGCAACACGATTGAAACCACTTGCACTCAAAGAAATAGTTTCTCTGAGAATATAGGTGTCTTGAGCAAAAGACATTTGTGTGAGTGGCAATATAATGTGGTTGACTCCATCTACATTGTTCAGAACCGTCACTATTTCTGAATGTCGGATCGACCCGCCTAAAGAAGATTCATTAATAAAAGAGGTCAACGAATAGCGGATTTCGGAATCTACTAATGTACTATCTACTCCTCGATCTAACACCACCGTAGCTTTCACGTCTACAGAACAGCCTATTGCTTCTTTAACAACAATATCCGCAAAAATATTCTTATTCCCGTCCACACCTGTCTGTGTGTTATTGACAACTAAGTTTATGTCATAATTTACAACGATATTTTCTAAGTACTCATAGGAGATATGGATAATATCCCCATCCTTAATTGCACTGTCTGAAGTTCGCTGTATATAACAGTTATCGTTTTCATCTTTAGAAATAATGTAGTCTGCACTTTGAGATAAGAATGGACTCTTATATATCGTTGTACCTGCCACATCTGTCACTACAAGAGAAAGCTGATCGACACCTAGATTGTTCAGTCGCTCTGGATAAAAACCGATAATAGTATGAGATTCATCTTCTATAATCAGTATCTTATTTCTTTCGGTGTTATTGGGTATTAACACATAATTTGAAGACCCAGAAGACCGACCTAGTTGCAGAGCGTCTTCATTATCATAAAAAGAATAGTCTGAAATAGCAGTACCGTCTGCATAAGAAACAGATTTTATTTCTCTTACAGGCTGTCTCTTCAAAATGATTTTATTTGTTATCCCAGATCTCCATTCGCCTATAATGTTGTCAGCTACACTATAGGTCGGTTGAGAAATAGAAGAATCTAACTGTATTGTGCGATAATCTAAAATCACAACATTCGTTAAGTCAAATGTCTGATTCGTTGTTAAATTCCTTAAACCATATCCAAGGCTACCTCTATTTATCATTTCGGACAAAGGCGTTTCTATTGTCGCCTCCATATTTCTGAAGATATAAGCATTTGGCGAAGAAACAGGGATGAATCTACTTTCAAAGTAGGATTGATAGCTTGGAGCATATACGTCAGAAACTGTAGCGAGACTCTCACCTCTAATCCATATGTCAACCTTCCCACCAAGCTCGTCATCTCGTTGCATATAAGGGCTTTCACTGTCTACTACAAACGAGTTGATTA
>Ga0209047_1002652_pt1 | contig 11809 bp, 16 predicted proteins | sample SaaInlV_165m_DNA_3_FD_184681 | JGI IMG/M metagenome (GOLD analysis project Ga0209047, IMG submission 184681) | Marine microbial communities from expanding oxygen minimum zones in the Saanich Inlet - Saanich Inlet SI037_S3LV_120m_DNA (SPAdes)... | ecosystem: Environmental > Aquatic > Marine >...
TACCTTGCAGTGGTAATGCAATCAGTGGGGTTGTTCCTGTTTCTGAGATGACTTGTCGAACGGGCTTGGGTCGGTTAGCATCTGCATCCCAGAATGGGTTGTCTGTGGATAGGTCGGTGTATACTGTGTCGAAATATAGTTCTCCTATCACTTGGTCGTCATAAGTGGTGCTGTAACCGCTCACCGTACAGTCAACCCCATCACTGAAAACAAGGTTCTCATCAGTGAAGGTGGAGAATGTCACTGTTTTTGAAACACCATTAATAAAACATTTAGTGTTGGATTGGCTGGACATATCTATTGATAACTGCAATGATTTATTCACACCCAACTCAAACGCATCATTAACCGAAATCATTAGACCTAACCCACCTGTTGTATATGCGCGGATAGATAAGAGATTTGAGTTCAAGTAGTTTTCATACTGTACACTGAACATCAAACCTGTACCAGAATCCCGAATCATTAAAACATTTGTAGTGGCGGTATTGTTGGTCTTTTTGCAGATAAAAGACATAGTTACGAACTTACTGTCAGAATAAGAGACACTAGTGTCTATCACTCTATCAGCACTACCATCAAACGTACTTGCAGAACAATTCCATTGATTAGGCGCACGACCAGCCGTGTCCAGTACCCCATTCACCGTGAAGTCACCACCAGTTCCAGAGTTCGACCCAGCCGTAGCCGCATCAGTCATGGGTAGGTAGAGAATAGGACTTGAGGGTATGGTGGAGGATGGCTTGCCGTCAGAGTCGATGAACAGTCTGCGGTTAGACTCTGTAGATAGGTTGCGGTAGGTGTAGTCTAGGAAAACGTGTGCTAGTCTGCCTGTGATATATCCGGGACTTGTTGTACCAAATCTAGCTACCTGCATTCTAACCAAAAACTGAAAGGGTATAGGGTTAGTAGTGAAATTAGCAAAACTCATGGTATAGCTAATGTCATTTATATACAGCCGAGAAGCTGACTGATTATCTTTATCCATTGAAACAGCTATGTGAGTCCAAGTATCTACGTCCACTGGGGCGGTGTTGTTAGTTGCAAACCCATTGCCCCCTAAATAACCTGAAGATAATTGGATATTATGCGAACTATCAATAAATATACGAATATTATTATCACCCATATCCGAGACTTCATACAACCCTTTAGACGCAGAGCTGTCTAATGAACTATGATAAACCCAGCAACTAAATGTAAACGTCTTACTATTAGTGTTACCCGTCATATCACTACCACGACTCAGATAATCATTCGTTCCATCAAAGCTAACACCCTCTGGGTCTACTGCACCAGATACAGGTGTCGTACCCAGTAGTTTCTTTTCTATACTCATGCCATTGCCAGCCCTGATGCAATGCCATACCAAATCGTGCCAGCATCAATAGTCGTGAAAGTCAGAACGTCTACGCCAGCCGCAGTTAGCGTTGGGGCAGTTGCCGCTGCCCAATCGACAGACGTAGGCCATGTGATTGTTGCTGAACCACCGTTAGTCAGAATCAAAGTAAATGCTCCACCCTTACCTGTTGCGGGTGGGTTGCTGAAAGTCAGTGTGGTTGCACCTGAGATGGTCTTGGTGAATACGTTGCCAGCAGATAGGTCTACATCATTAGCACCCATAGCTACTTTGGTTTCAGAGTAGTCCTTTAATTCGGGTCGCTGTAGAACATTGTCAGCCATGTTGATACTAGCTGTGCGGGTTATTGCCGCTGTGGTTTCTTTCGCATCAAGCTGAGTCTGAATCGCGGAGGTTACTCCATCGGAGTAGTTAAGTTCAGCAGTTGTGGCTGTTACTCCGTCCAAAAGGTTCAGTTCAGCCGCTGTAGATGTTACCCCATCTAGTATATTAAGTTCAGCCGCAGTAGATGTTACCCCATCTAGTATATTAAGTTCAGCCGCAGTAGAAGTTAACCCCAGATTAGTAAGCGCCGTTACCGCACTCGACAGGTCTGATAAATTGTTTGTCTTAACGACCAGCGTTGCCAAATCTGTATCGAGATCATCCCAGTTGGTGTTAAGTTTTGTACCCCAGGTATCGGACGATGCTCCAACTTCTGGTTTTGTGAATGCGTAATTCGTAGTTGTTGTATCTGCCATTTTCGTTACCTATAAGGTGATTCTAATTCGGTCCAAACAACCGGCGTATCGACTTCGTTTTCCCAAGCGCCGCCCGTTGATGATGTGATGTCTTGCCACTTGTGTCTACCTGACGCTGTGAACGTCGCTGATGGAATAGCTGTACCGTCTACATTTCTGATGCGTAAATAATTAACTGCCGCAAGTGATGCTATCGCAGCCGCAGTTCCGTCACCATTAACCACCACATCGCTGTCTGCTGAAGTGGTTGTGGTTGCGGTAGCTGTGCCGTCGGATTGATAAATTATCTTCGCTACGACGGTCGGAGTTACACTTGCGCTTGCCGTACCTTCGCCGAGCCTGATCCGCTCCCAGTTGACGGTTATAACGCCAAAGTCAGAACCGAAATCGGATGATCCGTAAGAACCTAATCCGTACAGCGATCCGCTGTCAGAACTGATTGTCGCAGCACCATCGATGATCCGATCAGCGCTGACGTTACTGGTCGTAGCTAACGCTGTTACCGTTCCGCTACCCCCGAACGTCGCGCCACCGATACTAACCGTTGTGGCCGCAGCAATTATTGCCGCAGCACCATCGGTCCGATCAGTCCACTGACCGTATGCTGTTCGCCCAAATGCTCCAGCGCCGTAATCAATCATTAGTCGAGTGTGATGTCTAGGTCGCCAGCGGGTACGCGAAATACATCATTCGTACTGATGATCTTGCTCGTCGTCAGTGCGGCGTAAGCTAATAAGTTGCCACTGGTCAGTGCGTCGTAAACACCGACATGAGTAAGCGTTCCCCACGAACCTGTGGCCGTTGGAAATTCAACTGCCGAGGTGTTTGATGCGGTGCTGGTCGTAACCGTAAAAGCCACTGTTTGACGAGCATAGGCGCTGCCCGAAACTTCCGTGCCGGTATTGTCCTCGGCTGGGTTAGTCGTGTGAATCGCCAGGTACAGAGTTGTTGGCGCGGTGTAAGCTGTTGCCCCAAAAGTGTGAAGCAGCAGTTTGTTTTCTAGATAGTTTGAAAAAGACATTTACAGACTCCTGTGTCTTGCGATTGGTGTTGAGCCAGAAAAACGAGACTTCTCATCTTCCAGCGTTAATTCTTCAATACATTTGTTATACAGTTCGTGCCAGACTAGCCCGCGTTGGTCTTCAGCTAAGTAAGGCGCTGATTCTATCAAAGCACCATATAAATATGCCCCTGGTGCTTTGGTCAGCAGCCAGTTGGTGTCACTATCTGCCGACATAGCCGGAATATCTTGGTAGTAACTCATCTCTAATTCATAGGTCGCGTCTGGCGTAGGCATAACCTCGATAGTGTCGCCTAATATGCTGTAGAACATCGGCTCTCTTGCCGTATCCGACAACCTTCCACGCTCTTGAATAATCTGCTCTGCGGTTAAGAACTCCAGCGCCTTCGTTGGGGTGACTCGCAACTGAATTGCCCGCATTTGGAGGAAGTCGGCTGGCACTTGCGTGAACCGACTATCTAATTGGGTTTCCGTTCGCTGGACCATATCAGCCACGCGCAGTACGCGATTAACTCTCGCATGAGCAAGGTCGATAAAGGTTGGAATAACTGAAGTCATGTCGTCGCGGTTTAGCCAATCTGCGACGGCTGTTTTCAGTTGCCCATAATTCGTTATTGCCATTAGACTCGCCCTGGTCGTGTCCTAAAAAATCTATTTTCGGAATCATTCAACCAGGCTTTCATCTTCTTCTGGTCGTTCAGAATCCCTCGTTTTTTCAAGTCGAAATAGACGTTCATCGGGATGCTTGCGACCTTACTCATGTCGCCGTATCGCGCCCGCTCGTCGGTGTCGTTGAACTGTGCTTTGTTCGACTCGATAATGTCTGTGACATCTGCTGATGTCGTAATGACTGACTGATCGCTCGACGCATCATAATCATGATACGTTTTAGTGCCGGTCATCTTATTTTCACTTAATAATCGTTTAGCCATAATTAAAATGGGGTGGGGTTGCCCCCACCGCACCCTCATCTCCTAGTTACGAAGTTGATAGATCAGCGATTAAGCCTAAACCAGCTTCCTGATCTACTTTTAATCCCACTTCACAGAGGACCATGCGTTTTTCTGCATCACCGGTCTTCGCCAATTTCACCTGTTTCATGGGGCGTAACGTCGCAACCGAACACAGCTCTGGATCAAGCACGAAAGCATCTCTAGCGCGTTGGAAGCGATTCGGGACAATTTCAAGATTTCCAAAGTCAGAAACGTAAATGTCAGCAGCGCCGATGATAGTACCTGGCTTGTTGCCATCGACATTAAAGCGTTGCCCTGCGATTCCTGTGAATCCTGAGATTACCGTTTTAACGTGTGGGCCAACCATTACCATCTTAGGTTTGCCGCCTTCGTTCCACATAGACTGAACGACGGTTTTCAGCATCGCCTCGGTCATAGCCCGTTGCGTACCATCAGTACGCGCAGCGGTAGCAGCGGTAGCGTTAGCGCCAGAAGTCCCTTTGCTGACGTTGGTTGAAATCCAAGAAGGTAAACCTCTTGTTTTTCTAGCAACAGTCGTTGATCCAGCAGCCTGTCCTTGGTTACTCAGTAGGTTGTATTCTACGTCGCGTTTAAGTTCAGAACCGACCTTCGCAAGTTGGTAGGCAATCTCTGATTTTCTACCAGCCGAGTTGATGACCTCTAAATTGTCGGCGAGGACGAAATCTTTACGCATAATTTGCGTATAGTTGCCCAAGCGAACCGAAGGTGTCACCGCAGAGAACGTAGAAATATCGTCTCCATCCAATTGTGCATTCGCGGCCGCCGCTGAAAGTTCATCTGTCTGGAACTCAAAGTAAGTATTACTTACACTTTCAGATCGGATGTTGCTTTGAAACGGAGTGTCCTCCGGCGAGATGTTCTTAATTACATTTGATAATTCTTCACGGATACCGATGCTGCTATATCTCGTAAAAGTGTTGGCTACAATACTCATTGTTAATATCCTTTAGTCTAAGTCTAATTCTAGTAGGAGATCTGCCGCGTCGCGGTAGCTCCCGGTCTGTTGTAATTTACCAGCGGCGTTTTTCACAGCAGTGCTTTGTGCTGGCGCTCCAGCTTTCGAGCCTGGGCGAATAGTCTTGCCCTTTTTCGATGTGGCCGCTTTACGCTTTTCTTGCACTTTTGCTTGTCCACGACTGAACATATAAGATTCACGAATTGATACAACGTGACCGGCGAAGGAGACTTGGTTTACCTGTTCAGGTGTAAATCTCCCACTCTCGACCATCCACGTTCTCATCTCCGAGACTTCTTTATCCCGCACCTTCTCATCTACCCACTCAGGGATCGCCTCCAATAACAGTTTCTGCTGATCAACCAGATGTTGTTGGTATTGGACTTGTTGTCGCTGTTTGGACTCTTGCATGAGTCGTTGCTGTTCAGATTGGATCGCTTGCAGTTTCTTCGCTCTTTCCTCTTTCTGCACTCGGTACTGACGTTCTAACTTCGTCGCTTCAATGGGATCCGCTTCATAAGCGGAGTTCCAATCAGGTTCGGGTTGGTTATCTGCCTGTAGCTGTTGTGCCATCGGCCCTAAAAGCGCAGCGTACTGCTGTTCTAACTGCTGTGTGTTCTGGATACTCGCTTGCGCTTCTTGATACTGTTTTTCAACAGCTCTTCGTTGCTCTGCGACCTCCTGAGTCTTGCGCTGGTAATCAGACTGCCTAGAATACCCTTTGGTTAATTCATCAAGTGTGACCTCCACATCTTCACCATTCACTCGAACAGTGTAAACGTCAGGTTGCTCTTCTTCTTCCACAGGATTTTGATCTTGCTCGTCTGTCTCGACTGATTCTTCACTCGCTTCATAAACAAGTTCCTCGTCAGTCACGGATGCTTCATCAGCCACCGCTTCGACTTGCTCTTCTGGTGTGTCCATTCCTGGGTCCATTAAGCTCGTCATATTTGATATTGCATCTGCTCCATCGTACAATCCAATTCCAGAATCTGGTGTGTTGGGTGTTGTCATCAGTGATTCCTCTCAATCGTTAAATTATCTGCCTTCGCGCGTAGTCTCGTTAGAATGACTTCCATTGAGATTGCGAGTCCATGCAGTTTCTCTCGTTCCTTGTTATCCTCTGTTCTCATCCATTCTTGAAAGAGGTCATGCTTCACTTCTTCCACGACGGTATTGAATAGTTCATCATCGACGATGGTCATTGCCTTCTGCCCTTCGTCGCGGATCTGTTGTTTTGATTTACTCACCGCACACCCTGCCCAGCTTGAGGTTGAATGTTTTTAAGCATTTCTCGATCACGATCTACGTCAGCTCGGATCTGTGCCACATTGACGGTTGTGCCGTTCTTACCAGCGATCTCTGCGGCCCTCATGTGAATATCTACATCGAGCTTGTCACGTTCTAGATCATCTTTACGCATCATCTCGTCACGCTTCAAATCCAGCTCTGCTGCTTTCTTCTGAATATCCGCCTGGATACTCTGCGCTTGAACTTCAGCCAGTAATTCCTCTGGTGATTTCTTCTTGTTCTGCGCGGCTTCCGGCGAGACCAACGGTTGTCCGTCTTGCAGCGTATTGATGAACATCGAGGGATCTTTAAAGCCACTCAGCTCGACGATCTTAGCCAGCGTATGACTGTACTGTTTTGGTGATACCAATGCGTTCTGGTGACCGAGCAACTTCATCAACTCTTCTTGTTTACCAGCGATCTGCGATAGGGCAGCGATTCGCTCTGTATCCGTTCCCTTACCGAGTGCGATATTTGAAGAAACATCCATGTCAGCATTCCATGAGCGAGGATCGACCGGTACAAACTGGTTGTTCAGTCTTGTCATCCGCTCTTCATCCTGGTGATTCACGGTCAGCTTCAAAATCCCTTTGAACAATTGTTTCATGCCGGTTTCGGCAAAGATTCGAGCAATCATTTCTATATGCTGTTGTGCCTGACTGACCGTTGCTTGTACTGCTGATGCGGTGCTTGATTGAAGCGCTGAAGCGTCTAGTCCAGCCGCTGCTTTAGAAATACCGGTACGGTTCTCGCGCAGTTCATCGAGATATTGCATCATGGGAAAGGCTTCTTTACCAACGAATGGCATAGCGAACGGTTGGACCGATCCGGCACTTCTCATGCGGATAATCGCGCCAACCTCGGTATTTAAAACATCGTCGATATTAGCCTGGCCTTCCACAATCGCAGTTCTTGGGTGGATACTCATCGCCAAACTGTCGAGCATATTCCGTAACACGGTAGATTTAGTCTGTTGGATGTCCATGACGGAATCCGCCACGCTCAGTCCAAAAAAGGTGTGGGGTTCTGGGTCGGGGCAGAAGGTAGCGAAAGGTACATCGGCGACCGGTTCCCAGAACAACACTTTATTAGATGGCCCAATGGAGCAAACCTTAATCAGTTCGGCAATGCTGTCTCCATCCATGTCGGCTTTAACGTAGCTTTCTGTGTATGAAACCTCTCTCGCGGCATCGTCTGATCGATTTGCTTGTCCGTAGCTTTGATTTTCTTGCCTAGCTGATACTTCATCGCTCCAGTTCAGGATATCGGTATCGCCAGCGTGTTCTAAAATCTCTTCTTCGTCGTAACCTCTAGCTACCAAGTCGCTGACAGTTAAAGTTGTTCGGTGAGCAACAATCGTTGCATCTTCCAGCGTCTTAGCGTCACGGTCGATTAAGAACTCTTCGGGCGGGACTGCTTCGACTTTGACTCGACCTTTGTCCACTCTACGAGTGACTGTCGCTTCTATCGAGGGCATTCCGATGGGTTGACCCATCTCGTCCATCTCTAATGCTAGTTCTTGGGAAGTGACCTCAACCAAGGGGTCAGAAGCCAAAAACTGCAAGGCTTCTGGATTGAGGCCACTAAAATGTTCGGTGGTGACTTCTACGTCTTCGTCCCACCAGTATTTGATTATTCCGACTTTACGAACCAACGCGTCCTTAAACGCTGATTGCAGCGTCAAAAACCCAGGATTGTCCTGGGAAAATATGTAGCAGATATAGTCTGTGGCCTGCTCTGCGCGTAAAACGTCGTCGGCGTTCTTCGGTACGAACTCTACGACCTTATCGGTCGAGAAGAAGATTCGCATTAAGGATGGCATGATCGCGCCAATCGTATCCCTTACATCATGCGATACTATCTGGGAGCGGCCATCTTCCTCATTACCGAACCTCTCACCCTTATAATACTTGGTTGCTTTTGCGCGTTCTGGGCCAATCGTGTTGTCGATAAAATCGACTGCTGAACTTATTTCGGAGGTAATGATGGATTGAAGATCGTCTTCCGAGAGCGGTTTATCATCATTTTCGATGATCTCCAGCTCTTCAAATTCACCTTCAGATGAGGTTTCGTACATAGATAACACCAAAATAAGCCACTGGTGGGACTATTATACGCCTGTTGTTGCGTATCAACAACAATGTGTTGTTTTGTAACAACAGAGTTGTTGCTTAAAAACAACAATGTGGGGAGACATTAATTTTTAATTATGTCAATGAACAGTTTTTTGTTCATAAAAATGACTGGGCTACAGGTCTGTGACCCAGTGGTTTCCTACACTATTTTGTGCTAGAAAATGCCGACAGGCTTGTCGGGAAAAAGTAGGGGGTAATTCTCCCCCTAAAAAAGGGGGGATTTTTCCCCCTAAAAAAGGGGGGATTTTTCCCCCGATCTTATCTCAGGCATTAAAAAGCCCGATTATAGATGCTAGAACATCAATCGGGCTAAGTGTCGGGTGTTATGCTGTAATACGTCGACACGATTACTATACTACACCCTTTACTGCTCTTTTGAGTGGTTTCTTCCACTGCACTGAATGCTTTGAGCCAAAAGTAGCCGTTGCAGCATCCGATGCTAATGTTAAACAGATCGCATCGGCTTTATCAGGCGAAGGTAACCCCCGTTTACGCATTTCGTCCTTAGATTCGATCTTCATCTTACCACTCGATGTAAACTGGTATCGTGGAGACACTAATTCAGAGAACAAGGCACTATCCACTGGTAGTTTACAGTCCTTCGCAGCCAACCAATCCTTCAGCTTGAACCACAGTTCAGCCCGCAGATTCAGATAAGTACCACTCATAGAGCTTGCTTCACCCACATTTATCCCTCTAACCGGTAGATCCAGCTCTTGCAGCCTATCCACCACACCAGCGCCTAATCCAATACTATCTACCAGTATTTCAGTTGGCCGCTGGCGCGGGATCAGGCCATTGTATCGATCCACCACCCGACCGGTTAGCTCCATCAGACTCAGACCCTTCCAGGATATTAGCTCGGTAATGGCGTTGCCGTGCCGGATTGCGAGGACCGAGCTATCAGCCCCGAACCGAGCAACGTCTAACCCCCAGATAGGGACCGTGTCGGGATCGCTCTCGATGTCCCTTTTCTGTGCCGATTGGACCGTGTCTGCTGGGATAACGGTGTTGTCTTCTTTTAAAGGAAACTCACCAAGCACACGGACCCTAAACTGGTTACTTTCCGCGCCATACTTCACTTCCATTTCCTTAACGAACTCGTCCGATACCCTAGGGGATTTTAGACAGCTAACGTGCATGGTCTTCCAGTCTGCCTTCACCCTGTGGTGGGTGTCGTAGAACAGGCCAGATGATCGTGTTGGGTTCCCCAATAATAAAGTCGTGGCTGAGTGTCCGCTCATTGAGCCAGACGCTGCCGCAAAAACACTCTCGTCGATTCCCGACGCTTCGTCACAAATAAGTAAAACATTTTGTGAATGCACCCCGGCTAAGGCCTCTGGCGTTTCGGCTCTTGCTGTCCTTGCAGAGATAAATGCTTCACTCGGTGCGGCTTTAAGTACCACCCTGTCACTCGTTACCTCAAACAACTCACCTACATAGGGTGGAAGGTTACGGATCCAGCTTTTAAGCTCTGCAAATAACGCATCGAATAGTTGGGATGACGTTGGTGCGGTGACCACGATCTTGCATGGGAACCGCGTCGTTAAGTACCACACCATTGCCCAGCTTGCAGCGGTGGATTTGCCAGTGCCGTGACCAGAGCGCACCGAGATCTTCCTCTCGCCGCCAGCGATATGACTTAGGAACTCAGCTTGCCAAGGATCAGGGTGGACCTGTAAAACATCCTTAACGAACAGCACCGGATTGCTCCGGTACTTTGCTATGAAATCTATGTATGGGTTTTTGTTCATGCTGCCTCTTTTAATATAGTAGCGACGGTACTTTTCCCTATTTTACTCCAACCATAGCCCACTTAACTATAGTTGCTAAAGCGGGTTCAACCGTATATGGATCATTTCTCCCATTCTTCCACACTTCGATCTTTAACCCCTCCTCTACCTTTGTGACTTCGATCCTTATCCCGCCACCCATTGTCTTCTGAATGTGTTCATTTTTAAATGTATTCGCACCCATGATCTCTCTCCAGTTTACGTCTTATCGTTAACGATCTTGATATATTCCTTAATCTCTTCCAGCTTGCTCTCTTTCACCCAAAAGCATCTCTTTACCAGTCCTTGCTCTTTCATCCGCTCACCGAACTCTCGTTGGTGGCGGGCGTTGATTTCTGGTGTGTTTCTAGCCATTGGTTGATTCCTCATCAACAATCCACCCAAGAGCATCATCTAAATCCGTATGTGCTGCTTCTGTGATGTGCTTATCCTGCCAATTCTCCAGTGCGCGTCTTTTTGGACCCCAAGCCTTGAATGTGTCTATCTCATCCTTAACCATCTTCTCGGCTTCTTCCAAGGACTCAGCCTGTACCACCTCGGCTCCCTCATCGAACCAGTAGCGTTGCCACCTTATTTTGTATGTGTTCATCCCATCGCTCCCGTATTCTCATCAATACCCTTAAATTCCTTCCAGTCATCACCTGATAACTCAAAGTCGAATAGCTCAGTGTGGCCTGATTTAGAATCATACTGACTGATCTCTACCGTACAACCACCATCAGCATCAGAGTGGACGTTGCCGAATGATCCCATAATAAGGTTAGCGTACACGGTTGATAAATCTTTAGCCTGTAGCAACCAATCTGCTACGTCATCCTTTTTGTGAAGTGCAATAAAATCTAGTGCGATTGTTTCTCTGTCTTTTTTAGTCATTTTTATTTCTCCTCGGACTCTATATACATCTTTATTAAATCAACCGGTTCTGGGAGAAACCCAAGCGTTACACAAACCTCTTCATCGTAACTGTCGACACAATACCACTCACCACCTTCTTTCTCCCAAGTGTTAAGGACTATATCTCTGTGTCCAGCCTCTTGGACCTCTTTCAAATAACGGGTAGCAGCTAACGCATCAGTAAACTCATCAACCAACCACTCGCTAGATTCACTAAAACCATCTCTAAATCCCACCTCATATTTTATTTGTGTTTTCATGATCTATTCTCCAGGTTATGAGGGGCTTTCGCCCCTCTTTGGGTTGGTTAAGCTGATAGCCATTCTTGATAGGTTTTAAGTGGTCTACCATCTCTCGTAATGTCTCCACCCTTACCATCGTCAGCTAAATCTACATAAATCTGGTATTCCTGTTCATTTGAACCTCTAGCTTGTGTTTGCCAGAAATCGTTTTGCTGTAACTCGTTTGATGTTGTCATGATTTTCTCCGGTTGGTTAATTTTGGACTCACAATCAGTATACTTAGATCTAAGTAATAACACAAGGAAATAATATGATTTTTTAAAATTAGATTGTGGGGGTTCGTGTGTGTCAGGGGGTGACAATTATCATGACCCCCGCGAATCT
>Ga0209047_1002660_pt1 | contig 11791 bp, 11 predicted proteins | sample SaaInlV_165m_DNA_3_FD_184681 | JGI IMG/M metagenome (GOLD analysis project Ga0209047, IMG submission 184681) | Marine microbial communities from expanding oxygen minimum zones in the Saanich Inlet - Saanich Inlet SI037_S3LV_120m_DNA (SPAdes)... | ecosystem: Environmental > Aquatic > Marine >...
AAAGTGGATCAAAATATAAAAGAACAGGTAAAGCTGGAATTTTTGCAGGTTCTTTAGAATTAGTTAAAGAAGGTAATCTCTCGATAAAACAAGATAATTTATTTGATGATATTTTTATTAAGGAAGTAAATGATTAAAAAAGAAAAAGCATTAAAAAATAATGTGGTCAAATTCCCATCTAAGTTAACTGATCTTGAAAAACAAATAGAAGCAGTAATTTTTGCAGCAGCAGAACCTTTGGATGTTGATACTATTGAAAGCAAAATTTCCAAAAAATCAAATGTTGCTAAATCATTAGAAAAATTACAACAAGAGTATTCAAGTCGTGGAATAAATTTAGTTTGTATAAAAAACAAATGGTCTTTTAGAACTTCACCCAAACTTTCTAGTTTAATGACTCAAGAAAAAACTGTTGAAAAAAAATTATCAAGAGCAGCGGTAGAAACCTTAGCTATCATAGTTTATCATCAACCTGTCACGAGAGCAGAAATAGAAGAAATAAGAGGTGTTGCATTTGGTACTAATACTTTAGAAATTTTAATGGAATTAGACTGGGTGAAACCTGGTGGAAGAAAAGATGTACCAGGTAAACCAATTCAATATTTAACAACCGATGGTTTTTTAAGCCACTTTAATTTACAAAAATTATCTGACCTTCCAACAGTAGACGAATTAGGTGCCGCTGGTTTAATTGATAGTTCAAGTGTTGATAATGCAATTTTTGGTTCTGGTAAATTTTTTAAAGAAAAGCAAGATGAAAAAAAAGAGGACATCTATTCCAATATTGATGAAATGTTAAATAGCACCCTTGATGAAGAAGAAAAAGATTTATAAAAAAGTCACTTTTAAATCAATCTTAAAAAGGTTATAAGTTATTATGAGTATAGGAATTTGGCAAATAGCAATAGTAGTAATACTAGTGGTTTTATTATTTGGACGTGGAAAAATATCTAGTTTAATGGGTGATGTTGCTAAAGGCATAAAAAGTTTCAAAAAAGGAATGGCATCAGACATAACTGATGACGCAGAGCCAAAAAATATTTCTGAAGAAAACAAAGACTCAAACAATAAAGATTAAATTACATGCCTACTATTGGTTGGTTTGAAATTTTAATTGTTGTAGCTATTGCTATAATTGTTCTTGGACCAAAAGATTTTCCCATAATGTTGAAAAAAGTAGGATCATGGATCGGCACTGCAAAAAGATATGTAGGTAGTATACAAAACGAAGTTGCTAATATTGATATAGAAGATGAAAAAAATAATGAAATAAAAGAAGAAAATAAAAAAGATGAATAATGATGAAAATGAAGGTGGCTTTGTAAGTCACTTAACAGAATTAAGAAAAAGACTTATCCATAGTTTTGTATTTCTATTTATATTTTTTATTGGATGTTATTTTTTTGCTGAACATATATATGGTTTTTTAGTTGATCCATATGCTAAAGCTGTCAAAGATGATGGTTCTGAAAGAAGATTAATCTTTACAGCACTTCAAGAAACTTTTTTAACTTATTTAAAAGTGTCATTTTTTACAGCTTTCTTTGTTACATGCCCATTCATACTAATGCAGATATGGAAATTTATTGCACCAGGTCTTTATAAACACGAAAAAATAGCAATTGCTCCTTATTTAATTTTAACACCTATCCTTTTTTTTCTTGGCGGCATGTTAGTTTATTATTTAATTATGCCATTAGCGATTAAATTTTTTTTATCCTTTGAGAGTACCGGTTTATCAACTAGCTTACCAATCCAACTTGAAGCTAAAGTTAATGAGTACTTATCTTTAGTAATGAAATTAATTTTTGCATTTGGTATTAGCTTTCAATTACCAGTAGTTCTTAGCTTATTAGCTAGAGTGGGTATTGTTGATAGTCAGTTTTTAAGAGAAAGAAGAAAATATGTTGTAGTAATTATTTTTGCTGCAGCAGCTTTATTAACACCACCTGATCCGATAACTCAAATTGGTTTAGCAATTCCACTATTAATTTTATATGAATTATCAATATTTTCAGTAAAATTTATTGAAAACAAAAATTTAAAAGATTCTGATGCATAATTTAAAAGAAATAAGAAAAGATTTTTCTAATTTTGAAAAGTCTCTTGAAAAAAGATCCCTAAAAATTGATTTCAATGATTTGCAAAAATTAGATGAACAAAATAGAGATTTAATTCAAAAAAAAGAAGCTTTAGAAAAAGAAAAAAAAAATATTTCAAAATCTAAAGACGAAAGTCTATTTAAAAAATCAAAAGAAATTTCTTCTGAATTGGAAAAAGTATCTGATAAACAAAAAAAAATTAAAATTGAATTAGAAAACTTCTTATCAAATATTCCAAATATTCCTCATCCTGATGTTCCCAGTGGTAAGGATGAGAATGATAATATTGAAGTGTTAAAATCTGGCAAATTACCCAATTTTGATTTTACTCCAAAATCACATTATGAACTTGGTGAGAACTTAGACATGCTTGATTTTGATCTTGCAACAAAAACTACAGGTTCAAGATTTGTTTTTGTTAAAAATAAATTAGCTCTATTAGAGAGGGCATTATCAAATTTTATGCTTGATACACATGTTAATCAAAACGAGTATCAGGAAATTTCGCCTCCTTTAATTGCGTCAGACAATACAATGTATGGAACTGGACAACTTCCTAAATTTGAAAATGATCAATTCGAAATTAAATTTGACGAAGGTTCTGATAGAAAATTTCTAATTCCAACTGCTGAAGTTATTTTGACCAATATGGTTAAAGATAAAATTATAGATCGTAAAAGTCTTCCAATTAGATTTGTTGCATCAACACCATGTTTTAGAAAAGAAGCAGGCAGTTATGGAAAAGACACCAAAGGGATGATTAGACAGCATCAATTTTATAAAGTTGAAATGGTCAGCATTGTTGAAAAAGAAAATTGTTTAGAAGAACTTGAAAGAATGACTAACTGTGCAACTGATATTTTAGATAAATTAGAATTACCATATAAAAAAGTAATTCTATGTTCTGGTGATATGGGTTTTAGTGCCGAAAAGACTTACGATATAGAAGTATGGCTCCCATCAGAAAATAAATATCGTGAAATTTCATCTTGTTCCTCATGCTCAACATTTCAAGCACAAAGAATGAAAACCAGATATAAAAATGAAACCAAGGAAACAATTTTTGTTGGCACATTAAATGGTAGTGGTTTAGCAGTTGGAAGAACCTTAATTGCTGTTTTAGAAAACTATCAACAAAAAGATGGATCTATTATTGTGCCAAAAGTTCTAAGACCTTATATGAACAATTTGGAATTAATTTCATTGAAATAAAGTTGTTTTCATCAATAAGATAGTATAATAATTCAGCTAATTTATAAGGAGATTTATGGAAGGTTCAGGAATAGGACAATTTATACCGTTAATTTTAATTTTTGTTATTTTTTATTTTTTCTTAATAAGACCTCAGCAAAAAAAAGTTAAAGAACATAAGGCAATGGTCGAAAATTTAAAAAGAGGAGATAAAGTTATTACCTCTGGAGGAATAACAGGAACAGTTGAGAGATTAATAGACAACGATAAAGTTGAAGTTGAGATTGCTGATAATGTTAAAGTTGAAATAGTAAAAGCTACTGGTATCCAAGGTCTGCTAAACGCTACTCAAGAAGTAAAAAAATAATTAATTTAAGATTAAGTGCTTTATTTTTCTAAGTTACGTATTTTATCAGTTACCATATTTTCACTTTTATTTATCTTAATTGCATTATCTAATTTATTTAAAGTTGAGGATATTTTTTTTGATAAAAAAATTAATTTAGGGTTAGATCTTCAAGGTGGTTCATATTTATTACTAGAAATTGATAATGCTCCTGTTGTCGAACAAAAACTTCAAAATTTAACTACAACTATTAAAAATTATTTTAAAGACAAAGATGTTAAAATTAACAATATCAAAATTGAAGATCAAAGTATTTTCTTTAATGTTGATGATCAAAATAAACAGTTAATAGTCGATACGTTTTCTGATCAAGAAAGTGATATAAACCCATATTACCCAAGATTTAAGTCACATCAATTAGTAATTGAAGAGACTGGTCTTAACTTTAAAGTGAGTTTTTCTAAGCAAGGTTTAATTGCTCTTAAAACCTCATCACAAGATCAAGCCATAGAAATTGTTAGACGAAGAATTGATGAGGTTGGTACAAACGAACCTAACATATTGAAAAGAGGTAATAATCGAATTTTAGTAGAATTGCCAGGTCTAGATGATCCTATGAGGGTGAAATCACTTTTAGGAAAAACTGCTAATTTAACTTTTAGATTTGTTACTAATAATGAAAATGACAATTTTGGTGTAGAGAAATTAAAATATGAGGATGGAATTGATGAAGCAACTGTAAGTAAGCGAATTATAATAAGTGGAGAAAATCTTCTTGATGCACAACCTCAAATGGATACGCAAAATAATCAAACAATAGTTTCATTTTCACTTGATAGAGTAGGGGCTAAAAGATTTGGCAAAGCAACATCTACTGGTATTGGAAAACAACTCGCTATAGTTTTAGATGGTAAAATTATAAGTGCTCCAGTTATAAGAGATACAATTGCTAGTGGCTCAGGTCAAATAAGTGGTGGATTTACTTTTCAATCTGCAACAGATTTAGCATTATTACTTAGATCAGGTGCTTTACCAGCACCATTAAATATTATTGAAGAGAGAACTGTTGGTCCAGATTTAGGTCAAGACTCTATAAATGCTGGAATGATAGCTTTGACTATAGGTTTTCTTTTGGTCATCTTGTTCATGTTTATTAAATACAAAGTTTTTGGTTTGATTACCAATGTTACGTTAATTATAAATTTATTTATTCTATTAGGTATTTTAACATTGTTTGAAGCAACTCTAACTTTACCTGGTATAGCAGGAATAATATTAACAGTAGGTATGGCTGTTGATGCAAATGTTTTAATTTTTGAGAGAATTAAAGAAGAATTAAAAAATGAAAAAAATAATATTATAGCTTTTGATACGGGCTACACTAAATCAAGAACTGCTATTATAGATGCCAATATAACCACTTTACTTGCGGCTGTTATTCTTTTTTTCATGGGTTCAGGTCCTGTCAAGGGTTTTTCTGTAACTCTAGGTATTGGAATTTTTACAACTCTTTTCTCAGTTTATTTTATAGCAAGATTATTTACTAGTATTTATGTATCAAGAAATAGAGATAAGGAGAAATTGTTTTAATGATTGCTTTTAATAAGTTTTATAACCACTTTAATATTGTTTCAACATCGTTAATAACTGTATCACTAATCTTATTAATTTTTAAAGGTCTTAATTTTGGTATTGATTTTAAAGGTGGAACTTTAATTGAATTAAGATCAACTGACACAAAAATAAATGTGACCACTTTAAGAGATAAATTTAGTCAGATGAATTTAGGAGATATATCAGTTAAAAAATTTGGCAATGATACTGATTATCTTATTAAATTTGAGAACAAAGATAATAAAAAAAATGTAATTGAAGAAATTAAATCAAATCTAGATAAATCATTTGGCAATAATTTTAACTTTAGAAGAGTTGAAAATGTTGGTCCAAAAGTGAGTGCTGAACTATTAAAATCAGGTGTGATAGCAATCTCATTGTCATTAGCAATAATGCTATTTTATATTTGGATTAGATTTGAATGGCAATTTAGTTTAGGTGCAATTTTGGCTTTATTTCATGATGTTATAGTTACATTAGGAGTATTTTCTTTATTTAGTCTTGAAATCAACTTATCTATAATTGCAGCAGTTTTAACCATAGTAGGGTATTCAATGAACGATACAGTTGTTATTTTTGATCGTGTTAGAGAAAATTTAAGAAAATATTCTGACATAAAGATTTTTGAATTAACAAACATTTCAATTAACGAAACTTTATCAAGAACAATAATAACTTCAGTAACTACATTGCTAGCTTTATTAGCTATTTATTTTTTTGGTGGTGAAATTTTAAAAGGCTTTTCGCTAGCAATGATCCTTGGTGTAGTATTTGGAACTTATTCTTCAATTTATATTGCTAATACAGTTTTGGTTAGACTTAAAGTTTCTCAAAAAACAGTTTTGAGAGAAGATGACCTGAAATAATGAAGTAAATGGCAATATTTTATGTATGAATAAAAAGCTTTGGGAACCCTCAAAAAAAATAAAGAGAAATTCAAATTTATTTAAATTTGAAAAGTTTTTATCAAATAAATTTAAAAAAAAATTTAATATAAATTTTGAAAAAATTCATAATTGGTCAATTAAAAATCCACAAAACTTTTGGGATAGTATTTGGGATTATTCAAAAGTAAAAGGAAAAAAAAATAAAAATAAAATTAAAAGATCTTCAAAATTTTATAAAAATATTTTTTTACCAAATTCTAAATTAAATTTTTCTGAAAATTTACTCTCCAAAAATACTGACGATAAGGCAATTACTTTTATTAGTGAAAATGGATATCGTGAAATAAAGAATTGGAAAGAACTAAATCAAAATGTAAAAAAAGTTGCTAACTACTTAAAAAGTTTAAAGGTAAAATCTAAAGACAGAATAGTAGCTTATATGCCCAACACATCAGAAACAGTTGAGGCTTTTTTAGGTACAGTAGCCATAGGGGCAATATGGTCATCATGTTCACCTGATTTTGGAATAAATGGAGTTGTTGAAAGATTTTCTCAAATAAAACCAAAAGTTTTATTTGTAACGCATGTATATTTTTATAACGGAAAAAAAATTAATATTTTAGAAAGAATTCCCGAAATAATAAAAAAAATACCATCAATCAAACATGTAATTATTTCAAAATACCCAGGACAACCTGAAATAAAAAAATTACCTATATATAAATTTGTCAAAGTTTATAATTGGGAAAAAATAATCAAACAAAGTGATCCTGAATTAATTTTTTCTAAATTTGATTTTGAACATGAATTAGCAGTAGTTTATTCTAGTGGTACTACAGGTATACCTAAATGTATTTGTCATAAAACAGGTGGAGTTTTGTTGCAACATTTAAAAGAACATCAGCTTCATAGCGACATAAAAGAAAATGATAATGTTTTTTATTTTACAACATGTGGGTGGATGATGTGGAATTGGTTAATTTCAGTTTTAGCTTCAAAAGCTTCTATTGTATTATTTGATGGCTTTCCAATGTTTAAAAAACATGACCTTCTTTTAAGAATGGTTGAAAAAGAAAAAATATCATTATTTGGTGTAAGCGCAAAATATATAGACTCATTAAGAAAAACTAAAAAAAATTTTAAAAAAAAATATAAATTATCAAAATTAAGAACTATTTGTTCAACAGGTTCTCCGTTGTCAGAAGATAGTTTTAATTATGTATACAAAAATATAAAAAAAAATGTTCATTTATCCTCTATATCAGGAGGAACCGATATTGTTTCATGCTTTGTTTTAGGAAATTTATATCAACCTGTCTATTCGGGTGAAATTCAGAATAAAGGTTTAGGTATGGATATCCGTGTTTTTAATGAAAAAGGAAAATCAATTTTAAATAGTAAAGGAGAACTTGTTTGTGTTAATCCTTTCCCATCAATGCCATTAAAATTTTGGAACGATAAAAATGATAAAAAATTTAAAAAAGCTTATTTTAATAGATATAAAAATATTTGGCATCATGGTGATTTTGCAAAAGTAACAAATAAAAAAGGATTTATAATTTTTGGTCGTTCTGATACAACATTAAATCCTGGAGGTGTTCGTCTTGGTACTGCTGAAATTTATTCTGAGATTGAAGGATTTAACGAAATAAAAGAGGCTCTCGTTGTTGGGCAATCTTGGGATAATGATGTTCGAATTATTTTATTTGTAATTTTAGATCATAAATTTGCACTCACTGATTATTTGTTAAAAAAAATTAAATTACAAATTAAAAAAAATGCTTCACCTAGACACGTTCCCCATAAAATAATAGAAGTAAACGACATACCTAGAACTAAAAGTGGTAAAATTGTTGAACTAGCAGTAAAAAATATGATCGAAGGTAACAAAATCAAAAATAGAGAAGCATTAGCTAACCCTGAGTCTTTAAAAGAATATATAAATATAAAAGAATTACAATTTTGATATTTATAGAATTGTTTCTTATAATAACTGAAATTTAGTAAAGGTTTTGAGCTGCTATCATAGCAAGCAACATCGGTAGAGAAAGCAAAGTATTTGTTCTAGAAAATAACATAGCTGTTTTTGCTGATTTAGCTTTTAATTCAGGATCACATTCAACTATACCCAAAGCTCTTTTTTGATTGGGCCAAATAACAAACCAAACGTTTATAGCCATTATAACCCCAAGCCACATACCTATGCCAATTGCTGTATGTTTTGGGATACCTGAGCCAATACTTAAAGTCATAGCATCATGTAGATAGCCATTTAATAAAGCCAAAATTAATCCAGATAAAACTGTAAGAGCTGCAGCCCATCTAAAATAAAACAATGCTGCAGGAGCAATTACTTTTCCAATTGCTGGTTTTTGTTCATCAGGAATTTTAGCCATATTAGGGATTTGAACAAAATTAAAATACCAAAGTAATCCAATCCACATAATTGCAACAACTACATGCATGTATCTAAAAAGCCAGCTCCAAAAAAATGTGTCAAAAGTGAAACCATCATTTAAATAAAATAAACATAAAAACAATAAAATTGCTAGTACTAGGGAAGCGTGAATTGTTTTAGATAGAGATGATAATAAATTACTCATGATTCTATATAATTATACACTAAATTATAATTAATTTTAACATTCTTTTAATGTTTTATTTTAATAATGGTTTTAAAAATTGCCCTGTATAACTGCCTGCGACCTTACATACATCTTCAGGTTTACCTTCAGCAATAATATTACCACCCTTTACGCCCCCTTCAGGACCCATATCAACAATGTAATCAGCTGTTTTAATCACATCCAAATTATGCTCAATAACAACAACGGTATTTCCTAGTTTAACAAAAGTATGAAGTATTTCTAATAATTTTTTTATATCATGTTGATGAAGTCCTGTTGTTGGCTCATCAAGAATATACATTGTTCGTCCAGTAGATCTTTTAGAAAGTTCTTTGGCAAGTTTTATCCTTTGAGCTTCACCGCCTGAAAGGGTTGTCGCTTGTTGACCGATCTTTATATAACCTAGACCCACTTTTTTAAGAGTTAAAAGTTTAGTTTTAATATTAGATATGTTTTCAAAATATTTACAACCTTCGTCAACTGACATATCCAAAACATCTGCAATGCTTTTGTCATTAAATTTTATTTCAAGAGTTTCTCTATTGTATCTAGTTCCTTTACACTCATCACATTGGATATAAACATCAGGTAAAAAATGCATCTCATATGTAATAACACCATCACCTTCGCAGGCTTCACATCTTCCACCTTTAACATTGAAAGAAAATCTACCTGGTTTGTAACCTCTTGTTTTAGACTCAGGTAAATTTGTGAACCAATCTCTAATTGGGCCAAAAGCACCTGTGTAAGTAGCCGGATTTGATCTTGGTGTTCTTCCTATTGGAGATTGATCTATATCAATAATTTTATCTATTAATTCAACACCTTTATAACTTTTAAATGCTTTAGGAACTTTTCTTGCCTTATTGTTAAGTGTTAAATTTAAAGCATGATATAATGTTTGCAATATTAATGTGGACTTTCCACTTCCCGAAACTCCTGTGATACAAGTGAAACTACCTGTTGGAATTTTAAGATTAACATTATTAAGGTTGTTTCCACTAGCTCCATTAATTTCAATAAACCTTCCATTTTTAGCTAATCGACGAGCTGTAGGAATTTCAATTATTTTTTTATTAGATAAATATTGGCCAGTAATACTATTTTTATTTTTTTTTATTTCATCATATGTTCCCTGCGCCGTTATTTCTCCACCGTTTGTTCCTGCTTCAGGACCCATATCAATAATGTGATCTGCATTTTCCATAGTTTCTGTGTCATGCTCTACAACAATTACTGTATTACCTAAATCTCGAAGTCTTTTAAGTGCGTTAATAAGTTTAACATTATCTTTTTGATGCAAGCCTATAGATGGTTCATCAAGAACATATAAAACTCCAGTTAATCCAGACCCAATCTGTGAAGCTAATCTTATTCTTTGTGCTTCACCACCAGAAAGAGTTCCTGACTCTCTTGAAAGAGTGAGGTAATCTAATCCAACATTTAGTAGAAAGTTTAGTCTTTCATTAATTTCTTTTAATACATGTTCAGCTATTTTAAATTGTCTTTTGTCTAAATTTTTCTCTAAATCTTTAAACCATTTAGCTGAGTCTAAAATTGATTTTTTTGTAACTTGGCTGATATTATGATTATCAATTTTAACACATAATGCTTCTTCCTTAAGTCTATCTCCATTACAACCTTCGCACGCAGAGTCAGATTGATATTCGGCTATAGCATCTCTTTTCCACTCACTATCAGACTCCAAAAATCTTCTTTCAAGATTATTGATAACTCCTTCAAAAGTTTTTTTATGGGAATATTTTTCATAACCGTCATCATAATTAAATTTTATTTCTTCTTCATCAGATCCATATAAAATTACATCCTTAATTTTTTTTGGAAGTTTTTTCCATTTTTCATCTAATGAAAAACCGTAATGTTTTGCAATAGATGCTAAAGTTTGTGCATAATATAAAGTTGTAGATTTAGACCAAGGTTCAATTGCACCATCAGCTATACTTTTTCTCTCATCTGGTATAACTAAATTTGGATCAACATTTAGTTTAATTCCTATACCTTCACATTCCGCGCATGCTCCATAAGGACTATTAAAAGAGAAAAGTCTTGGTTCAATTTCTTCAATTGTAAAACCACTTTCTGGACAAGCAAATTTAGTTGAGTATATTAATTTTTCAGTCTTTCTGAATTTTTGAGGTAAGGTTTCATCCTCATATTCTACAAAAATTAATCCATTAGATAAATTTACTGCTGTTTCAACACTTTCAGCTAATCTATTCCCTAGTTTTGAATTTAAAACAATTCTATCAACAAGGACTGAAATATCATGTTTAAGTTTTTTATCTAAATTAGGCGATTTTTCAATATCATATAAAACGTTGTCTATTTTAATTTTTCTAAAACCTCTTCTTTTATAGCTTAGAATATCTTTTTTATATTCACCTTTACGACCTCTAACTACAGGAGCATAAATATAAATTGTCGATTTTTTTGGTAACTTTTTAATTAAATCTACAATTTGTGTTATAGTTTGAGAAGTAATAGCTTTACCTGTAAATGGGGAGTAGGGAATACCTGCTCTCGCAAATAAAACTCTCATATAGTCATAAATTTCAGTTACAGTTGCAACAGTAGATCTTGGATTTTTAGATGTATTTTTTTGTTCAATAGCTATAGCAGGACTTAAACCTTCTATAAGGTCTACATTCGGCTTTTTCATTTTGTCCAAAAACTGTCTAGCATATGCTGATAGACTTTCGACATATCTTCTTTGACCCTCAGCATAGATAGTATCGAAAGCTAAAGATGATTTTCCTGAACCTGATAACCCAGTTATTACAACAAATTGATCTTTTGGGATTTCAACAGAGACATTCTTTAAATTGTGTTCTTTAGCACCCTTAATAACTATCTTTTTGATCATATTTTTTGTTGCTTTGAGTTAATAAAATTAATATTCACAAGAATTGTGATATAAATCTAATTAATAAATTTAACAAATATAAATATTATGGCTGGAAGTTTAAATAAAGTATTATTAATTGGTCGTTTGGGCGCAGACCC
>Ga0209047_1002663_pt1 | contig 11785 bp, 8 predicted proteins | sample SaaInlV_165m_DNA_3_FD_184681 | JGI IMG/M metagenome (GOLD analysis project Ga0209047, IMG submission 184681) | Marine microbial communities from expanding oxygen minimum zones in the Saanich Inlet - Saanich Inlet SI037_S3LV_120m_DNA (SPAdes)... | ecosystem: Environmental > Aquatic > Marine >...
AGCTGGATCGGGATAAGCGCCGTATGTATTTCGAAGTGGAAGAAGACGATCTCTCCATCGCCATCGGTCGCAAGGGCATTAACGCTCGGCTTACCTCGCGCCTGTTGGGATGGAAACTCGATATTGGGAAGGTCGAGGTCAAGGAGGTTGGCTTTGATGAGCGTAAGGCTCAGGCTGCTCAGGCCCTCACTGCTGTCGGCGTAGAATTTGAATTGGCCGATCGTTTGGTCGCCGTGGGTCTCGTGAGTCCCGAAGCCTTCGAGGGGGTGACCTCCGAGGATTTGATGGGACTGGGCTTTACTTCCGAGGAAGCCGCCACCGTTTTGGAAAAGGTGGCCTCTTCCGATGACGAGCCTTCCGGCGATGCCGATGAGACTCCCGATGTCGCCGCTGAGGCTTCAGAGAAAACGGCCTCTGATTCAGACGAAACCAAGGAAGGCGAAGAAACCGCTTAACTTGAACTTTTCCGAAACCAGAGTTTTCAAACGACCTAAAAGGATTTTTCTCACTATTGCTAAATGAGTTTCCGCGTACATGCTATTGCTAAGGAAGTCGGCATGACGAGTAAGGAGCTTGTCGCCTTGCTTGTCGAACGAGGCTATGAAATCAAAAGTGCTTCCAGTTCGATTGATAACATTACCGCGGAGTCGCTTATCGAGGAACTCAAGCCTGCGGAAGCCGAAGTTGTCGAAGTTGAAGAATCGGAGGTCGCCAAGCCCGAAACCGATGACAAACCTGAAGAGTCCGCTGACGAAGAACCTGCTTCCGACGACTCTACCGTCGCCGTTCCAATAGTAAAGAGCAAGCAGGACATCGACCGGGAGCGATTGGAAAAGCAAGAAGCGGAAGATCGCGCCAAAGAAGCAAGTTCACCGGCAGTATCGCCCGATGCTTCGGAGTTGCCTTCGGATTCGGGTGCCGTTCCCTTGGCTCCTCCACCTCCTGCTCCGATTGCTCCAAGCCCGCCGAAACCTTCGGCGATTATGGCTCCGCCCCCTCCTTCGACCGGGAAATCCACTGAACCTGCGACTTCTGAAGATGCACCTGATGTCGCCACGGTCGCACCCACTTCTTCCGACTCGAAAATCCTCCTGATCAAGCCACCGATCGTGGTCCGTGAGTTTGCCGTGTTGATTGGGCTCAAACCTTTTCAGTTGATTTCCGAGCTCATGGAAATGGGTATTTTTGCTTCCATGAACCAAAGCATCGAAGAGGACGTTGCTCAGCAGCTTGCCTCTTCGAAAGGCTTTGAGTTGGATATACGTCACCGTGGAGAAAAGGCCGAGACAACTAAGCAAAAAGAACAGCAAGCCCGTAAAATCGACGAAGATGACGAATCTTTGCTCGAACCTCGTTCACCCGTAGTGTGTATCTTAGGTCACGTCGATCATGGCAAAACGACTTTGCTTGATACTATTCGAAAGGCAAACGTCGTTTCCGGAGAAGCCGGGGGCATTACTCAGCATGTCGGTGCCTACCAAATCGAGCACAATGGTCAGAAAATTACATTTTTGGATACTCCGGGTCACGCAGCTTTTTCAAAGATTCGGGAAAGAGGAGCAAATCTAACTGATATTTCCATATTGGTCGTGGCGGCAGACGATGGCTTTATGCCTCAAACTGACGAAGCCCTAAAGTTTGCCCAAAGAGCCCAAGGTTCCATTGTCGTGGCGATTAACAAGACCGACGTCAAGGGGGCGGACATAGATAAGGTCAAGACTCACATGCAGGAGCGTGGCATACCTTCCGAAGATTGGGGAGGTGAGACCGTAACTGTAGCGATTTCCGCCCTCAAAGGTGAGAATATAGAGGATTTGCTCGACATGATCCTTCTCCAGTCGGAGGTCATGGAATTGAAGGCCAATCCGAATGCAGTTGCCGAGGGCGTGGTCGTGGAAGCTCGTCAAGAGGTCGGTCGTGGAGCCACTGCCACGGTGATCGTTCAGAAAGGAACTCTCAAGACTGGTGATGTCATTGTCTGTGGTTCCGTTTACTGCAAGGTTAAGGCTATGCTGGACGACCGAGGCGAACAGGTAAAAACTGCTCCTCCCTCAACTCCCGTTAACATTCTAGGCTGGTCGGACGCTCCCCATTCCGGAGATATCTTTCGCAAGGTGAAGAATGATCGGGAAGCTAGAAACCTTGCTGATGATGCTATACGAGATGCAAAGTCCAAGTCCGTTAGTGTTCCTGTTGCTGCTTCAGTTGGCGATGAGGAAGAAGAAGTTTCTGGCGTGGATGCTCTATTTGCGGCAATTGCCAAGACCAAGGCAAACGCCTATCGAGTTATCCTGCGGGCCGATGTTCGTGGTTCAGTGGAAGCATTGAAATCTTCTTTGGAGGAAATTAAAAGCGATAAGATTACTCTTGAGGTCGTACAGTCCGAAGTGGGCCAGATTACTAAAAACGACATTAGCATGGCGAGCATGTCAAAAGCTGATGTTATCGGCTTTAATGCCAAAATGGAAAATGGCGTCATGGGGGAAGCCAAGCATCACGGAGTAAACGTTTTTCAAAATAACATCATTTACGAGCTGATTGATTTAGTGAAGGAGAACATGGCGGACTTGTTGGATGCCGAGTTGGTCGAGAAAAAGACGGGCCGGGCCGAAGTTCGCGAAGTCTTCAGGATCAGTAAAGGCCGTGACGTTGCTGGCTCGATGGTTATGGAAGGAAGTATTACCAGAAATGCTGCAGCCCGTCTCCTTAGAGGTGGAGAAGTCATTGCTGAGGGGAAAATCGATACGCTCAAGCGATTCAAGGACGATGCGACCGAAGTCAAGGCCGGGTTCGAATGTGGTATTCGTCTGGAGGGCTCCATCAAGTATGAAGAAGGCGATGCCATCGAAACCTACGAGATCGAGAAAATTCGACCTTCCCTTTAATTCGCCGACCGACTAATCGCCTCACAAGGGGAAGTTCTAATAACCATGGGGCAACGAACCCAGAGAGTGAACGAACTCGTAAAGCGGGAGATCAGCAATTACCTCCACGTAAAGTATCGTAGCGAGTGCGTACGATGGACCATTACCTCAGTCGACGTTTCGCCTGACCTTAGAAATGGAACAGTCGCATATTCTGTTCTAGGCGATGAGAGCCATTTTAAAGAAGCCGCTGTTTTCTTCAGGAAGAAAGTAGGCGAGATCAGGAAGGAAGTGGGGCGTCACGTCGTACTTAAATACAGCCCGAAGTTACGATTTGTTCGGGATGAAGGAATCGAGCGTGGAAACCGAGTTCTTGAGATTCTTGACGGTTTGCCCGAGGTGTCGGAAGGAGTTGGAGAAGAGTACTCCGGTCCAGATAATGAACTACTTCAAGACCATACGCCCTGATCAGGTATGTCGCACGAGTCACAGTACTGTGACATGGTTGTGACGCCCTGTCACGGTTTCCAGTGTTTCGATACGAAGACATTTGAATTCTTGTTTTCGTAAGGCATTATCTATGAACATCTTAAGTGGTCGATGGGTCATGGGCGCATATCTTGCATTAGAAGTTTCGTGAGCAAAATTATCGGCATAGATTTAGGTACCAGCAATTCCTGCATGGCCGTCATGGAAGCAGGTGAACCCAAAGTAATTCCAAATTCCGAAGGCGCCCGTACGACTCCGTCAATCGTCGCTTTTGGAAAGGACGGCGAGCGCCTTATCGGGCAAGCGGCCAAAAGACAGGCAGTCACCAACCCCGCCAATACCATTTTTTCAGCCAAACGCCTTATCGGTCGAAAGTTCGAAGAAGTTAAGGACGACGTCGCGAACCAGCCCTTCAAGGTCGTTGAGGGCAAAAACGGAGCAGCAGCTTTTGAATGTGAAGTGGACGGTAAAACCGAAATCTTCATGCCCGAGCAAATCTCCTCTATGATTTTGGCCAAGCTCAAGGCTGATGCAGAAGCCTATCTCGGGGAACCCGTTACACAGGCGGTGATCACGGTTCCAGCCTATTTTAACGACGATCAACGTCGGGCCACTAAGGATGCCGGTTCCATCGCAGGACTCGAGGTTATGCGCATAATTAATGAACCGACTGCTGCATCCTTGGCATATGGTTTGGAGAAGAAAGGCGAAGAAACGATAGCCGTCTATGATCTAGGTGGTGGAACCTTTGATATTTCCGTTCTCGAAATAGCCGAGGGTGTTTTCGAGGTAAAAGCCACCAACGGTGATACTCAACTTGGCGGTGACAATTGGGATCAACTCATTATTGACTGGCTAGTTAACGAATTCAAGAACGACCAAGGAGTTGATCTTAGTTCCGATCCTATGGCCATGCAGCGATTGAAGGAAGAAGCCGAAAAAGCTAAGATCGCCCTTTCCTCGACTCAAGCTACCGACATTAATTTGCCATTTATCACGGCCGATGCTTCTGGTCCTAAGCACCTCAACGTCAATTTCACCCGTGCCAAACTCGAACAAATTTGCGAGGATTTATACGAACGGACAAAAGGTCCTTTCGACTCTTGCCTGAAAGACGCAGGAGTTTCCTCGGGAGAGGTGGGCAACTTGGTTCTCGTCGGCGGTATGACCCGAAGCCCTAAGGTCGTTGAACTAGCTCATGAGCTTGTCGGCAAAGAGCCCCATCAAGGCGTGAATCCCGACGAAGTCGTCGCCATCGGTGCAGGTATCCAAGGCGCTGTGCTACAGGGTGATGTGAATGATGTTCTACTGTTGGACGTTTCTCCCCTCACCTTGGGGATTGAGACCGCAGGTTCAGTATCCACTCCCATGATCGAGAGAAATACGACTATTCCGACCAAGAAGACGCAGACCTTTTCCACTGCCGCGGACAACCAACCGGCTGTCGACATCGTTGTTCTTCAAGGCGAACGTCCAATGTCTCAGGACAACAAAATTCTCGGTACTTTCAAACTGGACGGCTTACCTTCGGCTCCCCGAGGAGTTCCCCAAATCGAGGTCACTTTTGATATCGATGCCAACGGTATTCTTAATGTCACTGCTAAAGACTTGGGTTCAGGCAAGGATCAGAAAATCACCATTTCGGGTTCCTCCAGCCTAGACGAAGCGGAGGTCGAACGTTTACGCAAAGAGGCAGAGAAGTTTGCCGACGCCGACAAAACCAAAAAAGATCAAGTTGTTGCTCGTAATGAATTGGACTCCATGGTCTACCAAGGCGAAAAACAACTTACCGACCTTGGAGACAAGGTTCCTGCCGATATGAAGTCGACTGTCGAGGAAGCTATCGGATCCGCAAAGAAGGTTTTGGAAGACCAAGCAGCCAGCACCGAGATTTTAAAGCAAGCCAAGGATTCTTTGCTCAAGTCCCTCGAGGTCATAGGGAAACAGGTCTATGAAAATGCGGGTGCCGCCGGGGGGGATGGTCCTGCTGCAGCTGGTGCAAGCACAGATTCAGGCAATGAATCGGGATCCGATTCTGCCGGAGAGTCCAAGGAAGAAGATATAGTGGAAGCCGACTTTGAAGTTGTAGACGAAGGCAAAGACGAAGACGAAGACGAAGACAAGAGCTGAGACTATTCTTTTATCCCATATTTCATTTAATACTGAGACAACTCAACTGACTTAGGTCTTTCTGTGAAGTCCCAGTATCCATCCTCACAACTAAGCTAAACCTAATACCAACAAAAAATGAGTAAACCAAACATCACTCCATTGGGTGATCGCGTCCTCGTCAAGTCCGTCGATGATGACGAGCAAGTCAAGGGCGGGATTATCATACCCGACTCCGCTAAGGAAAAACCGCAAGAGGCAACTGTTGTTGTTCTCGGCACTGGCAAGAAAGACGACGACGGTAACGACGTTCCTTTTCAGGTCAAAGTCGGCGACAAGATCCTCGTCAGCAAGTATGGTGGAACTGAAGTCAAGCTTGACGATGAAACCTACCAACTGCTCCGCGAAGACGATATTCTCGGCATTGTCGGATAATTCCGTTTTGTCCCATCTTAAACCTACTAAACAGATTTTAAATTAATCATGGCTAAGCAAATATTATTTGATGAAGCAGCCCGTAAAAAGGCACTCCGTGGCGTTGCCACCCTTTCTGATGCGGTCAGTGTGACCCTCGGGCCCAAGGGCCGTAACGTATTAATCGACAAGAAGTTCGGATCTCCGACTGTAACCAAGGACGGTGTAACCGTTGCCAAGGAAATTGAGTTGTCCGACCCCTATGAAAACATGGGAGCCCAAATGGTGCGTGAAGTCGCTTCCAAGACTTCCGACGCTGCCGGCGATGGTACCACAACGGCTACGGTTCTTGCGGAATCAGTATACCGAGAAGGACTTAAAAACGTCGCAGCCGGCGCTAACCCCGTTTACTTGAAGCGCGGCATCGACAAGGCTGTCGAAGCTGGAGTTCGTAAGCTTTTGCGCGACAGCAAGAAGGTTTCCGATCGCGAAGAAGTTCGGCAAGTAGCTACCGTTTCCGCAAACTGGGACGGTGAAATCGGTGAAATCATCGCCGATGCTATGGACAAGGTCGGCAAGGACGGCACAATCACCGTTGAGGAAGCCAAGAGCATCGAGACTACTCTCGACGTCGTTGAAGGCATGCAGTTCGACAAGGGATATCTGAGCCCTTATTTCTGCACCAACAACGAATCGATGGAAGTCGTTTTGGAAGATTGCTACATTCTTATCTACGAAAAGAAGGTTACCAGTCTCAACGATCTCCTCCCTCTTCTACAGCTTGTTTCCAAGGAAGGTAAGCCTCTCCTTATCATCGCTGAAGACGTCGAAGGCGAAGCTCTCGCTGCGCTTGTGGTAAACAAGTTGCGTGGCACTTTGAATGCCTGCGCCGTAAAGGCTCCCGGTTTCGGTGATCGTCGCAAGGAAATGCTTCGCGATCTCGCTATCCTAACCGGTGGTCGTTGCATCACCGAGGATCTCGGAATCAAGCTCGAGAACATTCAGCTTGCCGACCTCGGTCAGACCAAGCGCGTTACCGTCGACAAGGAAAACACCGTACTCGTGGAAGGTGGAGGCAAGGCTTCCGAAATCCAAGGTCGCGTTAAGCAAATTCGTCGTCAAATCGATGAAACCACCTCCGATTACGATCGTGAAAAGCTGCAAGAGCGCCTGGCCAAGTTGGCTGGCGGTGTTGCGGTCATCAATGTTGGAGCTGCTACCGAGCCTGAGATGAAGGAAAAGAAGGCTCGCGTCGAGGACGCCCTTCACGCCACACGCGCTGCAGTCGAGGAAGGTATTGTTCCCGGTGGAGGCGTTGCTTTGATTCGGGCTGCAAATGCGATTGAGAAATCGGCAAATGATCTCGAAGGCGACGAAGCTCTCGGAGCTTCCATCGTACGCCGAGCCATCGAGTCTCCTCTTCGCAAGCTTTGCGATAATGCAGGAGTCGAAGGTTCGCTCGTCGTTCAACAAGTGCTTAAGTCGAAGGGTGCCACAGGCTACAACGTAGCAACGGATACCTATGAAGACTTGATCAAGGCAGGCGTTGTAGATCCTACCAAGGTTACTCGCACCGCGTTGCAAAACGCAGGTTCGGTTGCCGGTCTTCTGTTGACCACGGATTGCATGATCACTGACATTCCGGAGGAGGAAAAACCTGCTCCAGGTGGACACGATCACGATCACGGCATGATGTAAGGCTCAGCCTGACTATTAGTTTAAAGAAGGCGTCTCGGTTAATTCCGGGGCGCCTTCTTGTTTCCCGGGTTAGGCAAGTCCTCGTTTTTCCAAGTCCTCTTCTTCCATGCCCAGATAGTGACCGAGCTCATGCAGGTAGGTAATGCGCACCTCCTCAATGAAAGTGGTCTCGTCTTCTTCGGAGTATCCCCACAGATTTTCAAGGAAGAGGTGAACCGTTGGCGGTGCGGAGTCGTCAGCGAGAGCTTCGGGAAAGGATGAGCCGCTGAACAGACCGAGCAGGTCGGGCTCCACTCCGTCCGTCACCAGTTCTTTGCCCGGCTCAGGTTCGAAGATTACGGGCACGGCCTTGGCTTTTTTAGCCAAATCATCTGAGAGCGATTCTTGAGCCTGACTGACCTCTTTTTCGGCAAGGCTAAGAATGCGGCGATAAACGGAGTCGGTCATGGTGGCTCCGCCTACGGATTGGGGAAATTAACCCGATTTAACGTCGAAACAGAAAATCAACTCTTGGTCCCGCAGGTAAAGCTTGCCGTTTGAGATGACGGGGTGGGTCCAGATCTTTCCGCTTTTCTTGCGTAGCAAGGTTTGCGGAGTAAGGACGAATCGGCCCATTTCCTTCCATCCTTTCGGAGAGGCCTCGATGAGAACGACGGTTCCGTCACGTTCTGACTGACAGATAAATCGATTGTCTACGTAAGCGATAGCCCCTTTTCCCAGTGATTTTTTCTCATTCCATACCAATTCGCCTGTTTTGAAGTTTTGGCAGACCCATCCGTATCCATCGGAATAGCCGTAGAGGTGGTCTCCCAGTTTGATGACGCCACCGTGGTGGTTTTTCATGATTTTGTTGTCGTACACATCCTCGGCGGTTTTGGTCCCGAGCTTCACTAGCTTGCAACCTACACCGTATCCGGAAGATATATATACGAATCCATCATCGTGGATCGGCGTGGGAATAACGGCAGTTCGGCCCGGCCAAGCCGATTTCCATAGCAATTCTCCGCTGTCCGCCTTTATTCCAACTAGATTTTTCATGACCAGCTGAACGTACTGGCGGTTTCCGCCATATTCGATGACGATGGGGGACGAATATTGCGCTCCGTCAGTGAAATCCTTGGATTGCCAAAGTACGTTTCCTGTTTTGGCGTCGAGAGCGGCTAGGGCGCCTTTTTTACCACCCGGGGTACAGATGACCCTTCCTTGGTCGACCAATACCGATTCCGTATAACCCCAATTTGGAACTTTCCCGCCAAGATCTTCTACCAGTCCCTTCGACCAGAGTGTTTTGCCCGTTTCTGCATTAACGCAAACTAGCTTGCCCCGACCACCCAAGGCATAGACAAGACCCTTCGATACAGTTGGAGTCATTCGGGGGCCATCTCCCCAATTATTCGTCAGCAAAGAGCCAACTTCCACCTCCCAGTGTTTTTCCCCCGTAAGGGAGTTCAAGGCCAGCAACTTTTCCTTCTGGTCGAAGGCACCCATTGTAAACAGTTGATTCCCGACTACGGAAAAACCGGAGTACCCCAAACCCGCCTCCTTGCTTAGCCACATACGCTTTGGGCCGTTTTCGGGCCATTCCTGCAAAAGTCCAGTTTCTTTGGAGGCACCCGTGCGATCTTCTCCGCGCCAACCAGACCAGTCACCTGCGTTAGAAATTGCCAGCCCTGACAAGAGTGGAAATAAAAATATAATTATTCTCATCATCTAGATTCTTTGGAAGCTTCGAATCTTCGCAAGTTGAAATGCCATACGGCATCCTTTTTTCCAGTCGACCTTGGTGTGTTTCAATAATAAGTATATTTTTTCCAAGAAGTCGTCACTTGGCGCGTCTTAGTATGTGAACGACGATATCTTCAATAGACGCGAATGGAAGTTTTCTCCCTCAAGATGTCTGATGACATGAGCAAGGAAAAGGGCGAGGCGGACAAAAGTCCCCTCACGCTTGAGGAACTTTTTGCGTCTATGGAAAGACCGTTGCTCGCCTATGTTTACCATCTTATGAACGACCGAGACGAAGCCCAAGACATTGTGCAGGAAAGCTTTCTGCGCCTGCATCAGCATTTCGATGAAGTGCGCCAGCCTAGCGCTTGGCTTTATCGCACTTCCCGAAACTTGGCTTTTAGTTACAAACGCAAACACGGGAAGGTCGTGCCGTTTAGCCCGATAGTAGGCGAAGATGAGGATCAGTCCATCAATCCGGTGGACGAGCAACCCTTGCCCGATGATCGTATCGAGCGTTTGGAGTCAGTGGGCTTGGCGATGCTTTGCTTGGATCGTCTCGCCGAAGATATGAGAGCTTTGGTTAAAATGAAATTTGTGGAAGGACTTTCTTATAAGGAAATGGCCTCAGCCACCGGGATGTCCATCGGCAACATTGGCTACAAACTGCATCATGCAATCAAGTTTTTGGCGGGTGAAATGGAACGTGAAGGAGCACTAGTATGAATGAAAAAGAAGACATGAATTTTAAAAGTGAACAAGAATCACGCGAGGAACGCGTGCTGGCCTTGCTTTTGGACGAGCTCGATGCCGACGAGGCGAAATCGATCGAAGCCCTCCTTGCCGAGGACGTCGACCTTCAGGTTTACCGAGCTGGACTGGAAAGAACTCTCGATCTCATCTCCGAGTCCGCCCGAGCCAAGGCCGATGTCGAGCTCGAGAATTTTAAGCTCGATCCCGATCGTCGACGAATTTTGGAAAAGTTGTGGACAGATAAGGACTCGGCCAGCGAAACCGAAGAATCTGAGGAAGCAATCCGTTTCCCTCATGGCAACGAATCTGAAGACAAGTCTCGCGGTAAACTTAGTCGCTTTTTGCCCATGGCCGCTGCGGCCGTCGTTATGTTTGGAGCCATGGGAGTAATCGTCAGTTCCTTAATTGAACAGGCTGAACACGAAGAGGATATGGCGCTGGCATCCGAAGATGCCTCCGGGGCAAAAGAAGCCGAAGGAATTCCCGTCCTTACTGATCAACCGGAGAAAGCTCGAGAAGCCGTTGCCAGATCAAAAGAAGCTTCAATTTTGGTTGTTGATGCTAATCTCGCGGATCAGTTAGCCGATAACAAGGGACGATATCTCACCGACGAGAATGACCTTCTTGCCCTCACGGTGGTTGAGGAATCCGATAAAATTCTGAATGCTCGACTGGTGGAGGACGTTGTCAAACTCAATGCCGAGGTTTTTTCCGACGACGATGACACCGTCGCCTCTTTCAAGAGTAAGGCCCCAATTGTTTTTGATCAAGCCACGGGACGACCCGGGGCTGGAAGGCAAAGATCGAACGTAAGTGCGAAATCCGAAAAGCTAGGCTTAAGGCGCCAAGCAATTGGGGACGAGCTTCCAGACTTGAATGTCGCCATTGACAGTGTTGCGCGTTCCCCATCTTCCGGAAGCAAAGGATCAGCAGATATAGATGATAGCTCCTTGGCCGTACTTGAAAAGGAATTGTCAGAAACAAAGAAAAGTGCAGGTACGGTTCGCTCCTTGTTGGCGGCAGATACCATCGACAAGAGGACTGCTTCCGCGTCCGGCGGAGTATCCGGGGCGGGTGCGGGGTTACTTATTGCCAATGACGAATCGGTAGCCGTATCCCCCAAAGCCGTGCTGAAACCTAAGGTGAATCCAGGCGTTCCGGTCGCCGCTCCTTTTGCAGTGATTGCGTCCAGCTCTTTGCAGTCCAAGTCCAATCAAAAAGTGGACACCCTTGCAACTGTCTCGGATCGTTCGTCGTTGTTTAGAAGTGAAATTGCTGTCACTCAGAATGCTCCCTCGGTTCGTGTTATTGATGAGTTGTCCAAAGATATTTCGAGGGATGCCGCAAATCGTAGTTCTCGCGAAAATGCTGACTCGGACTCACTAAATACCTTGGGCAAAGAAATTTCTCTGAACCATGCTGAAGCCAAAGGAAAGGTTGTTGAGGATGCTCCCAATCGCGTGGATGCTCCTGCAGGAAGCGCAGTCCCGCCTCGCGAGGAAGTTTTAGGTCGGGCCGATTATTCGTACAAAAAAGCGGCAAAAATCAAGCGAGAGGAGGAGGGTTTGGCAAACTTTTCTTCTCTTCACGAAGCTGGTGCAGCTCCCGGTGCGATTGCCGGAGAAAAAGGCGCCGACAAGGAGTTGCTTGCCTTTGCCGATTTTGGCCTTGGAGGCACTGACTCTAAGAATCCCGCTGCTCCGATCCTGCCCTCTTCGAATGGAGTTCCTGCG
>Ga0209047_1002666_pt1 | contig 11774 bp, 19 predicted proteins | sample SaaInlV_165m_DNA_3_FD_184681 | JGI IMG/M metagenome (GOLD analysis project Ga0209047, IMG submission 184681) | Marine microbial communities from expanding oxygen minimum zones in the Saanich Inlet - Saanich Inlet SI037_S3LV_120m_DNA (SPAdes)... | ecosystem: Environmental > Aquatic > Marine >...
AATATATGTCGCATGGAGTATCTGTGCCGACATTATTATTATTGGTGGTATTATATACTTAATCTTTTTTTGACGGGGGTGACATTGGCTTCGACAGGGTGAGGACGATATACTGACGACACATGGGAGCAGTTCCATGTTAAAAAACAGCAAATTAAAATAACTGCAAATGACAGCTATTTCGAGTACGCTTTAGCCGCATAATACGGCTCGTATTCCGGGGCGTAAAGCACGCCTTGTTACCCAATTGCTTTTTTAAAAGGGCCTTCGGGCCCTTTTTCATTCTATAACTGTCGCCACCAAATGAACACGATCCACTTCCCCGCCATTAAACGCATTATGATACTTTGTGTTGTCAGTAACCCATACTTTGCCATCTGCGGGCATATGTTTCACTTCATCATCAATAATCATTAGTGCGCCTGGGTTAGTTATAATAGGTATATGTAATCTGCGTTCAGGATCTCTGTGCCAACTCAATGTTGTGCGTGGCATTTTCCAAAGTAGTCTTACCCTGCCCAAATTATACTTGGGAATAAGTGTGTCATACACTTCTTTAAAGTAAGTATCTTCAAATAGTTTAACAAACTCAGTATATTGAGATTCGTCTATTGGATTTTCTCGTTGGACTTCTTTTCCTGTGCTGTCAGGGCGTGTCCAAAATAGTCCTCTTATATTACCGCCTGTAATAGAGTTTGGATCACCAGGAATTTGTGTTAGACAAATAGCATTGATATCTCTCTTGCCAAGAGGAGATTGTCTTGCGACTCGTGAGTCAACCTTACGCAATGCATCCTGTAATTTACTTACATCAAAGCAAATGTCAGGGTCTATAAAAAAATTATTCAATATAGGAAGCAACCTGTAAAGTTATATTTATAATAGTGGATAACTTATAGCAATATTACGTTAAATATTGACATGGCAGCAACATAGCTATACATTAATCACAATCGAATACCATATTAATATTGGAGGACGAGTTGTGAGTACCGTACGTAATGTATATAATGGTTTAGATGAATTAACAGATTTTCTTCCAGCAGATTTATTGAATGAAATTTTAGATATATTGAATTCTGATTTAAATTGGACCAAACATGAGGTATCAGGACGAACAGAATTAAAGCTAGCTTCTTATACTAGTTGTACTGTAAGTAACATAGAAAATTTTCTAAAACAAAGAAATCTTATTACTGAAGATGAATTTGTGTCATCGGCCAATTTATGGAGAGACGATTCCAAGAAAGTTGACTATGATTCTCCATTTTTTATACCACTACATATAGATCCTTATAAGAAAGTATATAAATCTATACAATTGTATTTAGATGACAGCAAAAATTTTGGTTCTGTTTGGTTTAATACAGATATGTATCATAAATTTTATAACGTGTTGGATGATGCTGTGCTTATTGGTACTAATATACCTGATAGTTATGCTGTTTATGTGAATGATAAAATGTATAAGCATAATATGATAAAAGGAAAAAGTATAAAATATGGAAAAAATAGAGGGTATATGCTGACAAATAGTTTAACAAATCCATTACCACATGCTGTACAAATGATGCGCGATAATTATAATAATAGAAATAGTTTATATATAATCATTGAAAGTAACGATTATCTGACATGGAAAGTTAATAATATTGGTGTACCAATTGGTGGCTTCCGACATGATAAAGACCTTCCAGATTAAACAAATATAATAGTGTATTATCTATTAAAGTTATGCTTTAAATATTAGCATATGAAAAAGTTTTTATTTATGTTGCTATTATTGATAGCAATGCCAGTACAAGCGTTGGAATTGTTAGTAGTTACTGCTAACTGGTGTCCAGTCTGTGCCCGATGGATAGCAGAAGTTCCAGAATTTTATGATGATATTGACTTGCCAATGGTAAAAATAGACATTACTACTGGCATTATAACAAATCAAGAGTATTTAGAGCATTATTGGGAAGGTAATATAAAGAGATTATATGCTGTTCCCACATTTATTATATGGGATGAAGTTAATAAACGTGAACTAGTACGTTGGGCAGGTTATCAAAGTGAAGAACATTGGTATGAAATGCTAGAACGTGCTAAATTGAAAGCAGACCAAAGCATAATAGACTGTGAAGCAATTGGTCTTTGTAATAATTTTCAATTGGGCCCATTACCACAAAACCAACCCCAAGACTAATAACTCGTATAAGTATTTGTATGGACATTTATCACATATGGGCAGATATCGAAGGTGATATTACTGATAAAGTGTGGGCAGAAAACCTTCGAGGATTTTTAGCACAACTAAAAGACGAACATAAAATTGAGTCTTATCGTATTACACGTTGTAAACTAGGATTTCGCAGTATGCCAGATATGCCCGAATGGCATATTATGGTTGAAACAAAAGACATGGCTCAATTAGAAAAAGCATTTGATAGGGTTGCTAGACCAGATCGTTATGCATTAGATGAAGCTGAAGGACAGGTAGATAAGAAACATAAGTCTTTTAATATGCATGTCGCCGATAATATACAACACGCATTATACAGAGATTGGCCTGATGAGTGATAATATCATTGACTTTGACGGGAAGAAAGCGGAAAAAATTCCATTAGAGGAAATTATACCGAGTGACTTTAGGGGTGATGATATTTTTAATGATGAAACAACTCGAGTAATATCCGAAGTTTGGTTGTGGGATACGTTAGCTTTATTAGATGAGCACGGTATCGATACTACAAATAATGATTTAAACCACGACTTAACAATTATACTTCAATTAGTAGATACACTAATATATCGATACAAGGATAAGAAACATGATTAAGGCATTTTTTAGAAGTAGAGAATGGGCCTTATGGGCATGGGGCGGTGGTGGTTTACTTGCTATCTCTTTGTGGGTACAAGTACAAATAACTGTAGCAATAAACAAATGGTATGGTGGCTTTTATAACTTACTACAAACATCTGCAGAGTATAAAGATAATTCAGCAGAAGGTATTGCGTTATTTTACGACAAGTTAATTAGTATTGATTATTGGCTCAATGGATTTGAAGGTGACCCGTCTTTTACAGTTTTAGCATTTCCTTATGTTATTCTAGCAGTATTAACAGGTTGGTTTACACGTATATATGGATTGCGTTGGCGCCAAGCAATAACATTTAATTATATTCCACGTTGGCGCACAGTTAAAGAAGAAATAGAAGGTGCGTCCCAGCGTATACAAGAAGACTGTAACCGGTTTGCGCGAATTGTAGAATCATTAGGACTCCAAGTAGTAAGAGCAGTTATGACACTTGTAGCATTTATTCCAGTGTTGTGGGGTTTAAGTGAACACGTTGATATTCCGTTTTTTAGCGATATACCTGGTTCATTAGTTTGGACTGCGTTATTAGTATCATTAGGCGGCATTGTTATCTCTTGGTTTGTAGGTTGGAAACTGCCAGGACTTGAATACAACAACCAGAAAGTAGAAGCGGCGTTTAGAAAAGACCTTGTATTGGGTGAGGATGACAAACAAAATTATGCACAACCAGAAACGCTTTGGAGTTTGTTCACCGGTATACGTTTTAACTATCAAAGACTATATCTTCATTATGGTTATTTTGACACTTGGATGATTACATACGACCAATTTATGGTCATTGTTCCGTATCTTATTATGGGACCAGGTTTGTTTACTGGTGCAATAATGTTAGGAGTATTAGTACAAGTTAGTAATGCGTTTAGTAAAGTACATGGTGGATTTGCATTATTCTTACATAACTGGACTACAATTACAGAACTAAGAAGCATATGGAAACGTTTGCATGAATTTGAACGAAACCTTGACAAGTACGCTAAGATCTAGTATAGGAAATATTGTAGAAAAATATCCAAATGCTAGATGGAAAGATGTTTTCAGAGAAAATCAACTTGAAAGTAAAAGTTGGTTAGTAAAACAATTACAGCATTGGGATATAGATTTAGGTACTGTGTATATATGCGGCGGATGGTACGGCGTATTGGCTTCTATGTTGTTTATTAGTAAACTTCCTATCATTAAAATTTACTCATATGATATAGATCCTACTAGTACACAGATAGCAAATGATATAAACTCTTTCAAATACGTTAATAAGTTTATGGCGTTAACAGAAGATATACACAATTTAGATTATAATAAGTGTGACACTATTATTAATACGTCTTGTGAGCATATAAAAAACTTTAGTGATTGGTATGATAATATTCCAGATAACAAATTATTAGTATTGCAAAGTAATAATTTTAGCGAATTAGAAGAGCACGTTAATTGTGTTACTAGTTTGGATGAATTTAAACAACAATGTTATATAAGTAATATCTTATATAGTGGAGAATTAGAGAACGATGAATTTACTCGTTATATGTTGATAGGCAGAAAATGAAATGACAACATGGAGTTTTTGCCCTAATCAAGTTAAACAAATTATTGAAACAGTTACATTAAAAAATAAAGGCAATCATCTCGATTTAAAAGTGTATAAAGATCTTTGGTTAAAATGGACTAAGGATTTTAGTGGTAGTGAAAAATATCAGCAATGGGCTATTTGTAATGGAATACATGATGCTTTAATTCAACAAATTGCTTACCGATCTAAAACAGTTGAGACATTTTATATATTTAAAACTGATTATAGATTTTATAAGGTAATTTTAAATCCATATAATTTTATAGAAATAGATAAAGAATTAATACATACTATTTTACCAAATAGTTATGTGATTGTTAGTCAACCAAATCATGAAGGTGGAATTACGCAATGGTTTAAAGAACTAGTTGAGCATTGTACAAAAGTTAAAACAAAAATATTTCTTGATTGTGCATTTTTTGGTACTACATTAGATAAGATGAATGTATATAATGATAGATTTGATTGTGTAGCATTTAGTCTTAGTAAGAATTTTATGTTAGGTGGGTTTAGAGCAGGTATAGTGTTTGGCAATGATTTAGCAAAGACATTGACAGTACCAATAGATCATTGGTATAATTATAGTTATTATAATTCATGTGCTGTAGAGTTAGCAAAAGTAATAATGCCTAAATTTAAAGCAACATATATTACTGAAATTGCTAAATCAATACAGATTGAGCATTGTAAGATTGTTGATTTAGAGCCTTGTGATATTTGGATGATGGGCAAGAACAAACAAGGTGAAAGAATAAATTTAATTGATCAATTACAACATAAGGTACAATATGAGCTTGATAACAAGGAAAGTTAAATCCGGTATTATAGAAATAAAAAATTCTACAATAAAGAAAATATTTTCGGAACAAAAACAATTTGAGAAGGATGCATATTGGCTAGATAAGTTAAACAGCAAATGGACTCCTAAAGTTCTTAAAATTGGCAATAATTATATATTGTCTGAATATTATGGTCCAGATTTATTAATTTCTTACGATAGAAATACTTTATGGGATGATATTCCAAATATTACAGAGCAAATTTGTGAAATGTATAGTTTCTTTAAAGAGAATGATTTATATAAGTTTAATGGTGCTTTATCTAATTTAACATCTAATAAGAAACAAGTCGTGGCTTTTGATTTTAAATATGCTAGGCACAGAACAGAGCCTGCTTGTAGTCTTGGAGAATGTTTAGAGTGGGAAATAAAAAGTTTTGATAAGTGGTTAATAAAAATAGATCCAACATTGCCGGAAAAGTTACGGGAAATAGTATAATATGTTAGTAAAAAAAATTGATCATAAAATAGATTTAGATAAATTAGTAGATGCTATACATAATATACCAGTAGATTATAAAGGTAACCAAATATCATTGCAAATGCGAGAAGAATCAGAAGATCCGTGGTATGAAAGTTGTGGGAGATTAAGGTCAATATCGGGGAAAGAAAGTGATTATAATTTAATTGTACCAATTCTTAAGGGAACTTATATAGAAGAAATGTTTCAGTCTTTTCCTTTTAAACCTACACGAGCGAGATTAATGAATATGTCTCCCAGAACATGTTATAGTATACACAAAGATCCTTCCGCTCGTTATCATATTGCTGTTACTACTAATCCTCTTGCTAAATTTATTTTTACTGACAAGGAAAAAATTTTTCATATTCCAGCAGATGGTTATTTATATTGGGTGGACACACGTGAAGTTCATACATTTATTAACGGCAACATCGCCAAAGGCTCATTAAACGAAGATAGACTTCATTTACTAGTAGGATATGATGAATAGTTTTAAAATAGATAATTTTCCATCAGTAAACGTGGAAAAATTCATAAGCATAGGTAATAATATAATAGAACCCGCATGGACTATACGTCCAAGTCTAATAGATAATATTTTAGTACAAGAAGAATTAGATTGGCTAGAGCAATATAAATTATATCCATGCTATACAGCAATTATAATGACGCCGGCTTTAACAATCTGTAAAACACATGTAGATGGTAAAGCATCAGATGCTGGATTAAAACAAAGAAGAACTGCTATTAATATACCTATACAAGGTTGGGATAATAGTTCATTTCAATTTATGTCGGATGAAGAAAACATTATAGAAACTATATGTACAGATGCAGTTATGTGTTGGGATGTAACTCAACCTCATAGAATAGATAATTTTAAAAGTAAATTAAATAGAATTACGTTGAGTTTTGGGTTTGTTGAATCGGTAGACAATATTTACGACAAATTGTCTTAATTTCATTCCAAGAATATTTAGGGTCAAATCTAAGAGATATCATAGCTCTTTCTTCTTCTTGTGGTAATGGATTAAAAACAGAATGATATTCACCATTGTTAAATAATACTGGTGTGTCTGTTAAAGAAAATTCTACTGCTAATTTTAATTCACCACTTTCATATGCTGTAGATTTAGGCATTTGAATACTAGTATGCTTGCCTATAGGTAACCAAAAATTAGTTCTAACTTTTTTTGTACAATTATATACTGGCAAATTAATTGAACCAGTAAATTTTGTTTTAGAATGATCTTTATGTATTGGTATAAACAAATTAGATCTTCTTTTACTGTGGAAATATATAACAAATAACTTGTCCATATAAAGGTGTGATATTATTTCATCTGGAATCATATTTAATATAATATCATTAAATTCAAAACTATTAAGAAATTTATCATGCTTTATAGCATAGTTCTCCCAAAAGCATTCTTCTATAGCTTCTTTATTGTATTTTTCAAAACATAACGGAAGGACATAATCGTCTACATTTACGCCTTCGCTAACAGAAAATAATTTCACGTAAAATACTCTTCAAAAATAATTGTTTCATGTATCTTCCAATCTTTTTTTGCCGTTAAAGTTTTATAAAGTGTTTCAAAATATATATCTAGTATCTCTTGTTCATCTTTATCTATTATCTTAATTAAACTTTGTATGACATCTATAGGCCTTCTAATGATATCTATTATTTTATAGTTGTTCTTAATTTCTTCTTTAACATCATCTTCTAAATCATTAATGGTATGCCAATGTCCATGTAATACATATTCATGACTAAAAACTATTTCCTTAACATTGTAATTGTTTTCTCCGAGATGTTCGGGCGTATGTAAAACACCTAAGGCCGGTTGTTTGTTTAATTCTTTAGCAATATTTTTTGTTAAAGTTTTGGAACCGGATCTAGGAAAAGAAATTACTGCTATATTAGAAATTGTGTCCGCCATAATAATCTTTCTCCGGTAAACGCATCACGTTTGTGCATTACTCTAATGTTGTCATACACTATAATATCATTATCCTCCCATTCATGTTGCCATGCAAATTTGAGACAATGTTCTAACAGTTTATCTACATCGATGGGTCTACTTGTTTTGTGCAATGTGCCGGGACTAAAATAAAGCACCTTTTCACCTGTTACATGATGTTCAAATATAAAAGGTCTGTGTATATTTTGCTTTGCTAACAATTTAAGTTGTTTTTCTGTAAAACAATAGTGTAGATCTTCTGGCGGATAGTAATATCCAATTATATCTTTTAGATCATCTTTATTATTGTATCTATCTAATGCAAGTTTCATATCAATAAATTGTGTTGGACATATATCTCCATTGGATTTATTATATAAAACTACACCAAAATAATTTCCTCTGCCATAACTCCAATCATTGTGCCAGTCTACATCACTATTCTTAAACAATTCTGTATTTGCTACTGCTTGCACAGTGCGGTCTTCATTTAAAATATGTTTTTCAGTTACTAAAGGTTTCCCCAAGAATGAAGAAAAATTAGCAAACTCATCTATAGTTAAGTTTCTTTTGTTCTTTATGTGAACAAACCCATCTTTTAAAACTAAATTAATTAATGGTTGTCGCAGTATCGTGGATGTTATGCACCCAGATTCCACTTCGGAATAATTCACGGTTGCCATAATATTTGTCTCGTCTATGCAGGCTATGATGTTGATCACTTAAAATAATGTCATAAGGATCCCAGGTATGTGTATACACATACTTGTCTTGCATAGTATGTTCTTTTAAATGAAAATATAGTTCTTTCTGTTGTTCTTTTGGCATACCTGTAAACCCTCTTATCACACTCCAAGGAAAATGCAATCCTTTTTTATTGTTGATAGGATGTGTTGTTACTAACATTTTTCTATTAACTTGCTTTTCAAATGAAGGAGTACCATCAATATCTTTAAATGTCATTAATGATTCTGTATCATAAAAAATATTTTTATGTAAAGACGACAGGCCCAATTTTTCACCTACTTTATATGTAAGAGTTTTACTTTTTATTTCATTAATACTATTTTTTATATCTATGCCTAGATCATTGTAAGCTGATTGTCCATCACTAAAGTATGTATTGCCCCCAGTATCAGATGTTATATTCATATACATTGCTACGATGTCTTCACTACCAGTTCGGTTCATACCAGCACTATGCCATTCTAATTCACCATCGTCAGCACCCGCAAATAATGATGTACTTGTAACTCTGACTAGTTCATTATAACCATCTACACCAACACCTGCTACAGTGTCTGCTTGTGCTACTACACTACCTAATGTCTTATAAAATTCTACTAAAACAGTAGGATTAACAGGAGAAGTATTTTTAATAACTACTATTCTGCCGTCTCCCACTAATTGTAGTAGTTGTGACGGATCTTCTTTAAAAGATATATTAGTAATTTTGTATCCAAAATTACCTAATTTTGTAACTTCCATTTTTAAATTCCTCTAAAGTAATAGATTCCATTGTTAAGGATGCATTATTATTTAACTTTTTATAGATTATTGATTGCCAACATTGATATGAATTTTGGTTCTCACAGACTAAATGAAAGTCAGGACTTAAAATCCAATCTTTTAAGAATTTTTGAGGATAATGCTTTAGTGAGGTTTGGCCGGTTTTTGTTTCTCTACTCATAAAAACAATATCGTAATTATAGTGTTTTGCTATATCACTTTGTTGTTGTATCATTTGTTGAGTTTCTGGAGTAACATTTTTTATAGATGTGGCAAATCTGTAATGCGGTGATTTATAAAATCTATTTAAACAACGCACAGCATTGCCAAATATATCTCGATGAAGTAATGTACTAAATCCAATAATTTTATTTTTACTTGTAATTAGAGTAATAGCAATGCTTTCTTCTAATTTTAATTTTTCTGGAGTATAATTTTTAGCAAGAGATTCAGTTAGTGGTTCATATTTTAAAAAATTATATATACTTCCCGCACTTATGTAAAAATTTGACTGACTATTGTGTATAGTTACTACGTTAGTATCCAAATTCATTTCTTTTAAGATGTTCGAAGAATGGAGCAATTTTAAAATTAGGGGTTAGTCGTCCTCTATTGGGGTTATCCGGATCTACTACACCATCATCATCTATACCCCAATCAATTAATCTAATATATAATTTACCTAATTCTGTTTCGTATGGAAATACTAAACTGGAACATTCTTCTTGTACAACAGTTTTATTTTTATAATGTTTATCTTTTTGAACAGCAATAACAGTTCCACTGGCGGCTTTATGATTCAATATCCATTCTTTACTGAGATTTAGTTGTTCAGCAACTACGCCTGCTAATTCTTCTAAAGCATACGCATGATTTTTGCCCATGTTGCGTCCAATGGAGCCTACACTTTTCATTCTTAATACTGGTGTTATTCGACGATATATTTTTGTTGTTTTAAAATCGACTCCTGCTTCCTTAGCACAATTTACTACGGTTTGTATTTGCCTCATTATTGTATGTTCATTGACATTTCTTGCAATTATTGTTCCAGTATTAATAGCAAATTGTTGTCTGAATAAGTTAGTTAATGCTCTAGTTTTTGCTGTTGCCCATTTGCCATTGTCGAGAATTTTATAAATTTCATCGTCATCAGCACCATTCATACTTGTTAATACAAGATTTAATCCTGCTTCTTTTAGTTTTTGGCAATATTCTTGTCGTGCTAATTTTAAACCATTAGTAGTTAATGTTGTTTGGTGTCCTCGTTTTTTTATATTATAAATAATATCCGCAAGGTCATCGCGCATTGTGGGTTCAGCGCCAATTAATCTGATATATGTTCTAAATGGTAATCGATCAACAACATCGTAAAGTTTTGTTACATCTAAATCGGGTATATGACGGTTTGGAATATAGCAATTTGAACATTCCATATTACACCGATGAGTTAAATCAACAACTAAATTAGAAAATATATTATTTTCAGGTTCTAGTTCGTAGTAGTGCATTTAACTAATTTCTTCAGTTATAGTCCATCCATTGTTTTCTAAAAATGATTTGCCAGTTGAAATACCGGATAAATTTGTATATTCAGCATAATCACCATTATTTGTCCAAACTCTAGTTTCTACAAGTACTGAATTAGAATCTAATTCAGATGTAATAGATAAGTTGCCACCTTTTGATTCGCAAAATGCCATAACTTCGCCTTGGCCAGTCTTGCCTTCGAGTTTATCAGTCCATAATTCGTCATATGCTTCTTCTATAGTATCAAAAGGAACACCATCTTTAGTATATGTAACTTTTTGTGTAACTGCCATTATAATTCCTCTTTTCTTGACAATATTGTCGAAATATAATATAATATTATATGTTTAAGTATATTTATAGTTAAATATTAATATGTCAAAGATTAATGAGCTTTATTGAAATAGACCCATTTCTAACCGATGAAGAAAAAAATTTCTTTCTATCAAAAATAGATGATGATGGTTGGATTCAACATAGAAATACAAAATCAGGAACACTGTCTCCTTTAAATTTTAAAGGACCTTTTGTTTTAAGAAAACATGAAGTATTCTTAATGAAAATGTATCCAAATACTGTTCAGGATTGGCATATTGATGGTGTTCAATTTAAACGTAATACGTTAATTATACATCCTCTTACAGATAACTATGCTCCGTTTCAATGTGAGGCGGGTCAATCTGATAAGGTAATAATAGCAGATACACAAAGCAAACATGCTGTGTTTAATAACGAAGAAACTAGATTAAATTTACAAATATTTTTTGATATTGATTATTCAGAAGCAATTAAGGATAATAGTATAGTTTGGAAGACATTAAAATCATTGACAAACTAGTGAGAATATAATATAATAGTATATGTTAAGTATATTTATAGTTAAATATTAACATGTCAAAGATTATAGTAGTCTCAGGCGGTTTCGACCCTATTCACAAAGGGCATATCGCACTATTTGAATCAGCAAAAGCACTAGGAGATACACTTATAGTAGCGTTAAACAGTGATAAGTGGCTTCAGCGTAAAAAAGGCAGGTCTT
>Ga0209047_1002670_pt1 | contig 11771 bp, 20 predicted proteins | sample SaaInlV_165m_DNA_3_FD_184681 | JGI IMG/M metagenome (GOLD analysis project Ga0209047, IMG submission 184681) | Marine microbial communities from expanding oxygen minimum zones in the Saanich Inlet - Saanich Inlet SI037_S3LV_120m_DNA (SPAdes)... | ecosystem: Environmental > Aquatic > Marine >...
AAAAAGTATTTAACAGCAGTAATCTTATAATCTTCGCTTTTATGTGAGGGCATTCAATATATATATTATGAATAAATATATTGAAAAAACGGCGTTTTAAATCTTCAAGGGTGTAAATGAAAAAACAACGTATGATATATCAGAAGAAGACTATTTTGGTGATGTTGAATTAGAAGATGAAGATTTTGATGAAGACGGATATCCGAAAGCATCATTTTACTATGATAAAGAAATGTATATGTCTAATGGTGATTATGCTGATATGGTAGATCAAAAAATAATTGAAAATAGGAAATGTTGAAATAGAATAGAATACAATAGAATAGAATACAATAGAATAGAATACAATAGAATAGAATACAATAGAATAGAATACAATAGAATATAAAAAATAATTTAAATACAATTTTTTATCATTATGTATATGTTTCAAAGTAATTTTTCTTGTTTATTTGTTAATAGAAAATCAAGTAAAGTTCAACCTATTAAAAAAATACAAGTATGGGAAAATAAAAAGGTAATCCACACTGTCGAATTTGATGATATATCAAAGTATAAGTGTAAAAACACAAATAATAATAAATTGAAAGCAAAAAAAGTATTTTAATTTATTTAAAACAACATGACTACTATACAAAGACCAATACATAAATATTACAAAAATTACATATTAAAAGGCAATTCACTTGTTATAAAAAGTGATTGCGGTATGTATTATTTATCTCTCCCAAATGAAATAGGTAGAACTGGGACGTTATATATCGATACAGGTATATGGTTTGCTACTAATTTAAATCTTCCAAAAGATACAACTGTAAAATGGGAAATAACAGATGAATATATTTTGTTTTATAAGATAGAAGATAAAAAATTATATCAACACAATCAGTTAAGTTAAATTGATATAAAAATAATTTGCAAGATATAAGTATAAATAATGAGTGATAATGAAGAAATGCATGCTTGGTTTTCAACTATTCAAAAAAATAACATAACTGATTCAATAAGATTACAACATTGTAAATATCATAAATTATATACTAACATTTATTTAACTGAAAATGGTAAAGAAATAGAAGTAACAGAAATAACATATGACAAAGACAACGACCATCCTAAACGATTTCAAGATTCAAGATACATGGGTAAGGTTGTAAAATGGGTAAGAGCATATTATAATTGATAATATATTAATTTATTCATTAATCTATTATTTTTATATTTCAACAATAATTAAAAGTAAATACCGGGATATTTTTCAGCTTGCGTCCAGCATTGTATTAATTGTTTTCTATCTTTTTTATTTAATTCGTTATTGTATAACCATACTATTTTTAAACTTTTTAACGATAAAATTAACGTTTTTAATGATGGAACGCTTTTTGTAGTTATAGAATTATTCCAAAGAATTAACTCTTGAAAGTTTTCTTTATTTATTAATGCAGTTACTAATGCCTTACATCCTTTATCAGTAATATTATTATTGTAAAGGTTGATTCCTCTTAATTTTGATAACTGCTTTAATCCCTTTGATAATAAAACAGTTCCTTCGGCACCTAATTTACAACTCCGCATAGTTATTATTTCTAATTTATTTAATGATTTACATATTTTATTAAATTCAAGTATTGCTTTTTTTGAAAATATATTTTCATCTAAATACAACCAAGTTAAATTTGTAAATGTTTGTAAAAGGGGAGAGATGAATTTTAAATTTTTCATAAGTAAAGGCGTGTTAATTAACTGAAATCCATCATGTTGTTTATTTTCATATTTCATTAATTTCATTATTTCTCCATTTTTTGAACCAACAATCTTATTTATTTTCATCCAATACAGTTTATTAATTTTAGATTGTATAATTTCATTAAATTCTTTATTTATCAACGATATATTATACAAATGCTTATAATCATTAAACGTAAAATCTAATATTAATTTGTTTATATAAAAATCAAACATACTTATACTATACTGTATAAATTTAATATTTAATTGAAAAGGTTTACTAATATTTTAGAAAAGGTACCATCGGAAGGATAATGTATCCCTGCTTTTATTCTACATTCATCGCATTTTCTAGCAGTATCATAAAGTATTTCTTTTTTTTCAGGATACACTTTTGATAACTTTTTGGCTATTAAATATGATTGATAAGCGTGACCTGCTGGATAACTAGGTGTTTGTGATGTTTTTATATTAATTACATTTAATTTTGGATTTAATTGATAAGGTCGTTGTCTATTAATAGTATATTTAAAAAAGTTTATAATATAATTCTGGCTATTTTTTAATTTTCTTAATTGACTACGCGTTTCAGGCACAATTCCTACAAAAGCATCAATAACACTTTGATTTGTTTTATGAAAAAAAGCAATATCTTTTTGCGTTCTATTTTCAACAGCTTGTTCAACTATTTTTAATTCTTTTTTATTATTTGGGTAAATTGGGAGAGATGGTAAAATAAGGATTATAGCCATTGAACAATTTATAAACAAAGTATATTACTACTATTAAAATGATTCGTTTAAAAGCAATTTTCATATATATATATATTTTAAAAGAAATAAATTGAAATTAAAATAACATAATAATTAAGTTATTAAACAAACCAATACAATTAGGATTATGTTGTTTAAATACGGTATTAAGAGCCAGAAAACCAACTATATAAAAAATACCCTATTCTTAACTGTAAAATTCATAAAAAATAAATAATAATATTTTTATTTTTTATGTGTAAATTATTGATAACAACTGATATGTGTATTGAAACTGTTTCTTAATTTCTATTTGTTTAAATTTATTTTCTAATTTTTCAATTAATGATTGCATTGTTTATTAATTATTTATCTTCGTCTTCTACGTGATTTTCTACGCGTCTCTTTTCTCTTCTTTCTACGCGATTTTCTTTTTTTTGATTTTCTTACTTTACCACCACCTTTTGGTTTTTCTTCGACTATAATTTCGAACTTGTCCCAAAATATTTCTCCCATTTTTTTCGAAAGGTCAGCTTTTTTCTCCCTCATCTCGTCCCGTTTTTTCTCCCAGACGTCCGTGTCCTCCGTCTCGAAATCCCCTCCTTTTCTATAACTAAACATTGGCTTCACCTTTTTTAATATCTCTTCGTAATATTCTGTAATGGTTTTTTTACCCAATTCCATAGATTCAGGCTTGACTACGATTTTGGTAGTAGATACGTTTGTTTCTTCTGGTCCATTCTTGTTCTTTTTTGATTGAACAGTTTTCTTAACAAGCTTTTGTACTTGTTCCCTTTTTTTTTGAACTTTCTTTTGTGCCTTCTTTAAGAGGTCTAGCAGCAAATCACCTCCGCTTTGCTCTTGCGCTAACTCAGTGACCGTAATATCAGGGACCTTAACAGTAACATTATATCCCAGGTTGCCCATCATTTCTACATAATCATCTAAATAATTAGCTTTCCCCTCTTTACATCCATTGACGGTGTATTTAGCTTTCACCGAAGTAGGAAACATATAAGATCGGTCTAAATGTTCTTTATATTTCCAATTCTTTTGCTCTTCTTTTGTTGCCTCAGGGTTGAATCCGTCTTCCACATCTTTGGTGACTTCACGACCAAATATACCTATTTTACTATTACTTGGTTTTTTTTGATGACCGTCTGCCAAGGTGCTTCTCCACCAACTGTCATACTTTGTAAACCATTCTTTGTTATTCATAGCATCGTAAAATTTTTTTAATCTCAATGCATAAGTTTTACTATTATTTTTTTGGTATTTCGTGTAAGTATGATCATACCATGCCTGTCCTCCATCGCAATTCGCAACACCACTATAAGTACCTTCTCCCCACTTGGTCCCCCTTGCTCCCTTTCTAACGTTTACACATCGACGATCCATCGGATCGCAATCCATTAATTTTTTTTTATTTCCAGACGTTGGTACCGGATACATCCGGTCGTTTGAATTGTCTAAAACGGCGTCGTTATTAGGACAATTTTTGTACCCATATTTCGGTTTCCCACCTACTTTTTTACGCGTTCTCTTTTTTCTAAATCTTTTTCTTCCTCTAGAAGCTAATATTTTATCTACCATATATTATATATAATTATGGATATAATTAATTATTCATACTTAATATTAATATATTTAACCTTTGAAATCCATACAGCATCATAATAAATAGGACCGAATTTTGGATTAGGGTTTTGTGACAATGATAGAAGCTAAAATTCATAAAAAATAAATAATAATTTTTATTTTTTATGTGTAAATTATTGATAACAACTGATATGTGTATTGAAACTGTTTCTTTGTTTCTTTTTGTTTCTTTTTTTTCTTTTATATTATAATCCTAAACTAGGAGTAAGAGTAGGTAGTTTATGTTTTTTCTTAATTTCTATTTGTTTAAATTCATTTTCTAATTTTTCAATTAATGATTGCATTTTTAAAGAAAGCATGATAAATATTGTTTATTAATTATAATATATATATTTAACTTATTTTTTTCGTCAATTTTATTTACCATAAGCATATGGATCAACATAATTATTAGGAGGAACAACATAATTATTATACCTACGTCGTATATTTATAGGTGGCAATGGAACACGTTCATCGTCTTGACTTGTAGTTTCGAATTCAGGTAGATCATTGTTATAATTTGTGGGTTCCGTATGTATACGTCTACAAATAGGACATCTTGCATCTTTTAATAACCATTTTGATATACATTGTTTATGAAAACTATGGTTACAATGTAATTTTTTCCTATTTTCTGATATCATACATAAACATATAGAACATTGATCTGGTGTATAAAAATAATTTTGAATAACATCATCTTGATTTAATTGTTTTAAATGTGAATTTTCGGGAGAGATAGGGGGTGATAAATAGTCAGGCATACCATCTTCTATTAAATTACATCTTCTAGCTAACCTTGATTGAGCAACAGACATCATTTTTATTACATCCGTTGTTTTAAATACAAAGTCACCATATTTTCCCTTTGCCGTTAAAGAACCTTTACAAAAATTATCATTATATTCATTAATAGTAAAATAATAATTACCATTTGGTAAAACTTTGCCTTCTACGTCACATATAGAAATCGGACAACTAATTGTTGTTTTTATTTTTATTTTATTTTTTTCACTTGATTTTCTTAACATTTCCATTTAACAAAAAAAAATATTATAATATACATATTTGAATGTATTGTTTTTAATTTTTAATATTGAATAATGCAATAGACCAATAACTTTGCTTAATAAATCCCATTGTTTTTATTAAAACATTTTTTATTAATTTTTCTTTATATTTATCTAAGTGGCTGTCTAAATCTTCATCTAATTTATATTCATCTTTTGTTTTATAATATTGAATAATAGGGTTATGTATTCTGTCATCTATCTCTCCCAAACAATGATACACAAATAATTCAACATTTTTTTCTTCTAATAAACTACAAACAGTAGATTCCATTTTAACATTGTCATTATGTGTATTTATAAAATATTTATTGTAATTTGTATGTAATATAAGATTAAATAAAATAGGGAAAATAAAACAACAACCATGATTATCATATAATTGTAAATTTAAACCTAAATAATTATGTTTATCATTTGGTTTATAATGGATGGTTTGATTATTGATTTTATTTTTTGTTTTAAATGTATTAAATGATTCTACAAATCGTTCAGCAATTATAAAATCAATAGGTTTTGATAAATCAACTTTTTTGAATCGTTTAGATGATAATTGTTTTATATGAAAATTTGTATAGTGTAATGATCTACCGTGTGAATTAAACCAAAACATATTATAGTTGATATGTTTTGATTTCTTGTTTTTAATAGGATGAAGTATAATTAAGATTGAATGAGTTGAGTAACTTTTTTCTTGGTTGTCGTATATATAATTATTTAAACCTACATTTATAGATATAGTTTTACATTGTTCCATTTGTTGTGATATATATGAAAATACGTTTTGTGTAAATACATACTCTTTATTTGATTCTTTATCGATAAAATCAACATTTATATTTTTAAAATAGTTATCTTTTTTATATAAAATATCATCAACATTGATACTTAGATAACTTTGATATATATTATAATTATTAATAGGCGATAAAACCTTATTAATTTTATTAATTTGATAATAATATTTGTTATTTACTTCCTGAGATGAAAATCCATATTTATATGATGAATTATAAATAGTAGAAAACTTGGTATTTTTATTTTTAATGTTGTTAAAAGTTAACATGTTTGTTAGTTAAGTAATTGAAATGCGTAGTTAAATTTTAAAATCAATTTAATCACATACATTTTTAGTTCCTTCTTTTTTATCTTTACAAGTAGAAGCATATCCTACTTTAACAATAGGATGTTCATTAGACTGTAAACAACTAAATGCATCTTTACAATTAAAACTATAAAATCTGGATTTCATTGCTGTTGTATTATTGTATTTTAATCTAGCTATTCTTGCTTTTTGACTTGTTGCTCCATTTCTTTTATTTGTATAATTTGAATATTTATACACTAATTTGGAGCAAAGTTCTACGTTATTATTTGATACATCTGAATTAGTTGACTGGTATACATTTGATATATCAGTCGTGCCATATATATTACTTGGTGTGTTTTTTTCATATACTTTTGCTCTTTTATACATTACATTGTAATGGTTAAAAATAAAATCGTGTTGAGGTATGCCGTTTTTATTTAAATAATTTTTAATGGTTGGGTCATAGCAAAAACAACTACCATTTCCACTACCCATTGCCATGGGATCTTTTTTTATTTTCTCATTTGGCGTACAATTTCCACAATTACTAATTTTTCTGACATGATTATAAGGCATTCTAAATGGAGTAGAGTTACAATTTTTTCTAGTATTATTGACAGAAGGATTGTTTTTAACAATTGTATGAGGATTTTCGTTCTTAGAAGCATATTTATTATTGAAAAGATTCATAGTAAACATTATTTATATATATAAGTTAAATTAAAAATACAAATTATTTTATTTATATTATTAAAAGTTACATTTATGTTAATTAGAGACGAAAACACCGTCTATTATATGGATAAGCACCTATGGAACGATGTTTTGCTTTGTATTGCGGACAATCAGCATCTGTATTTTCATTATAACCAGTAAAACGTTGTTTATCTCCAACATAAACCCCCGTACATTTTGAAGGATCATTTACGCAAGTATTTGAATTTGAAATGGTATCGTATTTTAATCGTTCTAAACGAGTACTACTTGTAACAGCACCCTGTTGAACAAATTTCTTATTATTAGGATTAAAATGTGTTTTATTACAAGTTGTATTACAATTACCAGATGTGCTACTTGTTAATGTTGTTCCATTTACATATGAACGTTCTTTTGGTAATTTTTGCTCATAAGTAGCAAATCTTTTATGTTTTAAATGTTCTCTGTATGAATAAGAATATGGTCTATTATTTGGTTGTTGCCCTGATTTAATAATAGTTGCTCTTGTCCTACTTTTATTTGGACAATTATGTTGATATACACTATCATTTGGAATTAAACTTATGGTTTCTACCTTTGATTTTGATTTAGTAGAACAGCAAGATATGTCTTTATATTTCAGCATTATATATATAACATATATACATTTTATTATTACGATTAAATTATTTACAAGCAAATGTTACAATCTACTAAAAAATATTTCTAAATATAGTTTATATGCCTCTTGAATTATTATTAATTGTGTTTTTTATTTTTATTATTATAAATCATATTTTAACAAATCAGTTGTTTCCAAAAATAGAATATATAATAGAAGGAATGACTTGTAATCCAAATACACAATCAAAAAAAAGTGTTTGCTTTCAAAATAGTATGAAAGAAAACAAAACTAACATAAGTAGTATTGAAAATACAACAAAAAACTTAATGAAAAAGTTTTCAAATTTAAAAAACACTTTCAATAAAAACAGAGAAACAATTACAACAAATAAAACAAATATGCAGAAAATAATTGATGTGAAAAACGGAAAAGGAGTAGATAATAGCGATGCTTGTGCTAAATATCCAGATGCTTGTTAAAAATATTTTCCTTACAACATATATATATATGTTATCAAATTATGTTGTTAATTTATTAATATTTTTAATATTGGTTTTATTAATAAGTCATTTATCAAAAATATCATTGTATAAAATGATAAATTATAAAAAACGGATTAAAGAAGGAATGGATGAATGTAATCAAAATGAAAAAGACGAGTTATACAAGCAAAAATTAAAAATTAATGAAATTAAAACAAATAATACAAAGTTAAAAAAAAATATTAGTGATTTAGAAATAAAATTAGAAAGTAATAAGGAAAAAATTAAAAAAAATTCGGAAAAAGTAAAATCTATGGTTGAAAAATCAAAAAAAGATGGAGATGAAGCAAATAAGGTAAGTGAATCAATTAAAATGTAATAAATATCATATTTATATATAATATTTATTGATTTATAAAACATCTGATAAATGTTGTGATATATCTTCATCATTATCGGAGTCATAATTTTGTAAAATATATTTGTTATCTAAATCCATGACATGAAGTATTTTATTATGTCGTTTTAAAACCGATAAGTAAAACAACGGTTCTATTAATGGAAAAAAAAATGTTAATATTAAAAATGTTGTCATCCAATCATAACCAGTGTTTTCTATATTTAATAGAATAATAAACTTAAACATATAAAGAAAATAAATTGGTAAAGTATTTTTTACATATTTAAAATATTCTGTTTTCCTATAAACATTGATAAAGGTAAACGTAGAATGTATTAACATTAATAATAATGTTTGATTAAATACTATTATATTATAGCATAAGTCATAATTTAATATATCATAATAATCTCTTGACATTTTCATAAGGCTGTAAAAACCAGCATTATGATTTTTGGCGTAAAAATTTATAATAGAATTATTATTTGATTTATTTATTTGAGAAATAGGAAATGTTAATAATATAGGTATTATTTGGGATGAAAAAAATATAACAGCAATATTTACAGGAATAATTGCTTTAAATTCATATGGATATTCATTTAAAAATTTATATGTATATCTACATTCCATACATAATTCAAAAGGAGGTCTATCAATATTTTCATTTCTCCATGTTTCTAAACAACTTGCATGAACAAATTTACTAGTTCCTTTACATCGACAAGGCCATACAAAAGGATTATCAGGAGTTTCTTCTTCAAAACATATTCTACACTCATTTTCTTCTATATTTATAATTATAGTATCAATCATTTCATACATTATTTCACTAATAAGTAGTTCGTTTTTAACATCTTTATTAGATATTTTATTGTATTTATGTTTAAATTTGCGATTTTTAAATTTGATAAGTTCATTCATAAATGTATTAATAATATAATTTTATATTGTTATAATATAAATGAGATTGCAAAATAACACATCTAATAAAAAAACTAAAGAATCATTTATAGGAGATATAGTATCAGGGGCACAAGGCGACCAAAGTAAACAATCAAAAAAAGGAGGGGCTAGTTTTATGGGACAAGATTTTGATTATTCATCAGCAATTAGTTCTCCTAGTGAATTAGGTATGAGTCCATCGGGAACAATGGATGCTTTATCAGCAGATATTGCTGGTCTTATTAATTATACAGAAGTATTAGTATCTGGTACAGGTAGAGCAGTTAAAAAAAAATTAGGAAATCAGTATTTTTTACAAACAATGGCTAAATGTAAATTAGATGGACAAGAAACAGATCGATTTTTATATATTGATAATGTTCCTAGTGGAAATATTAGGTTTGGTGGAAAATCCATAACAGGCGGAAGTAGTAGTTTAAGAGGGTTAGTTCCAGGAATGATTGAAAACATTGGTAAAATAAATCCATTAGCTATGTTTCAAGCATTTTCAGAAGGAACACCTCAATGTGTAAGATGTCCTACTAGTATTTGTCCTGTTACAACTGGACCATCTAATAAACCTATCTCAAAAGGAGAATACAATGAAATAAAAAAATTACGAGAATCATTCGATAATATAAATAAAATTTCAACATTTAATTTAAATTCCAATTCCAATATTAATCAAATTTCAAATAATAAACTTGCTTTTTCTTATAATATTGGATTATCATTATTGGCTGCTTATGTCGTTTATAGATTGATTAGTAAAAAGCAAATCACTACGATGTATTAAAATAACAGCTAAAACATAAAATGTAGTACCTATAATTAAATGGAAAAAAACATCTGGTTTATAATTAATTTGGAAAAAATCTAACAACATTTGATGTGGAGAATATTTACTTACTGGTATTAATCCCCAGAATATTGCATTTAATATTAAAATGGAAGCAATCACAACTATTAACATATATTATGATAACTATATATGTTAATTTATTTCTTTGAACGATTTTTTTTTGTTTTCTTTTTCCTATTTATTTTATTTCTATTTTTTCTGAATGACTTACTTTTTGTTTTACTTTTAGATAAAGAACTGCTTCTGGAAATACTTACAGAAGAATCTCTATTTACTTCATTATAAAATTGGTTAAGTAATTTTCGTTCTTTCTTAGTTGCCGATATTGGCTTATCTAAGATTTCTCCAATTCTTCCTTGAATCAGACTGATTGATGCATAGAATTCGACAGCATCTAAATCAAATATTGTCATATATATATTTATATGATAATAATTTACATTCTTTTATGAAGTTCTAATGCAACAATACCTCCTGAAACTTGTGCAATAATGTATGGAATCAAATCTTCCTGGGATAATTTACCTCCTAAATACATAGCAAATGATACAGCAGGATTTACATGACCTCCTGAGATACCGCCAATCACCATAATAATAAGAGCAAGTGCCAAACCAATTGCTAATGGTTGACCAGTGGCTAAAATAACATAAACAAGAACGAAGGTTCCGATAAATTCAGCAATAAATTTATTCATTATATACTATCGTAATATATTATATAAATTATAATAGTAGTAATTATTTTTGTTTTACAGACAATCCACTGAATGTCATATTAAAATAAGTTCGTTGACTACTATCTCCACTATTAGAACTTACATTTTGAATACTTCGTCCAGATTTATGTCCAAATAAAGTTGCTGTTTTACTATCACTATCAACATATTGGGCAATTCTACGTTGAACATGTTTCATCATAGCAACGCGACTAGAACCATCATTGGTAGGTCCTTTTGTTGTATAAGAATTTATAATTTTACTTAGATGACTCATTATATACTATAATAATATATAAAAATAAGGCAAAATCAAATACTTCTAAATTTAACCAAAGGTAGATTCACCGCAATATTTAATATATATAAATCCATCCTTATCTTTTGCTTCTTCATATATTTGTTTTATAGTATAAGATGTTGGAACCATACCTAAATTTTCTACAAATAAAAATATAGATTTATCAGGCGTAATCTGTATTCTTTTTCTTATTACATACATAAATTCAGCCATAGTTGTGTCTGCTGGAACCAAATATTTATTGCGATCTATATCAGGTAAATCGTTATATTTATCGTTTTTTTCAACTATAATAGGTATTTTTTTATTATATTTTTTCATTATTCGATGAGATTCGTTAAATCTTTTATTAAAAGAATTATTATTTTTAAAATTAAAAGAAGACATTATACTAATTAAAAATAAAAAATTTCTAAATATATTATTTATTGTTTATTGATTTATTCAGCAATTATACGAGG
>Ga0209047_1002675_pt1 | contig 11764 bp, 12 predicted proteins | sample SaaInlV_165m_DNA_3_FD_184681 | JGI IMG/M metagenome (GOLD analysis project Ga0209047, IMG submission 184681) | Marine microbial communities from expanding oxygen minimum zones in the Saanich Inlet - Saanich Inlet SI037_S3LV_120m_DNA (SPAdes)... | ecosystem: Environmental > Aquatic > Marine >...
CAGAAATTGAAAATTTTTCCAAAAACTTCATGTCAGATGAAGACGTTGTCAGCCTGAAAAAGGAAACCTGTTTAAATGTTTATAAAAAATTTATTACATCCGAAAGATCCTCTTTCTTTTAATTAGTCTGTAAGTTTCTATTTTTTTATGAGTTAATAAATATAGAATTTCCCGTGAATCCAAGAAAGGTGTGAAAATATAAGACAGCATTTAGAGGTTTTTGTATATGCGGAGTATTGGAAAAAGTATTTTGGAGGCTATTGGAAACACACCATTGCTGTGTCTTGATGATGTTTTTATCAAGTGTGAGTATTTAAATCCCTCAGGATCTATAAAAGCGCGATTGGCCAAATATATTGTGGAGCGTGCCGAAAAAGAAGGCTTGCTGAAAAAAGGCATGACCATTGTTGAAGCTTCAAGCGGTAATACAGGAAATGCTCTTTCTTTAGTTGCTGCCGCAAAGGGATATAAAATGTTGGTCATCATGCCTGAAGGATATACAAACGAGAGGGTTGCTATTTCCAAAGCTTTTGGCGCGACAGTTAAGTTGGTGGGGCACTTTCAAGTTAATGAGGCCTGTGAATTTGCCAGAAAACTTGGAAGAGAAAAAGGATATTGGTCTCCTAGTCAATTCGAGAATGAATGGAATGTTGAAGAAAACTCCAAGTGGCTAGGACAAGAAATCATGGGTCAACTTCCAAGTAGTCTAACCATTGACGCAATTATTCAAGGCGTTGGCACTGGAGGTACGTTAGTTGGCGTGGGTCAGGCTTTGAGGAAATATCACAATCCGAATTTGCTAGTATTTGCAATGGAACCTTCGGAATCTGCAATCCTATCCTGTAATGAAGTTAGCGATCATCTTATTGAAGGCATATCAGATGGGTTTGTTCCAGAAATTTACAAGAGACATCGGGAGAAAGTGGATGGAGTGGTTCAGGTTAATGGCTTAGACGCCGTAAATTGCATGAAAATGCTAGCTAAAACATATGGTACTTTTGTAGGACCCAGTTCAGGAGCTAATTTTCTGGCTGCCCAACAACTTAAAAAAAGGGGGATTAAAAACGTGTTAACTTTTTTCTGTGATGAAGGAGAAAAATATATCACTCAACACTTTCTGCTTTGAAGTTTATTGCCAACCGTATGAAAGGCCACATGCCAGAACCATCTAGAGGTGTACTTGCTCATCCAGTTCTGGGATACGGGTTTCGCCTTTTCTTTCTTTTAGGCGCGCTATATAGCATTTTCAGTTTGCTGACATGGGGTGAATTTTATGCCGGGTTAGTCACACCATCTTTATTCATGGTTTACCCTGTATCGTGGCATGCACATGAGATGATCTATGGTTATACCATGGCAATTGTTGCGGGATTTTTGCTTACGGCTGTGCGAACTGGACAGATAGTACCCCCTTGTACGGGGATTTCATTTGCTAGGGCTGGGCATACTCTGGCTAGCCGGGCGCGTAGTTATGAATTTTGATCTTGGTTTTCCAGAACCTGTCGTATTTATTTTTGAGTGAGCCTTTATTCTTACGCTAGCATTCAGCCTATCTATTCCTCTTTTTAAAACATGGGATAAGCGTTAGAAGAAACCACCTGAACTTTGCGTTACCAGACAGAGTTTTATCGGATAGTGGCAAGGTTGATGCCAAGAGAGGTAGAGGCTAAGGTGTCTACCCAGTTTACGTTGCTGGATGCCTTGATGGAGATGGAGGCGAATTTGAAAGAGAAGAAGTAAGGCGATGGAACGGGGGGAGTTATATAGGTGTCTATGACCGATTACAAATTTCAACACCCGCCTTCAATCAAAAAGCCCCATCAACCCCGTTGCAGGGTTGTGGGGCTTTTATTCTCTTTTGTTGGCCCGTCTTTTAAGTCATTCGGTCAAGAACAGGCATATTCCAATTTATATCGGAATTAATTTTGATTTTGTCTTATGTGAATTAGATGTTAGGCGGATTCTCAGCTACCATAATGACTTCCCTTGGTGAATGATAAGAACAAGGTTATATTTACACTACCCTTTATTTTTGTCAATCTTATAGACATCCTCCTTTCTCTAGAAATCTTGATTGACATACAGTCACCAAACTTCCTTCTATGAAAAAAGTAAGGCCATCGACTGCAATCCTAATTGATGAGGAGACAATGTCTTTATACTCTTAGCCTATTGGGTTTACTGAATCCCGACCAGTGAACCAAAGTCTTTCAATTGGGCTTTGAGCGAAGGACTCCCTACCAGGTCCAAATAATTGCGTCCGATAGAACTAAAGCAAGTATTTGGAGGTTTTGAGTAGACATCTTCAAAGCTCCTAAACATAAGTCCTGATCTTGCTGTTTATTTCCCGAAGCAACATTAAATGGTCGAAACGGGAAGGCCTGTCTTTCCATAACTCCGTTGTAGGGTCGTGGGGCTTTTTTTCTTCTCTTTTTATTGCGTTTTTTCTTTTGTGGATGCTGTCTCCCAACTCATCTTCAAAGAGAACTTTGTGAACGGTCAGAATTTTTGGTGACCTGAGGCTGTGACTATATTTAAGTTCATCAATTTTGTGATATATCTCAGCGGTTCTCATAAGAATGCCCTGTTAAGTAATAGACCAACTATTTATCAACAACTATTTCCTTATCTGGTTCGCCTATCAGTACAGCACCTTGCCAGATATTAACTTTAAATCTACCTTTTGGTGGCAGACTAGCAATTAATGTATTTTCATCTACAAAGTTTTCCGTCAAACCAAATAGTTTTCCTTCGTATCTTTTCTTATCATCTTTTTCCCACCAGACACCTTTCATAAAACCTCCTGCGGGATAGGGTTATTAGCCACACTCTTGAGGATAGTTTAGGAAGATGAATAAGCGATTAACGAGTAATTAATTTTCAATTAATATAAAATTAAATAATCTTCATTATCGAAGGTGGTAGTGGGTGGGGTGATTTTTTTGGTTAAAATTTATCGCAAGTTCCGTGTGAAAAAAAACTTCAAAAATACCCGCTATCTTTCTATTTCTAATTTATATGTCAAATGGCATCCGATACATGAGCCCATAATTGAATCAATCTCCCTTAAGATAATCTTGACATCTTTCCCGTCGATATTTTCAGCCAAGTCGTCAAATGCCTTGTGTACACTAATTCCTACAGACTTAAATTCAACTGGAAATTTTAACATCAATGCAGAATTAACATCTTGGGCCATAACTATTCCATTTCTCCTTGCAGAAACTTCAACCGTCGTTGCGTGTTGTGTCACTAAATGCCAAGAAATGCAGTAAAAAGGAATAAATCCCAACAACTTACCATCTCCGTACTAGAGGCTAAAAAGATACAAGAAACGCTGCAACTGTTTCTTTTTTCTCTAGTGCACAGCAAAATTATGGGTATTACTTAATTTGGTGAGTTAATTGCGATGAGAACCTTTTTTTTGCTTCTAACATGGGTCGCATTTCTTTCTCTTTGCTTATACGTGATGTACTCGATCGCATAGCGCAGCTTTTTTTAATATCGGACTCTGCTTCGCTTCAGCAGACACAAAGAATAAAAATAGGTGTTTATTCTCTCTAGAGTAAAAAAACATGGAGATAAATATGATTTCCTCTGAATTAAATATCGATTCACCTGTAAACCAGATTGTGAATAAGTTTCCAAACTCCATACCCATTCTACAAAACCTAGGAATCGATTTTTGTTGTGGAGGTCAGAATTCTCTGGCCAAAGTTTGCGCTGAAAAAGGGTTAGACCCAAAACTTCTTTTAGAAAAACTCTGTACCACTTACACAGAAAATAAATCGAACGACTATAAGGACTGGACCAAAGCTACCCTGACGGAAATAGTAGATCACCTTGAATCAACTCATCATGTTTACGTAAAAAAAACACTGCCTCGTTTGACCGACTTAATGACAAGAGTCATGGGTGCCCACGGTGAAAACCATCCCGAGGTATTACGACTGGACGAATATGTTCGCGAAGCTGTTGCGGATTTGGGCCCTCATTTAATGAAAGAAGAACAGATTCTATTTCCAGCAATAAAACAAATGGACTTGTCTCTTGAGGAATTGCATTGCGGAAGCATTCAAAGCCCAATCCAAGTCATGAAAATTGACCATGACAACATAGGAAATATTTTTTTAAAAATCAGGAAACTAACAAAGGATTTCAATTTGCCCAAAGGCGCTTGTAACACTTGGGGTGCATTGTATAAAGCGTTAAAAGACCTTGAAGAGGATACCCACCTACACATCCACAAGGAAAATAATATTTTATTTCCTATGGTCATTGAAGCCGAGCAAAATTTTTCAAACTGCTAAAATAACCCATGTTAATCGTTACGTTTTAGAATTATTTTTAAAACAAAAAAATGGAAGTCTTCTCTGATCTTTACATCCTCATTTATTAATCCGATTTGCCCTTCATTTGCCACCCCAAACAAAAAATGGACTACAACCTAAACTGTAACTCATTATTTTAAATGGTCGGGACGAGAGGATTTGAACCTTCGACCCCATGCTCCCAAAGCATAGTTGAAGTTTATTAACTCTTACTTTAATTATACTTACGGTGACGCTCGTTGCGTGTTGTGCCACTAAATGCCAAGAAATGCAGTAAAAAGGAATAAATCCCAACAACTTACCATCTCCGTACTAAGTGTTAATACTCGAATATCTTCACTGTTAATGGGAGACCCGATGGCAACTGCAAAAGATATTATGACCTCAGATGTCATTACTGCGGCCATAGACATGCCCATCAAAAAAATTTCAGAATTATTTATAAAGCATAAGATAAATGGTTTGCCAGTAGTGGATGACGGCGGCAAAGTGATCGGTATTGTTACCCAAGGAGATCTAATTGAACAACGAAAAAACCTTCATATTCCTACTGTGATTGCTTTATTTGATGCCGTTTTTTTTATCGAAAGCGCTAAACAATTTGAAGAAGACGCAAAGAAATTAACAGGAAAACTTGTGAAGGACATATATCACCATGATCCGGTTACCGTTGGACTCAATACAGAACTAGAAAATATAGCAACGTTGATGGCAGAAAAAGGGATCCACACGATTCCTGTACTAGAATCAGGTAAACTTGTCGGTGTAATAGGTAAGATAGACGTAATCAGGGGGATGAGTTGACCATAATACGGGTTTAAAAAAAAATAACCTCTCTCCTGAGTTTATTGATCTAGTTTATGAAAGTTAACATCAGCAACCACCTTCAAATCATTTTCTCATTTCACGTCAATTAACAGGATGACTTATTTTGCGAATTGCACCCAGAATAGAAGAGACTTGGTTCGATTTAATAAAACGTAAGTCTGACACGTGAAAACGATTCTCCAAGAAATGCCGTAGTGCATGTATCGTTTTATATCGAACACCTGGGCTTTTCATCCACAAAGTTTCTACAAAATGTTGCTGAGCGAGACTAGCTAGGCTTTCTTTATTTTTAAAAAATTTATGACTTCCCTCATAATGAGAAGACTCTTTAAAGATTCTTGATTTTCGTTTCACTTGGTTGACACACTCTAAACTTCTTATATGTAACGAAAATTCAAAAGCTTCTTCGTCCGTGAGGTCCCTCGCCGAATTCTTTTTGAAGAATATATATATTAGCTCTCGGTACAACTTGTCAGTAAGATTTAAATTTCTTTTTGAAATATGAATTTTAGCTAATTCTCTGTATGTTGCCATTATAGCACCGTCGAACAGATCTCTCTTTTTAAAGATAAGCACACTGAGCAAGAAAGCCCCTCCAACCCCAATCAGGGCAGTGGGGCTTTCTTCTCTTTAATGACCCGCCTTATAAGTCATTCGGTCAAGAGCGGCCATATTCCAATTTATATTGGAATTATATATTTATTCAAAAAAAATAATTGTTAGGTGGATCCACAGTCCCCATAAAAATCTCCCTTCGCTTATTACCCAGACATTCTCGGAATAGCACACCACACAACAACGGCCACCCCAAGTGTCCAAACATAGGTCTTTACGGCACCAAGCATAACTGCCAAAGAAAGAACAATAAAAGTAAACACAAAAAGAATCACCCTAAGAGTACGCAGCTCGTGATAACCTTTTAATGAATGCATTTTATTTCCCCTATTTTAACCATTAAGATATTTTTAATGTTCTAAACATTTCAAAAAAATATAACTCTATCAAAAAACGAAACCACAACTGAGAAAGTTTTTTATGAACCTAGTCATCAACCTGGTGGTTTTTTCTAGCTCTACCGCATAAATTTAAATTCTAAATCTACCAAATCAAAACTATCTTTTAACAAACGTGGAATCTGTTTGTTTTTCCTGGAGACAAATAGGTTGTTTTTATTTTTTCTAAATTCAGCCCAGTGTCTTTTCCCAAGGGATTGCGGTGTAATGATTGTTTTTACCTTGCCATTTGAATCATATACTGTAACCGGAAAAAACATCTAAATCACCTTGCCCTTCTAAATCATCCGCAGGTCTACTATTTTAAAAAATATATCCCCCTATCACCATAAAGCTTTCCAAGCGAACTGATTTAATGCCTTCACTTTAAATTGTCATGACCTATCTGTATATCAAATCCCTATAGGTGAAGACCGACTGGTTGTTTTAAAAATTCCATTTTTTTGGAATTTTTTTTTACAAGAAAACCTCTTAACAAATAGAAGGGAGGTTGTATCGATGCTCATTCCTACTCGTGACTTTAATTTTCTCAAGGCAGTTATTTTTTCGATTACTTGTGTCGTCTTATTTTTTGGGTTTTGGAGTGGCTCTGCTAGCTTATTACAGATTAGCCTAGGTTTAGGAATAGGTCTTTTATGGATCACCCCCAACTTGCCAAGGTATTAATCTAAAGTAAAAAAACATTAATGGTCGCAGGTAAGTAGTGCCCTAACTGTAAACTTCCTATAGAGACTTGCTGTGATGTAAAATCGATAAGGAATAATTTCGCAATGATTTAGTGATGAATACTATGTAAACTTAAACGTGGCAAGGAGTTGACGGGGGCGGTTATTGGGTATGGGTGCCTAGAATTAGAGAAAACTGTGTAAAGGAGCTTAAAAATGCTTAATTTCTTAAGTGTCCTTACAACCCAAGAAATAGCAGAATTAAAGACCTGCGTCCCAAAATTAGCCGAAGCAATCCAGAACACAGCTAATAAGAAAATTCGATGGAATGAAAAATTGCGAGCAGAAGAATTTGCCCGCATGGTGCAGGATCCTCATAGCCGTGCGGTTTTCATGGCGCTTACCGACCAGGTCTTCAGGCTTAGTAAAGATTCAGCCATACTGCAAAAGTTCACCCACGTTTTAAATCAGCACGGTATCCCTTCTTTCTTTGGCAGCTTTGACCGAGTAATGCTAAATGGTTTAAAGTTTTTTGGACCGCTGGTTCCGAGTTTTCTTTCCTCTCCTATTGTCTGGTCCATTCTGACTGTTATGCGTCACAAAACCAGGAATGTAATTCTGCCGGGTGAGCAGGAAAAGCTAAAGGGCTACTTTAAAATCTGCAAAAAAGAAAATCTAAAAGTAAATATAAACCACCTCGGGGACATGGTCCTAGGCGAAAATGAAGCAAAGAAACATCTGGAGTATTATTTGAAGGGATTGCATAACCCCAGCGTGTCCTGCATCTCAGTGAAAATTTCAACGCTCTATTCACAAGCAGATAATATTGCAACTGAACATACCGTTTCGGCGGTAGTAGAAAGACTCACGAAACTTCTTTTCGTAGCAAAAAAAGAAGAACAAAAATCTGGGGTTCCTAAACTAGTATATCTAGATATGGAAGAATACAAGGATCTCACGCTTACGGTTGAGGTTTTTAAACGTTTTCTGAACAACCCGGATTTAAACCGTTTTTCTTTAGGGATTGCCCTTCAGGCATATATCCCGGACTCATTCAGTTACCAGCAGGAGCTCACAAGCTTGGCTAAACTTAGATGGTCAAAAGGAGGCGCGCCCATACGTATCAGAATTGTAAAGGGAGCCAATCTGGAAATGGAAAAGTGTATCGCTTCCCTGAACGGATGGGAACAGGCCCCATACGCCACGAAAATTGAAACAGATGCCAACTTTAAACGAATGGTAGCTTATGCTTTTCAACATGAAAACCTAAAAGCTGTGAAAATAGGGATCGGTAGTCACAACATTTTTGAAATTGGATTTTCCAAAGCGCTTCAATCCATCAGAAAACTTGACCCCGCGGACTTCGATTTTGAAATGCTTGAAGGAATCGCAAACCATACCCGCCGCAGCGTCCAAAAATTTATCGGTCCAGTTCTCACCTATTCGCCCGTTACAAATAAAGAAGAGTTCCTAAACGCTATCGCTTACTTAGTACGACGATTGATGGAAAATACCGATAAAGAAAATTTTTTAAGCCATTCTTTCAATCTAAATATAGGGACTGAGGCATGGAAGGAAGAGAAGGAAAAATTCTTATGTGCTTTGGATCATGTGCCGCATTTAGAACCTCCTCTTCCGCGACATAAGCAAGATAGAACGGTAAACCAATGTTTTCTTTCTAAAAAAACGAATAGCATTGAAAAATTTCTTCCTGACAGCCCAACAAACTTTTCTCTGCCTGTAAACCAGGCATGGCTGAAAAAAGAACTATTCAATGATAACTATCGTAAAGAAAGTGCTCCGGAGTTGATTCCTCTGAAAATTGCCGGAAAGAACGTAAAAGAAAAAAGACATTTGTTACTATGCCAAGACCTTTCCCATAAAGACCGGGTTATAGCACAATTTCCAGCCGCAAATTCAGAAGATATAATCAGCGCTATCCGTTTCAGTTATGAATCAAAAATTACTCAATGGGACAAAGATGAAAATTTTCGCCGAAAAGTTTTAGAGATCGTTGCCATGAAAATCCAAAAAAATCGTACTTCATTGATTACTTGCGCGATGAGAAACGTTGCCAAGGGAGTCGCTGACCTGGATGCAGAAGTATCCGAAGCCATTGATTTTGTAAGATATTATCCAAGCGCACTAAAATATTTCCGTGATCATTACCCGGAAATTAGCTTTAAAAAAAAGGGTATTGTGTTGGTCATTTCTCCATGGAATTTCCCGATGGCCATTCCCACGGGAGGCTTAGTTGCAGCCTTGACAACAGGAAACCGAGTCATCATCAAACCTTCTCCCTACTCATTGCTGTCCACTTGGAAGATTGTGAAGTTATTTTGGGAATCAGGGGTTCCCGCTTCGTCGCTACAACTTGTCCCATGCGAGGATAAAGATGCTCGACTCCTCACCCAAAACCCAATGATCAACCACGTGATTTTTACAGGAAGTGCAAACACTGCTGATAAAATTTTAACAGATCGACCAAACCTTGACTTTTCGGGCGAAACAAGCGGAAAAAATTTTTTTATAATCACCGATACTGCAGATAAAGAACTTGCTATCAAACACCTTATTGAATCGGCCTTTGGTTACAATGGGCAAAAATGTTCTGCCGCTTCTATCGCCATATTGACGAAAGAAGTTTTTTTTGATCCAAAATTCAAACGCCAGTTGAAAGATTCCGTTGAAAGTCTTCCTGTGGGAGGGTTGCAATTCCACCCTGAAAATAAAATTACTCCGCTCATTACCTCCCCAAAAAAAGAACTGCTAAGAGCATTAACCGAGTTGGAGCCTGAAGAGCAATGGCTCGTCAAGTCAGAAAAGTATAAACTGATCAATTTATGGAGCCCCGGCGTGAAGTGGAATGTTCAACCTGGTAGTTTCACTCATTTAAATGAATTCTTTGGTCCTGTTTTAGGAATCATGAAAGCAAATAATTTGCAACATGCCTGCCGTTTGGCCAATCAAACAGAATATGGGTTAACCGCCGGTTTACATAGTCTGGATGAAGGAGAAATCAATTATTTTCTCGAAACTATTCAGGCTGGCAATTTATACGTAAACAATAAGACTACGGGTGCCGTTGTTGGCCGGCAACCTTTCGGCGGAATTAAAAACTCTCGTCGTGGAACAGGAGGAAAAGCGGGAGGTGTAAACTACATACTTCAGTTCATGAAATTCGAACAAAAAGAAGGTTCTGCTCAAATCATGGATCGTTTTAACTTACCCTCTTCCCCAATAGACTCATTGATTACTTTATGGCAAAAAGTCGACTGGGCTAACGAAAGTTCATTCCCTGGGTTTGCAGATGAAATCCAGAGGACCCTGCAGGGAATAAAAAGCTGTCACTATCAGAATTTAAATTATTTTTCAAAAGAACAATCATCCTCAAGATCACAGTTGGTGATTGGACAGAAAAATACTTCTCGTTATCGCAAAGTGGGGGAATATACAATCAGGGTTTGCCCGGAAGACCCTGTTTCCGACATTCTTCTACGCTTATTAGCGGGATTGATTGCTGGAAATAAAGTTTCTATCAGTATTCCTGAGCAGATGCGGGAAAATAAAACTGTTTGCTTTCTAAAATCTCATTTCTTACAACCGGTCAAAAATAAATTTTCGTTAGAATTTGAAAATGACGAAGAACTTCGCACCAAAATACTGGAAAATAAAATTAACCGACTGGCTTATACCCATCCAAAAAAAATACCTGACAATATTTACAAAGCGGTAGCTCAAGTTAACGTTCCTATTTTTCGCTATAAACCTCTAGTAGAAGGCAGATTTTTGATGCTTGAACAATTCAATGAACAGTGTGTCACTTATACCTATCACCGGTATGGCAATCTCGACTTAAAACAGTTTGAAAAACAAACCCATCAGAATGGATAACTTCTTTTCTTTCTTCCCTCAGGGGGACTTGCGCAACCAATGATGGTTAATCAATCCGCAAATCTTGATTTTCTTTGCAATCTACTCAAATTGAAGGGTTTTGTTTGTCCGTATCAATTCATTGGGAACTGGAATTCAGAAGATAGGATGAAAAAAGGAGCAATAAAAAGCGGTGCTAAACTACGTTAGTCTAATGCAAGGGTAAGACATTTTGCCGATCCGCCAGATTTGGCAAATTCCCCAAGCTCGACAGGGTGAGGCATGTAACCGTGATCTTTGAGTAAATCCATAGTTCTATTGCAACCAGCTGGCAGCACAACATGACGATTAACGCAAACAGCATTGCAAGCAAACCGTTCTGCCTCAACTTGAGGGACAACAAGTTGACGATCCTCTGCAATGCGATTAACAATAGTTTCTTGAGCATAAAAATCGAAAGCTGCCGGATAGTAGAGCAGCTCACCACCACTCAGCGGACAAAAACAGGTGTCCAAGTGATAAAACTTTTTATTAACAAGTTCCAACGGTAAAATTTCTTTGTCGTAAATTTTACTTAGTGCGGCGTAAGCTCCAATTTCACTCCGTTGCCGGTAGCCCCCAAACCAGATATCGGTAAACCCTAACAAATCGCCCGCTCCTTCAAAATAGCTCTCGACTCCTAATGGAATAACTGAATAGTCGTGTTCGGTAAACCACCGTTTAAAATATTCTTCTTCCCGTTGACGTTCTTTTTGGCGAAATTGGCTAATTACCGTTTTCCCATCGTGGGTTAATCCTGCATTAGCGGTGAACACCAGATCCGGAAGACCTTCTATAGGCCTCATTCTTTGCAATTTGGCGCCAGCATCTTTTTCTAGCGTCTGCATAAGGTTGCGCCACTGAGCCTTGCTTCTGTCTGGCTCGGCGGCGTTGGAGACACGCATCCATGGATTTATCTCATATTCGATACCATAGTAGTCAGGCGGACAAACGAGTAATCGTGCCATATTCTTTACCCAGACCAGTCGAGTTCTCTTGCCAGTTCTTTTAGAAA
>Ga0209047_1002714_pt1 | contig 11636 bp, 10 predicted proteins | sample SaaInlV_165m_DNA_3_FD_184681 | JGI IMG/M metagenome (GOLD analysis project Ga0209047, IMG submission 184681) | Marine microbial communities from expanding oxygen minimum zones in the Saanich Inlet - Saanich Inlet SI037_S3LV_120m_DNA (SPAdes)... | ecosystem: Environmental > Aquatic > Marine >...
TTGTTTGCCTGCTTAAATGGGTTAAATGGGAGATTTGAGTTGCACTCAAATCCTCAGAAAACAATAAAATTATTTGTCTAAATTTAGCCTCTGAAATATGGGCATGTTTTACATACTTGTTTTTTACCGGCATAGCAGCATATTATGCCTCTAAAGTTATCTTGACCCTTATTTTTTAAACAAACTAATGGCGAATGATGGAACATTCTCCTTCAACCATGTCAAAATATTAAGCGAATCTATATCTCGTACACTATTCGAAGTTCTTAAACACTGCAATATTGAATAAGCACCATAACTAAAGCGATAGTGGCCAAAAAATTTTGCCAATCTATATATACGATTCTTATTTTTAGCACCAAATAACAAACCAATTACTCTTGCTATTGGTACAACTACAATACTCAATCCAGGCCAGCGCCATACTTCTGTAGAAACCTTATTAAAGACATCTTTGTAACCATTTTTACGTAAACATTCTTTATATAAATGTTGATCTTTCAAATATGTCCATGGAACTTTTGTCCAAAAATCCATATATTCTGGCATCCAAAGTGGCATTTCCCAATCAAGAGAATGAAATTCATATGCTCTTTGTCCATTTACTACAAACTTGCATTGGCGTTCTTGCCACTCCCAGCAAGCTGCCATATAGCCATTAGTTTCCATATCTGTAAAACAGTCCAATTCTTTTCTAATACGATCTTTCATTATGCCTATATTTTTATCTATACATAGTTCTTTCCACATAATATAGTGGGTCTTTAATAATGAATTGACCAATTGCTCTTTATCCATGTCATCATTAAACTGTTCTTTCAGAATATGACCACCAGTAATAAAATCACCAGTCTGTCCATTAACTACAATTGCATCAAGTGGCATTCTTCCTTTGTCTATAAGCCATCCTATTACATGTGAATCTTGCACAAAAGGCAATGAACTCAAGCCATCAGAGAAATTAAAATACTCTCTTCTATTGCTAGACCAAAAATAATCTCGAAACTGTTTACGAGATACATCTACCTGGAACCAAGGCAAGTCTAAACATGAAGCAACTTTTTTTGCTAATTTAGATTCATAATTATTTGGCGTACCATAAGAAAATGTTTGTACATTCGGGCACTTTAACTGAGCCAACTTAGAGGCAATCAATCTAGAATCCCACCCGCCAGACAATGGCACCCATATGGGTCGACCTGAAGCCCTCTGTATGATTCCATTGATTAAAGAGTCATGTAAAGAATCCAGTTCTTTGATTAAACTATTCTCGCTCTTATTCGTTCTATTATTATAAAATAAATAATACCGATCTAACTGTAAATTATCTTTCTCTTTATCAAAAGATAAGTACTGTCCTGGCAAAATTTGAAACATTTTTTCAAACATTGTTTTATGACCACTCACATATCCAGCCATAGAAAACTCTAATACAGAATCTTCATCTTTCTTATACAATCCTGAAAATTTTTGTAGTTTTCTAGCGTCATTAGAAACTATAAGCTTATTATCATTTTTAAAATAAAATATAGGAAAAGATCGAACTCGATCTGCTGCTGCTATAACATGCGTCTCAGACTCAGCAATTATCCCAAAGAAACCTGATTTAGAATTGAGCCACTGTTTCAATCGAGGGTAGTCTACAGTTTCCTTATTAAATATATTCTTAATATTAGAAGTAGAGGTGCCACCTTTTACAATTAGTTGCACCTTCCATTTATCAAGATTTATCGTTCTCCACTTTAACTTGGAGTTATTAATTAAAACACTATTAATCGTCATTTAAGCTGCGTTTTCCAAGCTTGAGAGTACCAATTTTTTCGTTTAACTAGCTCAGTATGTGTACCAGAATCTTCAACCGCCCCCTTATTCAGTACAATAATTCTATCTGCACATTGGACACTTGATAGCCTGTGTGAAACAATAATTATAGTAGTATTTGTTTCTTGAAGTATTTTAATTAGTACTTTATTAAATTTCTCTTCTGATTCCACATCTAAATTACTAGTTGGTTCATCCAAAATTAATATCGTATCTTTTTTAACCAAAGCTCTGGCTAGGTCAAGACGTTGACGCTGACCACCTGATAATTTAACCGCCTCATCACCTAAAATAGTATTAAGCCCTTGTGGCAACTGATCAATAAACTCTTTTGAATCTGATAAATGTACTGCCTCTTGTATCTCTTTATCAGTCGCATTACTCTTACCATATAGTATATGCTCTTTAACTGTACCATCAAAGATTTGTGGCGATTGCGGAACATAGGAAATTAGTTGACGTAAACTTTTTAACTTATATTTCTTCGCATCTCTCCCATCAATTTTAATCGCACCCTCTGTAGGTAGCCTTAAACGCGGCAATAAATCAATCAGTGTTGATTTTCCACTCCCAGAGGGGCCAATAATTGCCGTCATCTCATTTGTTTTAAACTCAATTGTAATATTTTTTAATGCATTGAATTTTTCTCCTGGATAACGATACCCTACTTTTTCCATCACAATATTTCTGTCAACTTGCGTTAAAATTTCAGTTCCATTATCATATTCAATAGAATCCTTCATGGCTTTAAAGTGTTTTTCTAATTCTTCCATTGAACCGAGCTTTCCTTTAATAGACTGAATCTGTTTTAAAATGCTTCTTGCAACAGGTATTAAACGAGTTATAACGACCAGATACAGTCCGATCACTTCTACTTGTAAATGCAGGATTCCATAGGAAAGGTATATAAATATTAAGCTTAATGCAATGATAAGTGGCTCCAATACAACTTCTGTCTTTGCTTGTAAAATAGAACTAAACACTGTATGTTTTCGCTGTGATAGAGTTAAACGGTAAAACTTATTTTTTTCTGCACTTTCAGTTCCCGATAGACGCACTAAACGTGGAGAGCGTAGACGACTAATTAAAAATTCTGACATTAGTGTATTAGCATTAACAATATTACGTCCTACACTTGCACTCTGGTTAATCCATAATTTCGTCATAAGTCCTATGGCTATAAGCGAGATTGTAGAAAAAATTGTCATCTCCCATGACAAGAAAGAAAGCATAAATAAATAACCCATAAGCATTATGATATACACTAACAATGTTAAAGGAGATATTGCACCTAACACAGCATCATCAACCTCTTTCACAATAACATTTACTACGTTACCTATAGGAATACTATCGTGATACGAAGTATTTGCTTTTATGTAACTACCAAATAAACGATTTTGTTGTGTCTGTATCAAGCGCTGCATCACTGCTGATGTATATATTAACCTGATATAAATTAATATTTGACGTACAGTGAAAAAACTAAAGGATAACAATAGTAGCACTGCTAAAGACGGCTCTCCTCCAAAATAAGAAAAAAAATCAATAACATGTTGCCAAATATTTGAATCTTCAACTAGCACATCAAGATTACCCCCTAATCGAATAAATTGAAATATTGGTATAAATACTCCTATTCCAAAGATTTCTGCCATTGTTGTAGCAAGAGATAAAAATATAAGAATTATTATTGTACTATAGGATAATCCTATGTCCATTACTCGATGCAGCCACTTATCTAACATAGTTTTTTATTATCTTAAGGTTATAGAATTATTAGTATTTTTTTGATTAATCTATCTATTAAAATAAATTTCACGCATTAACATGCTAGCGCTCAATTATCCACATACACAAAAAAGGGTTAGTTTTTTTTAATATCGATCCACTTAAAATCTAGCTCTTTTTGATTATATATGCCTAATGTTGGACTTTCGTTAACAAAAATATGTATATCAAAGTCTCTATAATAAAAATAACCCCAGTCTTGTTGAAAATTATTTCTCATAAATTGAGCATTTGCACTTCTTCCATCAACAAGAATCACTGTGCCTGGCAATAAAAATGGTTCAATTCTATTTAAATCGGCTACCATTGGCATTCTATCAGGATGATTTGTGCTAACCCCCCCTATATCGCCTAGCGGTGCATATTGGTCAGGCCCATCTAAATATATAAAATCAGGACATACATTGGGAATTTTTAAAAAAGTTGTGCATACTCTAGAGTTAAATAGATCCATTTTACAATCGGTAACATGTATCTTAGTACAATTCTTAAGATTGTTTGGTATTGTTTTCTTGGTTATTTCTGCCCAACGCTCTGATGTTTCAATAGAGTGCAATTCAAATGGATTGTTTTTTCTTAAATGGTTGCTTACAAATTCTCCGTATTCTTTTTTATTTTTATTTATAGCATCCGCTATAACTAGAGTGCTTTTCCCACATCCAATTTCAAGGGCAGTTACTACTTTAAGATGCCTAACTAAATAATGGATTCTAACTAAATCATTTATATCAGCTATATAAGGTTCAGTTAGATCATTATCAACACCATAATCTGCATTTTCAAATATTGCTTGACTCTGCTTCTTAAGATTATATTTCTTCTTATTAATTGATAACAATTCCCACAAGTCGTTCTTTTCTGCATATTGCATATAGTCGATACTATCAAGCAATGTATTTATATAGGTCATTAGTCCTCCCGAAAATTCATTCTCTTATTGCGACCATAAGGAAATTCATTACAATCATAACGTGGTAAAGCTTGCCTTCTGCCAATAAGATCCTCATGGCTAATATCTCTTGGATCCACATTAAATGAACAAAAGCATGCATTCTTTTCCAGTAACTCCTCTGTTTCTGCCGTAAAAGTATGAAACCCGCCATAAGGATAGCAAAAGGTTTTAAATTTATTTTCTCCAATGATAGATTCAAGCGTGTCAAATGAGCTTACAATCTCTCTCTCTTGGTCCTCTATGGAAAGTTTACTCATAATCGGATGATTGACAGTATGACTACCAATCACCATACCACTATGATACATCTCATTAATCTCTGATTTTGTCATATAGAAGTCAGACACTATTTTGCTTTCATCGGGATAAAATAATAACATCAATTGATTAATTACATCTTCTCTATGTTTATAATCAATTAAGTAATTAAGTAATCGTTTTACATAATTAATATTTGTATCATTATCTTGCCTAGCATATGTATCTACATTAAATTCCTTGATATGCTCATGGGATAGCATGCTTTTGTCGATAATTCCTTGCATAGCCCCCACTATGTCCCTGCCACTATATTTTCCAATCAGTATATGAATTCTATGAACATCAAGAAGCTTCTTATTCATAAATGGAGCTGTTGATAAAAAAAATATCCCCCAGAGATTATATTTTTTTAATTCTTTAAAAACATATTGATAATGGCCTTTGAAGCCATCATCAAATGTCAAAATTACCCCCTTGGCTGGCTCACAAGATATTATGCTATCTTCAAATTCTTTCCTACCAACGAAGCCATATTTATTTCCAAAATACTCAATCTGTTTTATAAAATTTTCAATATGCAAATAATGAGCATATGGGAGCTCTGGATTTTCAGGTCTTATATAATGATACATAATAGCTTTCATACTGTTCTTTCTAAGGTATTATTTTTAATTATTGGTACTTTTTTACACCTATCATTTCTTTCAATCAAGTACTTACCTATGAGGTTTTTATAAAAATTTTTATATAAAATAAGTACTGAATCTTCCGTATAGTCTCTCCTTTTATAAAAACGCTCATTTAATGGCACTGGTAACTGTGGCATTTTTTTTAGACTATCAAAGTTGTTAATAATGTCCTTATAAACTTTACTCATATCAAGGATAAGCCTGTTTCCAATTTGAGAAGGTCCGTCGCCCCAAAAACATTTTGCTCGAATTTGATGAATAACTTCTCCAGTGTCTATTCCAGAATCAATATACATAAATGTTGCTCCAATATACTCAGGCTCATTATTTACCAATGGCCAGTAATTAGTGCCTGATCCACGGTAATATGGTGACAATCCTAAATGTACATTAATAAAACGACCGGAAAATAAACTCAATAATGGCTCTTTAATAATTGAACACCCATAAGCAATTAATAAATCAGGTTTTGATGCTACAATCTTGCGAATATACATTGTATTATTAATTTCACCCTTATTCAAATAAATAGAATTTGAGCAATCTTCTACTGTTTCAACAAAGAGTTGAAAGAAATCTTTTTCAGATACTGTTCTAGTTAAAAAATGATTCAATCTGTTGTTGCAATCATTCTTTGAGTCATTATAAGGCTCTTCTTTCTTCACTTCGCAGTAACTATTAATAACTTTAATGCCATCATCAGAAGCGATATACTGACAAAAGAACTTATGCCTCAATTCTGACCCTGTCAGTATAATAATGCGCTTCATAAATTACTAAACAAATATAAAAAACTTTATTTATTTACATTATTGTGTCCACTTTACTCGAGGTAAGAAGAAGTCTGTATCTACATCTTGAGTATTCTTTTTAACCAATAAAAACATTTCTTTAAGCTCTTTTTCAGTTAATAAATTCGGATCTAGGCCCAAATTTTCCAACTTAGAATGCTTTGCATTGTAATAATGCTCTTCTTGTTCTACGCGCGGATTCTTTAAATGCGATATACTTGAATCAATTCCAAGGCTATGGGCAACTGATATAACTTTTTTGGCCAGTTGCATGATAGAAAACTGCTCGGTAAATTGATTAAAAACTCTAAAATCACCTCGTTCTGCAGGATTATCAACGGATATCTCAACGCATTTAATTGTATCACGAATATTTAAAAAACCTCGTATTTGAGTTCCGCCACCATATACAGTTAGCGGTTCCCCTGTAGCTGCCTGCACAAGAAAACGATTCAGTACCGTACCAAAAATATCATCATAGTGAAAAGATGTATTAAACAATGGATCTAAATCTGTCTCATTTGTTTTTATTCCATACACACATCCTTGATTTAAGTCCGTTGCCCGCATTCCCCATACTCTACAAGCAAACTCAATATTATGACTATCATGCACTTTAGATAAATGATAAAAGCTATGGGGTTTTTTAGGATACAGCACCTTATCCATCCTTCCATTATGGTTAACTTCCAACCAACCTTCCTCAATATCAATATTTGGTGTGCCGTACTCGCCCATGGTCCCCAGTTTAATAAGATGGACATCTGGGCAAAATTTCCTTATGGCAAACATTAGGTTTAGGTTTCCCACTACATTATTGTATTGAGTATAAACAGCCTTATCACGACTTTGCATAGAATATGGTGCGGACGGCTGTTCTCCATAGTGAATAACTACATCTGGAGAAAATTCCTTAATTACATTATAAATAAACCTATGATTACATAAATCTCCGACAAATAATTCAATTTTTTTATTAGTAACTTGATACCAGCGCTTAACTCTTTTATGCAATGTTGGCACACTTACCAATGGCTTAACACCCTCTTCTAATTCCCACATCCGTTTTGAAAAATTATCTAATACCGCAACTTGACCACCACGCAACGAAAAGTGCATAGCCGTTGGCCAGCCTAAATAACCATCACCGCCTAAAATTAAAATTCTCATATAAAATCCTGATTAATATTCACTATACCTTTAACAAAAAACTTCTTATATTCTGTTGAGATTGGTAAAAATTTAATTTTAGACTAAAGCACCTTTATCTTTATACTAATTATTTAAGTAATTCATTGTCAACACACTTAGATTTCAACAATGCATTCGCCAGTTTTACATCGTCATCTATATCTACATCAATGTTATATGGCCACTTTATTTCTAATGCGCAAGATGGCTCGCTAAAGAAACCGAATTCGTCATTAATACTACCTATTTTTAAAGCTGTTACATTGCCAAAACTATAGAGCAATGGCTTTCTTTGCTTATTAAAAGCGTCCTTCCTTTCTTTTTTATAAAAAAACTTAGAATACCCGCTATGGACCACTCTCTGATTCCAAGAATGATAATTATGAGGAATCTTTGTAACAGACTGACCACTTACACAAGACTTTTCTTTTACCATTAATTCTCTTAGCTGTATCAAATGATCCTTTAAAATAAACGGACTAGTTGGCTGAATAAGAAAGATTATATCTGGTAAATCTGATTTTTGACGAGCTATAAATTCTCTTACAACTTCAATTACCGCCACATCATCATCACATAATTTTGATGGCCTATCATCAACTTCAACGCCTAAATACCTCGCTCTTTCTGCAATCAATTTACTATCAGTTGAAACAATAATTCTACTAAAGATCTGTGACCGTATTGATGCACTTATTCCATAATCCAATAGTGGCTTTGAATTGATCTCAACAAGATTTTTAAGTTTTATAGACTTTGACCCACCTCTAGCCGGTACAAATGCCCAGCAAACCACATCATCTAACATAATATTTCAACCGATTTATTAATAACTCGTCTCTCTGTTTCTGTCCACGCGTCTATAGTAGAGCCGCCTATGTGTGGTGTTAAAATTAAATTATTATGCTCTCTTGCATAGGTTGCCACTCTTGATTCAAAAAATACACTACTAAATTCAACATTATACTCACCATCTATTGTATCTAATGCAGCTCCACTCAAATGGCCTGACTCTAGTAAATCAAGCAATGCATCCAAGTCTAATATTTCACCACGTGCAGTATTAACAACAACTGCCCCATTAGGTAATAGTTTTAATATGTCGGAATCAATCAAATTATCTGTTTCCTCATTGGCAATTGCATTGATCGAGAGAATGTCACTTTTTTTAGCCATTATTTTTAAATTTTTTTCTCCACCTTTTACATACGGATCAAAAAATAAAACTTTTGTTCCAAAAGAAGTCATAATATGTTTTATTTGCTTTCCTAATCTTCCTAGACCGACAATCCCTATTGTCATTCTAGATAACATTTTTGGCGACCCCCAAGGTCTTCTGTCCCAATTTCCATGTGATGCCGCATGATGCGCACTTGGTATTTTTCTTAAAATTGAGATAATTAATCCAACAGTATGCTCTGCTGTTGGAGTAATTGTCTTTAAAAAGCCCTGCTCATCATGTAAGGCGCATATTTTAATTTTTTTACTATCAGCATATTGTTTATCTATATGAGGGATTCCTGTTGTATTTGATGCAATGACTTTAAGACTTGAGCAGCGATCTATATATTTTTTATCCACACAGTAACCCAAGGGTGCAAATAACAGCTCTATATTTTCTAAAATTCTATCTACATTATCTTTTGGACTATTAAGAGTAATAACATCAAACTTATCGTTTAACAAGTTTAAATTCTGCTGTTGATATTTTAAAATATCATAATATAGTGCACGTGGTTTCATAAGTAAATTAGATAGTTATTTTAAAATTTGATATTACTAATATAGTGCTTGGCTCTTTGGCACCAGCACAATATTATCAATATGTCAGAATTTTATCAAGCACAGGAAGATTAGATTCTAAAACTTGAGCTATCTTTTTACCAGAATCTCCACTGCCATACAATAAGTCGGTCTGATAATGACCATTTTTTATCTGTTTTGATATAGCTTTTTCCAACTGTCCGTTATCTATATCAACATCAATAACATTTAATCCCCTTTGCCTACCACGCTGCCGAGTGCCAATATTTACCACTGGAACCCCTAAATATGCAGCCTCTCTTAATCCACTAGATGTGTTTCCTACTAAGCATTTAGAATTAAATATTAGTATTGCATAATCATGGAAATTCATACCTCCCAAAATAGAAAAGGGGGAATCATGTTTAGAATTAAAAATGCGTAATAATAAATTCTTCACAACAGAAGATCCGGCATCATCATTAGGAAGAATCCATACAGCTGGTATTGATAATTTTTTTACAATAAGTGCAAGATCTTTATATTGCCCTACTGTTTCTTTATATTCTGTTACTACTGGATGCTGAGAAACAACAATATACCCTCTATTATCTGTAATAACATCCGTAATGTTGTAACATTTTTTAGAATCTACTAATAAAGATAAATCGTTGAGATTAAATTCTTGAATCTGATCAAGACTTGGTGTCCCAACAACAAAAATAGTTTCTGGTTTTTCTCCCATCTTTAGCAGTCTTTCAGCTGACAGCTCATTGGAAACAAAGTGAATATGCGAAAGCTTGCTAATTGCATGACGAATTCGCTCATCTATAGAGCCTGAAATTTCACCTCCCTCTAAATGAGCAATGTGTATATTCATACATACAGCTGCATGCGCCAAAGACAATGCTTCATATCTATCTGCTATAATCATCACTACTTGGGGCTTAAGTTTTGATAATACCTTCCCAAATAAGATAGTGCATTTACCCGCTGATTTTACAACTCCTTCTAGAGTAGTATTACCTTCAATATAATCTAATTCCTCATCTATAGTAAAACCATCGTTATTTATAATCTCCTTAAAAGACCCGTACTCCTTCTCTAATAATGCGCCACCAACAACTAACTGCAATACAAGTCTTCTGCTTGATTGAATAGCTAACATAGTTGATTTCATTTTTGCGTAATTCCCACGAGTAGTAAGAATTACACATACACACCGTAAACTCATATTGAAACATCACTCCAAGACAAGGGCTGATCTTTTGTCACACTGTTCAAAAGTTTTTTTCCTATCACCTTATTAATTTTATTTGGCCTAATTCCAATTGCAGACCGTTTTGCAGTTAGATCCTTGTCAACTAATATGTGCCCCTTTAAATAATTATTACTTAATACTAAAGATTTAAGTGCCCATTTCTCTCCATTTTTTTCAGATTCTTGAACTTCAATTTCGGGCGAACCAATAATTTTTTCCACCTGCCTTATGTCTTTCACTAATTGTGGAAAATCTTCTGGCCCACAAGAAACCTTCCAATCTTGCGCATTAGGAACATCACGCAATATAGTTATGTGCTTTTCAATTATATAGGCGCCTCTTGCAACTGCCGATAAAACTGCTAAATTATCCATAGTATGATCAGAATAACCAACAGGTCCAGGAAATAAAGTTTGCAAACTTTTCATTGCAGCAAGATTCACATGTTCAGGAGGTGTAGGATAAGATGTTGTACATTGTAACAATGCTAGTTCAGTGCAACCAACAGAGTCTAGTGCTTTTAAAGTATCAACAACGTCTTGCCTCCTATACATACCCGTTGATAAAATAACAGGCCTTCCAATCTTAGCAAGAGATTGAATAAATGCTAAATTATTTCTCTCTCCGGAGCCAATCTTAACTGCCGGAACATCAAGTTCGAGCAACCATGGAATTCTCGACTCATCATGTGCAGTAGCTAAAAAAATAATATTATTTTCTTCACACCTCTGTTTGAGTTCAAATGCCTGATTCAAAGTAAGGTTTCTTGATCTAAGACGATCCTTCCAATCTATGAACTTATTTGCGATCAGTTGATCCACATCAAAAAACTGAGTTTTAAATACATCAGCCTTCGCTTTTATTGTTAGATCGAGTAGTTGGTGTGCTAAATCCATACTGCCAAAGTGAGAAACTCCAGCTTCAGCTATTAACAATACTGGAGCATTACTGCCAACTTTTTTTGAACCAATGTTAAATTCTGTTTTAAACATATTTTTTAGATAGATCTGAAATTATAAGTTCATTCATTATTATAATTATTTAAGGGTCATGGCAACTTAAGCGACTCTTTTCTAAAGATTCCAAGCAAAATTTTGTAAATATTTTGCTTGCGATTATTGAATCTAAATTCGCAT
>Ga0209047_1002729_pt1 | contig 11583 bp, 10 predicted proteins | sample SaaInlV_165m_DNA_3_FD_184681 | JGI IMG/M metagenome (GOLD analysis project Ga0209047, IMG submission 184681) | Marine microbial communities from expanding oxygen minimum zones in the Saanich Inlet - Saanich Inlet SI037_S3LV_120m_DNA (SPAdes)... | ecosystem: Environmental > Aquatic > Marine >...
AATAAATATTGAAAAAAAAGGCTGGAGTCGTGATGATCTTTTTGAATTGACCGGTGGGCATACAGTTCCCCAAATTATCATTGATGAAAAGCCTATTGGAGGCTATGATGATCTACTTAAACTGGACAGCATTGGAGAATTAACGACTTGATTCAAACTTTTTCCAAATTAAACAGGGTTTTCGCACTTGCGGGAACCCTGTTTTTATTTTCAGGATGTGCAGGCCGTGTGAAACCTTGGAAACTTCAGGATGTTTATGCGGTAGATGTCCAGATTCTGAATACACGACAATGGTCAAAAACAGTAAATAGGGATTTGAAAGAACTAGACCGAATCATGAGAAACGAATTGCGCTATTATCTTGATAATGACTTTAGGATCTATGAAAAACTCGAACCTAAGTATGCACTGATGGAATCATCCATTTTCACTATGGATAGTGTAACTAAAGAACTGATAAAAATAGTCAAGAGATTAAAAAGGTCAAAGTCTGCTGGTTTGGATTCTATTTACCCAAAAACTAAGCTGACTTATCGGACTTCGATCCGAGAAAAAAGTGTCGAAATCCAAAAAGCTCAACGTAAGTACAGCAAAAGTAAAGAAGGTCTAAATAAGGGATTCAAGAAAGTAAAGAAACAGATTATATATTTGGATGAAATTACTATTCCACTAAAAAAGACAATTTATAACTTGCGGTATAAGCGAGATCTTTTACAACCACACCTGGATTATTTTAATAAAGTCTTGAATGAATCTTTATTTGAGCATCCTGGAACAGATTATTCAAAGAATATAACCATGATCGCAAAAAAACTAGAAGAATACAGAATTGAATTGAATAATTATGAAGAATTTTTAGCTAATATAAATATAGTTGCTCGAAAAGAAGCAGGTGCCAATGTGGTCTTAAAATCAAGAAAACACCAACCTATGGATTATGAAATCAGATATGAAGATGGAAAGGATAATTATTTGGCAATATTGCAAGAGATAAGGAAACTTACAGAATCAATTTGATTTTTTCAGGTATGTGATTTTAAATACTTTGTGTTCCGATTTTCCTTCCATGATTCCAAAATAAACACCATTTGCAACTCGCTGTCCAGATTGATTATTTCCATCCCATGTTATCGTTATTACTTCCGGTTTTGAATAATGACTGGAATATTTCCAGATAACTTGACCTAAAATATCAATAATCTGGAAATCAATAGTTTGTTCAGTAATTACCTGAAATTCAAAATTAACCGATTGCCCCTTTGATGGATTAGGATATGGGGGGTAAAAAGTAAAATCTTCTGAATACCCATCTGATAAACTCAATGAATAATCCCAATCATTTTCATTTTCTCCCAATGCTGAAACGATCAAGGTAATCCATTCTATGCCAATTTCAGGATCAATATTCTGTTCCAATCCGCTTTTTACGATCCACTGATCTCCACCACTCGTTTTAACAATTGATGTAAAAGAAAATTCACCGTTGACTTCAGTTAATGATATTGCGACGGGTGTTTCTGTCGAAAGGGAATAATAATGGGACTCATAAAGTTGGAGTGAATAATTATCAATTGATTCAATATCGCCTTTTTCAAAAAAGAAATAATCCTCTTTTGGAGGAGGACTTACTACGGTTAAATAGCCATCTGCTTCTTCATAGGAATACACGCCTGCATTTTCACTGGAACTTAAGATTTGGTTTGCAATTCGCATTTGGTTATAAGCGATTTCAAAACTGAAATTATTTTCCTGTAATGCTGCATCTATTGCTAAAAAACTGATATCATTCACTGGGCTTGCATAATCTCTTGAATAGTCCCAACTCTTTCGAATGGTTTCCCGTCCACCCAAATGTTCATCAATATACTGGAAAAAGATACAGGTCCCATACATGAAAGTGCCCTCCGTTCCAATCGCATGATTTGGATTTGAGAAAAAGTTCGGGATATATCGATAAAAATCATTGATATTATCATATAACTCATCTTCACTCCAAGTTGCGGATGCTTCCATGAACCAAAATTTTTCATAACAATTATACCCAAATTGAATGGAATGAAAGAATTCGTGAACCGCAGTCACTTGTATATTTTCTAATTCAGTATGATTATTAAACTGAGATGCAGTATATGAATTTCTCATTTTAATAAATCCATGACAAGATTCTCCTGATCCTTCTCCAAAAGTCAGTCCAAAATAAGTTGGTGATAAATATTCAATATAAATCTCATAAAGATCATGATCATTATTTGGATTCAGGGGTGGTGGGTCAAAGCCCATTGAATCGATATAAAAAGACCAGACTTCTTCAAATACGGCACCCATGTTTATTACATAATCTTCATTTTCCACTACATCATTTGATGATTCGTCTAAGGTGTAATAAAAACGAAAATGATCGGAATCGTAAGTTTGGTCTAGAACTGTAGATTTTAAAACAATGATCTCGTTCCCATGTACTGAAAGTCCGATTTCACTTAATCGAACTTTTTCAAGATCTGTTAAACCAATGGCCCCTTGTCGAATCAGATTATTGATATGCAGCGTTGCATGAACAGGGCCGCTTGAATGAAAAAGAGCATCGTAGGAATCTTTCACTGACAATTCACGTCCATATAAACAGGTGCAGATTGAGAATAATAGAAGGAGCCTATTTGTCCAGGTCATCAAATTTATCTTTGTATTTAAACCTCATATAAAGGCCCATTATCAGAAAAACAATTGCCCAAACGATTGATAAAAATAAGAGTGAGTCTTTCAAAGTATCACCAAATAAGGTCTAATAATATAGTTGTAATTAATACACCCAACCCACTTTGAGTCTGCGAATTCATTCTATCATCTGAATCTAGAAGTAATCCTGCTACTGTTAACCCAGTTCCAGTGATATAGAGCCAATTCCTTATCTCTTGAGGCATCTCTTTATTCTGTTGTCCTAAATTCATCTTTTTTACGGTATCAAGTTGGGCAAGATATTCCGTAGAATAATGGAGCGAAGCCACCAGAGTGTTTGAGTTTTTTACCAATAAAAAATCATGGTTTTCAATGGGCTGTTTAATACGAATACCCAGTTGAATGGATTCATCACTCTCAATGATTTGAAAATCTATAACCTGTGGAGGCAATTTGCGTGGCATGAGAGAAGAAGAATCACCTTTGACTTTATACATTGTTATGTAAAACCAACCCGAACTGGCCTGCCAGGCCGTGATGTTACTCACGTCTGGTAAATTGTTCATCTTCAATTGAACAACAATTCCATTGGATTTGGATTTAAGGGAAATGGAATTCAGTTCGCTTGATTGAGAGTACAATATCGCTGAACAAAAAGTGAATAAAATGATATGTTTAAAAATATTGATCTTTATACCTGGTTGAACGATAATTTAATTTAAGAAAAAAGTGAGACTCTCAACTTATTTGTCTTACAATAAATTTGTTTATTTGTTTCATCTCTAACAATCAACTAATAATTGGGTAATGGTTTTATCGAGTTTGGTTTTTAATCTAGAAAAAATTAAAAAATGACCTATGGTAATGTACTATTCATTTTTCAATATCAGTGATAGACTTATATTGAATGATTTACTCATTGTTCAGATTAACAGCACAGGGTAATTTTCTTGACGTAAATCCGTGAATAAATGAACTTTAAATCCATACCAATCATCATCATCTTGACCACGCAAATTCTGATAGGACAATCAGAAGAAATGGACCCGGAAACTACATCAGCCGACAAATCAGTTCAGGGAGCATTTGGTGCTGTAACCATCGATGGAAAAATCTGGAACCAGATCGCGCTTCGCCCCGTTCTGCCCTTTGGTAAATTATCCGTTGCTCTGGATCTTGTCATTTACATCGACCAGGATGGCAATATACACGATGATGAATGGGATTTTTCTAGCGGAGAAAAAGTCAAGAATGCGATTATCGATAAGATTTATTATATTCGGTATGGTAGTCGCTGGGACAAGAATTATTTTAAAATCGGTGCCTTAGATAATGTAACCATGGGGTATGGTATCCTTTTAAATAATTACAGCAACACACTGTTATATCCACAGGTTCGAAAAGTAGGCATGGAATTTAGAACCCAGGCCTTTGGTGTCAATGTGTATGGTTTTACTAATGATTTTAAGGAAAACCTTGGTGTGACCGGTGTACGTCTTTCTGCCCCCATCTCTCATGGATTCACAGGGGGCGTTTCCTGGGTGGGTGATCGAAACCAGTACCTTGGATTAAAGGACTCAGATGATGATGGCCGTCCTGATCTTGTGGATGATTTTCCCGATAATCGAAAATGGTGGGTTGATACAGATGGTGATGGTTGGGCAGATAATGATACCTTAAATGAATTTGATGTAGATGGTGATGGTTGGACAGACTCAGCATATACTTGGCCATTATGGGGTATTGTAATAGATCAAGATGGTGTAATAACTAAACCTGAACCTATCAATATTAAGAAAGAATCGGATCCAATTAATTCATTTGCTCTAGACCTGGGTATTCCGCTTCTCAGGGATGGCCCGATTTCGTTAGATTTTTATGCCCAATATGCAAGTTTATTGGGAAAAACGACCAATCCTTTCCCAGAAGATAGCACACGAGAAAATGTAGGGTATGGTATAATACCATTGGGATTATCAGCTAAACTTGGCCCTGCAAAATTTAATTTTGAATTTCGGATGATACCGAAAGGGAATTTTGAGTTTGGGTATTTTAATCGATCCTACGAAATAGAGCGGGCTACTTTCAAGAGTATATCAGGGAATCAGGGTAAAATTATTACAAAAGCCAGCAAACTGGGAACCTACGGCAAACAGAAGGGCTTTTATTCTTCATTGAATATTAATCTTGGGAGTTTATTTGATGTGGGAATGGCGTTTCAAAACCTGAAGGGTGAGCAGTATAATTCAGAGATTAAAGAATTTGAAAGAGCATCCAACCAAAGTTTTACTGCAATATTAAAATTAGCTAAACCGATTAGTAAAATTGATAGAGCATCTTGGTTTTACCAACAAAGAAATGTGCCAAACCCATTTGATTTTGAACATTCTGAATCTACAATTACGGGATATAATGCATCACTTAAATTGGGGAATGGCATGGTTTTAACTTATATCTTCCGAAGGACATTCCAGGATTTTAACGGAGATGGTGATGTCAAGGATGAAGGTGAAACTATCAATATGACCAGTATTGAAACTAGTTTTTCTTTTTAATGTCGCTATAAGAAATACGAAATATTATAAATGAAATCAGCAGAAATTAGACAATCCTTTATCGACTTCTTTAAGGACAGGGGACATCAATTTATCCGTAGTTCTCCAGTGGTACCAAATGATGATCCCACACTCCTTTTTACAAATGCAGGGATGAACCAATTTAAGCCTATCTTCTTAAATCAAACGACTCCGAAAAACCTTCGTGTAGTAAATAGCCAAAAATGTATTCGTGTTTCGGGTAAACACAATGATCTAGAAGAAGTGGGTGTAGACACTTTTCATCACACATTTTTCGAAATGCTGGGAAATTGGTCCTTTGGTGATTATTATAAAAAAGAAGCAATCCAATGGGCATGGGAGCTCTTCACTGAAGTTTGGGGATTAGATAAAGATCGGCTTTGGGCAACAGTTTACGAAGATGACGATGAAGCTTTTGATCTTTGGACTGAAGTAACTGATATTGCAGATAATCGGGTTCTCCGATGTGGAAAAAAGGATAATTTTTGGGAAATGGGAGAAACGGGACCTTGTGGCCCTTGTTCAGAAATTCATTATTATGTTGGTGATGATCCTGAAAACCAGGACCCTAAAGGTGTTAATAACACGGATGAATATTGGGAATTATGGAATCTGGTTTTTATTCAGAATAATCGAATTGATGCTAATACTTTGGAAGACCTTCCAGAGAAACATGTGGATACTGGAGCCGGTTTAGAAAGAATAGCCACAATTATCCAGGGAAAGAAAAGCAATTATGATTCAGATTTATTTTTACCAATTATTCATAAAATTGAATCATTGTCTGATTTTTCATATAAAGAGAATCCAATTCCTTTTCGTGTAATTGCAGACCATATTCGAATGTTATGCTTTGCTATTGTGGATGGTGCATTGCCATCGAATGAAGGTCGTGGATACGTTTTAAGACGTATTCTCCGGCGGGCTGCTCGATTTGGAAGAAGCATAGATTTGGCTGAACCATTTTTATTTAAACTTGTTCCCACAGTTGGAGAAGTCATGGGTAGTATTTTCTCTGAAGTCGTGGATAAACGCTCTCATATTGAAAAAGTAATCCGAGCAGAAGAAGTTTCTTTTAACCAAACATTGGATCGGGGAATCAATCATTTTGATAAAATTATATCTAAATTGGATGGAGATGAAATTGGCGGCGCAGATGCCTTTAAACTCTACGACACCTATGGATTTCCATTAGATCTGACCGAACTCATGGCACGGGAACGTGAATTAACTGTTGATGTTGATGGTTTTGATTCTGAAATGGCAGAGCAGAAAAAACGAGCAAAAGATGCCGGTAAATTTAAAGGATCAACGGATTCGACTGAATGGATCATTGTTTCTGAAGGAGATGATTCAACCTTTTTGGGATATGAATCATTAGAATCTAAATCTCAAATTCGGCGATATACGTTTCAGGGTGATTCTATTCTTGTTGTATTAGACCAAACTCCATTTTACGCCGAATCCGGTGGGCAAATAGGTGATATGGGGACAATTAATGGGCGAGGGATCGAGCTTGCGGTATTGGATGTAAAAAAAGAGAATAATTCCTTTATTCATATTTGCAAAGGAGTGATGACTGAGCAGAGAGAAGTTAATTGTAAAGTGGATTCATCTCGACGGCAGTCCACTATGAATAATCATACTGCAACCCATTTAATGTATAAAGCACTCAAATATATTTTAGGAGATCATGTCAATCAAGCAGGCTCATTAGTTCATCCGGACTATTTAAGATTTGATATAACCCATTTTGAAAAGATAACTGCAGATCAAATTATAGAAATTGAATCAATTGTTAATCAGCAGATTTTGTTAAATACAAAGTTAGACGTTACAATTAATAGTTTTGATGAAGCCAAGGCAGCGGGAGCTGAAGCTCTTTTCGGCGAGAAATATGGTGATGAAGTCCGTGTAGTCAGGGTTGGCGATTATTCTTTGGAACTCTGTGGTGGAACCCATGTGAAACAGACAGGTGATATTGGTTCTTTCAAGGTTACAGAAGAAGCATCCCTTTCTTCGGGTGTAAGGCGGATTGTTGCCATTACAGGACAAAAAGCAGTTGAAGAGATGCAATCCAATGCTACAGTTTTATTAACATTGCAACAATTGCTTAATACACCACCATCTGGCATGGCAGAAAGAATATCTATTCTGCTCCAGGAGAAAAAAGATCTTGGCAAAAAATTAAAACAGAAAAAAATTCAGTCATCTTCAGAAATTGACCTGTTATCCGACTCTGAAACCGTTGGAGATCATACTATCATCATTAAAAAAATATCTGTCGAAACAATTGATGAATTGAAAGGTTTAGGAGACCAATTGTTTAATAAATTGACCAGCGGAATTGGCATCCTTTTCAGCGAAGGTGATGAAAAACCATTTGCCGTAGTTGTGGTCTCAAAAGATTTGAATGAAAATGGGATTTTTGCAGGAAAATTGGCGAAAGAGATTGGAGGGTTTATTGGCGGCGGCGGCGGCGGTAAATCTCATCTTGCCACTGCAGGTGGGAAAGAGAATGCTGCAATCATTCCTGCGTTGGAAAAAACAAAAACATTATTAATTAAAAAATTAAAGAGTTAGCATGAAATGCAGTTTGAATGTGTAGAAAAAGATTATTTCATTTATATTGAAAAAAATGAAAAGGTTATGGACACAATAACCCAATTTTGTAAGGATCAGGGAATTACGAATGCAAAGATTTCCGGGATCGGTGCAGTTAAAAAAACCGAAATTGGCGCTTATGATACCATCGCAAAAGAGTATATCCGTAAACCCTTCCCTAAAGTTTGGGAATTGGTCAATTTTGAAGGGAATGTTACCCTGAAAGAAGGCGTTCCTTTTGTCCATGCTCATGTGGTTTTGTCCGACCATGATATGCAAACCATCGGCGGTCATTTGTTTGAAACCACAGTTGCCGCCGTAGGTGAATTTTTCCTGCGGAAATTTGACGGGACTGCTTATCGTAAACTCAATGAAGATGTGGGACTTCCTTGCAATTGTTTAGAAAAAAGATTCGAAATATCATGAAAAAAATACTTCATACACCTTATGCACCGGCGGCTATCGGTACTTATAATCAGGCCGTGCAATCCAACGGCTTTATTTATACAGCTGGGCAGGTAGGAATTGTCCCTGGAACAGGAAAAATAATAGAAGGAGGAATCAAATCTGAAACGTTTCGTGCGTTACAGAATATTGATGCAATTCTTAAAGCTGCAGGTGTAGATAAATCTCATATCGTCAAACTCACCGTTTTTGTCACTGATTTAAGAGGATTCAATTATGTGAATGAATCATTTAAAGCATTTTTTAGTGGCATTGACTTTCCTGCAAGGTCCACGGTAGAGGTGTCTGGATTACCCTTGAATGCCAAAGTTGAAATTGAATGTATTGCATTTGTGTAAACGAATGAGATTACAATTTCCCATCATTCTAATATTAATGATCGGTTTTGTTTTCGCTTTACCATTAAAAGAAGAAAAATTAAAAAATTCAAAAATAGCATTTTATTGGTCTTTAGTTCCCGGACTTGGACAAGCTTATAATGGAAAATGGGTGAAGTCAATTAGTATTGTCGGATTGGAATTAGCGGCATATGCTGCCTGGATTGAAAACAAGGATTCTTATAACAATTTTAAAGATACTTATCCTCTTCCAAAGCATCGGTATCTTCAAAAAAGAAACAAGTATGCCTGGTGGATCGGCTTCATTTATGTATATGGCATGATTGATGCGGTAGTGGATGCACATTTACACAATTTTGATCATTTAATGGCAAGTCCGTTAGAAAGCGAAAAAAAAAGGAAAATTAAAGATGCAGAGTAGGGAACAATGGGGATCAAAACTTGGATTTATCCTAGCTGCATCCGGATCGGCTGTAGGGTTGGGAAATATCTGGAAATTCCCACATATGGCTGGAGAAAATGGGGGTGGAGCGTTTACAATTGTATATTTACTTTGTATTCTAATTGTTGGACTTCCCATCGTAATTGCTGAATTTGTTTTAGGACGAAAAACGCAACTTAGCCCAGTTGGCGCATTTGAAAAAATAGCGCCAAAATCTAATTGGAAATGGGTTGGGATGCTGGGTGTAGCATCTGCATTTGTGATCCTTTCTTTTTATGGTGTTGTGGGTGGTTGGACTTTGCGATATGCTTTTTTATCTCTGGTTGGTGGGTTTTCTAATCTTGCTGGAAATCCTGAAATAGCAGGTGATCAATTTGGAATATTTATATCGAATTCAGTCAATCCTGTTTTTTGGCAAATCGTCTTTATGGGGTTCACCATTTTTGTCATTGTACAAGGTGTGAAAGGCGGGATTGAAAAGTGGACAAAAATTATGATGCCGGCGATTTTAGTGATATTGATTGTGCTCATGGTTCGAGGACTCACGCTTCCCAATGGAATGCAAGCCTTGGATTTTTTGTTTAAACCAAAATTTGAAGATTTAACAGCATCAAGTATTGTTCTTGCATTAGGGCATTCTTTTTTCACACTGAGTTTGGGTATGGGAACGATGATCACTTACGGGAGTTATTTACGAAGAGATCAGAATCTACTGTCGTCGGCTTTGTGGATTATATTATTAGATACATTGATTGCTTTGATGGCAGGTGTGGCTATTTTTGCGACAGTATTTGCAATGGGTGCTGATCCTGGAGAGGGTGCGGGATTGATCTTTGTTGTTTTGCCAACAATTTTTCCTAAAATTGCAGGGGGTGCCATTTGGGGAACGTTATTTTTCTTTCTGCTTTTTATGGCGGCTTTAACGTCTGCCATTTCTATTTTAGAAGTGATTACTGCTTACTTTATTGATGAAAAGGGCTGGGGACGAGAAAAAGCCACAATCATTTTTGGAACCGTTGTGACGATTGTTGGAATATTTTGCTCTATGTCAGTGGGCGAATTCAATGACTTTACTCATATTTTTAGCATTTCATTTTTCGATTTTCTGGATTACCTGTCATCTAAATATATGCTGCCCATTGGAGGAATGCTTACTGCAGTATTTGTTTTATATAGATGGGGTATTCCGAATTTTGTTGCTGAAATGGTTGTTGGGATGGATAATCAAAATGTGAACCCTGTATTTGTTCGTATCTTATTTGCAATCTCCGCAACTGTGGTGGGGTTTATCTTATTGAACGAGATTATTGCATCCATCACAGGAACCCCAATTATTGGATAATTTATGATCGTAGAACGTATTTTTCCTCCGGATAATTCCTTTTATAATAAATGGAGGAATTTCTTTATACAATTCGGTAAAATTATTGATTCGAAGGGATTAATCCAATTATTCACTATTTGGACCTTTACCGTGGCAGGTATTGTTTTGCAAATGGGTGCAACAGACCGCTTTATCTATTGGGAATGGGCTGGTTGGTATATTGGTTTGCTCAAACTTGCTTTTGTAACAGGTTTATATATTTATATTTTCCAGCCAAAAGGAATCTGGACCGCAGGGAATAAACGACTTAATGAAAAAGAATACGGCATCCATTTTGGTGTTGCACTTTTGTTGCTTGTTATCGGTTGGGCCAATCAGAATAGTTCCGTAAATGAGTTAAGATCATTCCTACCTTATATAGCTGCTTTTTTAAGCGGATTAGCCATTTTTCAATTTCAGATAAAATTCGATGAAACGAAAGGTGAATGGTTCAACTTTAATTGGGATAAAAAGATATTTTTTCTTTCTCTTTCTGTAGTATTAATGGCAGGTGCGATCGTTTTGGGCTTTTATATGGATGACCCCATCATTAGTACAGCCAGTATTGTATCATTACCTTTTCCAGTGATCGCACTCTTGTGGCCAAGTCATGTCCGACATTTACAGCGAGCTCGATTTTATCCATTGTTCATTTTATCCATGTTCCTTTGTGTCCGTGCACCATGGTTTCTAATCCCATTAGCAGGATTATTTTATACACTTCGGATAGTAAATTATTTCAGGTACGGAATTGTTTTTCCTTCCTTCGGTGTTGACCTCCCAGACGAAATTTAAGAATGTTTGATGTCATTATTGTGGGTGCCGGTCCTGCCGGTACTACCGCTGCTTTGTATGCGCACCGACTGGGCTTAAACTGTATTTTATTGGATAAGGCAGTATTCCCGAGAGATAAGATATGTGGTGATGCATTATCTGGGAAAAGTGTCCGCATTATGCGGGAATTGAATCTCTTGGATGAAGTAGAAAAATTGGAAGGATCCGAGATCAATCGAATCACATTTGGAAGTCCTAGTAATAAACAATTCGATATTTATCTCCAAGGAACAAAAAATAAGGATCAAATTACTAAAGGATTTGTTATTCCCAGGTTAATCTTTGATA
>Ga0209047_1002768_pt1 | contig 11496 bp, 8 predicted proteins | sample SaaInlV_165m_DNA_3_FD_184681 | JGI IMG/M metagenome (GOLD analysis project Ga0209047, IMG submission 184681) | Marine microbial communities from expanding oxygen minimum zones in the Saanich Inlet - Saanich Inlet SI037_S3LV_120m_DNA (SPAdes)... | ecosystem: Environmental > Aquatic > Marine >...
TGTACAGAGTTCGCTCCAAAGGAGCCGGTGCTTGCCATACCAAGGGAACGAACGGTAGTGCTAGATCGGGTTGTTACTATCGTGTTCTGCGGGATGGCTCGCTTTCTTTTCGCGAAGGCATGGAATAACGGTCAGACTTACTTTTTCCCAAGTAGGTGGCTTTCCAAGAACTTTCGAACACGGTTGTCAACTTCGGCGCCTCCTATCCCGTGGCCCATCCCTTCCATGCCAAGGAATTCACTTTTTACGCCGGCTTTCAGTAGAGCCGAATGAAAAATTTCCGCTTGGTTGAAAGGTACCAATGGATCATCGGTTCCATGTACGATTAAGATTGGGGCGTCGTCCATGGTTACATAGGTGATGGGGGAGGCGTTATTGGCCGACTTTTTGTTTTCCTGAATGGCACCACCTATAAGTTGGCTTTCTGGGGAATTAGGCGAGTCATGATCGATTCTACTTGGGAACTTCCCCATCGAGAGGAGATGGCTAGGACCGCAAAAGTCGACCACACAGTTCACGCGACTATTCTGATCAAAATGTTTGCCGAGTTTGCCTTCTAGGCTTTCAACGCCTCCGCTAACTCCCATTATAGCCACAAGATGTCCACCTGCTGAGTTTCCCCAAACAGCTAAACGGTTGGCATCAATCCCATATTTCTTCGAATTTCCCTTCAGCCAACGGATAGCGGCTTTGCAGTCGTGAATCTGACTCGGCCAGATGGCTTCTCCGCTTAACCGATAATTAATAGAAGCGGCGGCAAAGGAACCGGTTTTCAAATAAGGCGCTAATTTGCCGATTGCAGTCTCCTTGCTGCCGCTTTTCCAGCCTCCTCCGTGAATGTAGACGATAATGGGCAACATACGATCATTATTGCGAATTTTGGGAAAAAAGAGATCGAGTGTCTGACGCGGATTGTTGGTGCCTGCATAAGATAGGTTTCGTAAAGCTTGGACGTCATTAGGCAGTTGCCTTGGCTTCCTTGACTCTCGCGAGCGTTGGAGAAAGTTTTCGTGCTCTTCCAGCGATATGCGTCCGTCGTGATTGCGGTCTACTCGCTTAAAATTGTGCTTGGCGTTTTGGGGTAATTCCCCAATGGAAAGTTTGCCGTCTTTGTCCCTGTCCCATTGCTCGAAGATTTGCTTGGGCGTTCTTGCACTCAAGCAAAAAGCCACTAATACGAGGAGATTGATGGCGGATTTCATTCTAAATTTGACTGCCTTTATTTGAGATGCATGTGCCTCTCTTAGAATTCTAAGTTGCTGTCTTTATAATAAATTAACAAATCAACTATTTAAATTCAGTTTGCAATATGTACGGTATTCCAAATTTTGGTAACGATTTCGTCGCCACCAGCTGTTTCCACGTCAATGTTGATTTCCATTTGGTGGGCAGGCCCAATAGTCGGGACTTCCAAAAAAACGGTTTTGCCTCCCGGTAGAAGCTTAGCCGTCTTTACTTCGTAGCTTTTCTTGTCTTGTTCGCCTGAGCCATAACCTTGTGTCCAGCGAATATTAGTTGAGCGAATGGCGTAACTGGTAGTGTCTTCCGCCAATTCCTTATCCAGCTTCGAGGTAAAACCTATTTCCACGCCATTGAGTTTAATTCGCAGGGCGTTTGGCATAGCGACTTTCGCACCCGTATAGCGTACGCGATCGAAGCCTCCTGGTTTTCCAGCATTGGTTTGCCAGCCTTTTAGTCCTGCGACGTAAAGCTGTCCATCCGAGGGGTTGAAGCGTGCTCGCATGCAACTCGAGGTGAAGCGAAGGGGGAATTTCACGACACCACCTTGCATCTGGCCACCCTTATTTTCCTTCAATACCAAATACAGAGCGCTGCGCCCGTACGACATGTGGAGCAATTCCTTGTCGAAAGGTCCCCACCGGTCGCTCGTTACCCAGACTTGTCCACCTCCGGAGTTGTCGACTCCCTTTGGAAGCCAGGTCAAGGGTTTTGGGGCTTCCGATGGATCAAGGTGTTGTGGGCGGCCGTTGGATCGTTCACGCACTGTGGGAGTCGTCTTGAATTTTTTATAATCTTCCGCCACGTCGACCACGCCATGAAAACTTCCGGGGGTGATCCAATTGATGGGGGAGCGTGGCACGAAGGTTCCTTCATTGTCACCACTGGTTACTTGACCATCCGGACTGACACCCATCCCATTAGGGGCTCTCAGACCAGTGGCATACCGTTCAAGTCGACTTCCGTCCTTGGAGACCTTTATGATCGAGCCATGATGCCGCCCGAGGCGCTCAAAGCTTCGTCCACCTGAACGAACCGGGCTGCCGAAGGCGAAATAAAAGTTACCCGCCTTGTCAGTGTGCAGATCAAAACAGAAGGCGTGGAAACCACTTGTCAAGTCCCAGTCGTTGTTAAAGTTTTCATAGAAATCCGCCTCGTCGTCACCGTTCAAGTCGTGAAAGCGGGTTATTTGGTCATCGGCCACTGTATAGATAACATCATCAACTATCTTTAGACCCAGAGGTTCGTGTAGCCCTGCTGCAAAACGCTTCCATTCCAAGTTTTCAAGCTTCTCGTCTATGTTTCGAACTATCCAAACATCTCCGTCCCAAGTCGAAACTGCTGCAGTTCGGCCATCCTTAAAGAAATCAAATCCGCCAATGCGCATCTGTATACCATAAGGATTGTTGTAGGGCACCGTAAGCCGATCGATAATGTATGCTTTGTCCTCTTTAGAAACTTCACCCTTTGTTTTGACAGTCTCTTTCCAGCGAGCGCCGCCGCCTTTGGTCAGTGCCAATAAATCTTCGGGTTTCGTCGACAACTTCTTAAGGTCTTGTACTTCGCTCATCCCATAAAGTACTTGAAAAGTCGTTACGCCCTTTTTCCCAGGAAGGTGAAGTAGATTCAGTCCGTCTTTGACTTCCTGCTTGGATCTCTCGGGAGCATATGCCGTGGTAACGTTTTCACCATCTCTAACATCCGAGAGAACAAGGGTCTTGTCCTGACCGTCTCCATCGATTCGGATTGTTCTCAAGATTACGGAAAGACCATCTTTTTCCATCAAAGTAGGTGATTCCAATACCTTTGCCTTACCGACGGTATATTTCAGAACGACTCGATCCCCATGAACATAAAGGCCACCGAATTTTGCCCAATCCCGAGACAAAGGACCTAGAGGAGAGTATTTATCTTCCCTAGGATCAGCCAGTTCGCCCTTGGGTGACGCCCAACCAGGTACGGCTTGAGTTACGAACACCTTCTCACCGCCGTGCGAAGGAAACCTTCCGTGACCTCCAGTGAAAGGTAATCCATCTAGTTTCAGTCCGCCTTTTGTCCAACCTGCGGCCATTCGCATTGTATCGCCGTCGAATACGACGCAAGCATTACCTGATTCATTTAGGCGTACTACAATTCCTCGATAAGAGACATTGTCTCCCTTGGCATCCCGACCCAAATTAACAGCGGTGCCCACCCATGACCCATACTTACTAGGAACGGCATCAAGTTCGGTAAAAAAATTAAATCCAGAAAAGATTCCAATCAGGAAGACTCCTTTTAGGATTTTTTGTGTCAGGTAAAGAGTGGTTTGTATCGATTTCATAATATATAATCAAAATATGCTTTCTTTCTCTGAAAATCCGTCAACGCGAAAGGCTGCCCAAGAGGAAGATACAGTCCTGGAGACCTTAATGCTCTTATGAGTCAGTCTGGAGCATTTCCGCGGTTCCGGTCTTGCTCCATTTTCTGCTTAATCCAATTGGACAAAGTGCTGCTACCCATACCATACCCTCCTGGCAGAGGGCGAAGGTCGCGGGTCTGCCTAAGAGGTGGTTTGCCCCAATGCTTAGGATAAGATTTTTTTGCGCCGGGCTTAATGGGGCGTGGACGAATGGGACGAATTTTGACCGGAGGCTTCTTACCCCCCGTGCGACCAAAAATCATGTCGTAAACCTCGCGAGATTGTCGACGTTGGCCTGTGCTTTCATTGAACCAAGGGCTACCACCAGTAAAAACCATTCCAGGAGGAATCTTCTTTCCGTCCGCCAACCATTTCTCGTAGGTCGGAACACCCACTTTACCACTTTTCAAGTCGGCCAATTGCTTTTCCAATGCACTCAGCTCAGCGAGAAATTTCCTGTGTCCCTCGGGAGTAAAGGGAGCTCTCTTCGCAAAATCCTTCATCTTGGCAATCTTTTGCTCCAGACCTTGAATTTTCTTTTTCTTGGAACCTTCCCCAAGGCCCAACAAGGTTCCTTCGGTAATCGCTGGGCTGACCTTGGGGGGGGGGGAGTTGCCCGGCTTTTGTAATGTGATGCTTGAAATACTTACTCCCTTCGTTGGGGCATCGTCGGCAATCCTCGTGTCCTGAGTGTAACAGGCGAGTAGAAGTCCCTGCTTGTCGAAACGCAAACCGAGATGTTGGAAAGGAGGAACGGGACGACCCAAAATCTCAGCGGCTTCCTTGTAAAGTTCGTCCAACTTCTTCGGCGGATGACCTTGCTTGTTCTTGCCTAGTTCATTGCCCTTCTCGGTCCAGCTAGTGCCTTTTGGCTTGGCAGGTGGCAGACCCGGAGCAACGGGTCTGGGGGGACCAGAGAACGATTTGTAGCGTCGCTCCACCACTTTGTTGTTTTCCACCACCACTTCGGTCGTGTGACCAAAACCCACCCAACTACTCCATCGCTTGCTGTAAGTATAGTTACCACCACATTCCACTTTCAGTTTCTCCCAGGTGCTCAAGCTTTTCTTAAACTGGGCGATCTTCCCCTTGTCCACGGGACCACCTCCGCCTAGACGAAACGCAGGAGAAGGAACAGGAGAGGGTCGTGGCGGTGGAGCAACCAGTTCGGAAACTGGTGAGGGAGTGAAGGAAGCAGGCGGGGGTAGCTTGGGAGATTCTACTCGGGACGGAACCTTTTCCTTGGCGCCACTGGCAAAGAGAAAACCGGAAATTAACAATAGAAGCGTGTTGAAGCAGGACAGGGATAAAATTTTCATTGGACTAATGGGAGGAGGGCGGAAACAAGTTACTTCTTCATCTGGGTAGGGTTTCGTTGAGCCGTCCAGAAGATTAATCTCTCGAGGAGCTGCCGGATTAAAAACTCTATTCGAGCAATCGGTTCAAGGTATACCAAGCCGTGTTGTTGGCCATACCCGATCCGTCCTTCGCCTTATAAACACCAACTTTTAGTATGATCTTGTAGACGCGTTCTTCCTCAAGGGGCACCTCGAGATAAACGCTCAGCCCGTCCTTGGCCAACGTTACCTTGCTGGGAACTTCTTTCTTGTAATTCGTTTTGCCTGAACCGTAGCGAGGGTGGTAAGCGTAGCCCCATCGTTCCACCATATAATTTGTTGCATCTTTTGCCATGGCGGGGTCGACTGGTTTGGTTAAGGTGATAGTAAAGCCAGTCTTGGTGAGCTTGACGTCATGCATGGAAAAAGGAGTGGTTTTTCCATCCCATGCAACCCGTTGGAGGCCATATTCCTTGCCCCCAGCCGATCCCCATCCCCGACCGGTCTGACCTACCCAAAGACTGCCGTCCTCAGCGAACACGTGACGGATGCAACCCGTTTGCAAACGATTTACGAAATCAAATATGACACCTTGGTAATCCCCACCCACTTTTTGCAGGGAGACTCGCATAATATTGGATCGCCCTTGGTCACCGATGAACATTTGGTTCTCGAAAGGTCCGAATTTTCCACCCGTGTAATTGAAGATTGGTTCACCTGGAGAGGTAGCCAGTTCGCCGTGTGGAATCCAGACAGCTGGGCGTTTCCATAATTTTTCGTAGTCCTTGAGCGGAATGGCATTGAGATCCTTTCCTTTGTAGTCGGGGTGATCCCATAGAGAGGAAGGATGCCCATGAAATCGGCCTTTGACTATGTGGTGGAGGGAACTGGTGGCTTCCCAATCGCCTTGGTTGTCAGTGAAAAACAATTCGTCGTCCTTATTGATCCCGATGCCTGCCGGCGAGCGCAAGCCTGCGGCAAAGGGTTCGAACTTGCCTTTCGGGGTAACCTTGAAGCACCAACCGCGATACTTGGCCGCTCGCCCCATCTTGCCTTCCGTGTCCTTGTAACCAGTGGTCCAAACTCGTGCGACATCCCACTTTTTGCTTCTGGCCCAACCTGGCCAACTCAAGGAGGTATTCAGGGTGCCATAGAAATTTCCCTTACTGTCGCGCACCAAGCCAAAGGCGTACTCGTGATAGTTGTCGGTTACTCCCCAGTCAGCGTTAAAGCTTTCGTAAAGGTCGGCTCTTCCATCACCGTTGGTATCGATCAACTTTGTGATTTCACCTCGCTGGATGGCAAAGGTTTCACTCGTCTTGGGGTCGATCCATAGGCCCAGTGATTCGTGCAAACCGTCTGCAAACAAACTCCATTGCTTTTTCTTGATGATATATTTCCAGACTTCGCCTTCGCGGGTACAAAGCATGAGGGAACCGTCCGGGGCAAACTCCATGCCGCCAACACCAAGGGACACGCCTTCTGGTGTCTCGATTTTCTCGGCAGCGTATCCAGCGGGAATCCTAGCCGGCTTATCTTGAGCGGAGAGAGAGACAATCATGGTCGATATCCCAACCAAAGCGAAAAAGGAAAGAAAAGTTTTCATGATGAAAAAGGAAAGGTAGGATTTAGTTGTGCTCTAGACTAACGAAAAACTCACCGGCCTCTTTTTTCGGGATCTGGAGAATGCCTTTTTTCGCAGACCACTTTCCCGCTGTCGATGAAACCGATAATCCGTTACTCTTCAAAAGGAGATAGACATCCCCCACCGCATTTTCGACACGAAAACCGTAAGTGAGAGCTTTAGCCCCGGGTCTACCCGTAACGGTCTGGCTAACCTTGGCTCCATCCACCTCGTAGAGAAAGACCGGATTGCCCAGTCTGGAATATCCCCTGAACCGAACCTTTGGATTTTTGTCCGGACTACCGATTCGCAAGGGGAATTCTTCTGTACCGACCTCAAATTTGTCACCAAGTACTCGACAGGTTCCCCCTCCGCGACCCTTGCGATCTGGTCCTACATTTAAGAACTGCCCCGTCCAACCGAATCGCACCATCAGCTTTTCGGCATCGAAGAGGTAGTTCACGCCACCGGGCAAGCCAACAGCAATGGATCTACCCGAGTCCACTCCTTGAATGTGAACCCGCACAACGCGGGGTTCGTCGCCCACCTCAAGAATGCCGTTTCTAGGCGTGGTATTTTCAGTCACAATTCTTTTTGCTTCTACAACTGCCTGAGCTGGGTTTTCGCTCACCTTCATCACACCTCGCATGGTGAGGAAGTGTCCGGGGAAAGTGCATACATAAGGGTAATCACCAGTCTCTTTGGGTGCGGTGAAGGCTGTTGCCCCTTTCTTGCCCGGTTGCACCAAGCCAATGCTAGCGATAATGGCGTCATCTTGTGGAATGAAGCTTTTTTTCATACCATCGGCACCTAGTTTGAGTGCACCTTCGGAGATGCGGGCGAGGTCTTTCTCGCCTCCTTTGGCAAGCAACCAATTGTGAATCATCTCGTCGGTATTCTTCAAGGTTACACTTACGCGAGAACCTGGTTTAACCGCGAAAACTTCTGTAGCATAACGCAGTTGACCGTGCATTGTACCAATAACGACATCGTGTTCGATTTTCTTATCCTCGGCTTGTGCCCAAAAGGCTACAAAAAAACAAATGGAGGTAGTCAAAAATAATTTTTTCATAAATTAAAAATTAGCATTAGCGCATGCGATGGAGCTAGCAAGACTCGAAGTACATAGGAACTGAGATTGTATTCTTACACCTACTTGAACAAAACCGCGTACTCGGAAAGAATTCGAGTAGCAGTTTTGTCACCGGATGCAGATGCTTGGCGAAGCCAGATTTCCGCTTTCGGAATGTCCTTTTCACAACCCCGACCAGTTAATAGCATTAGGCCAAAGTATCGAGCGGCCTCCGCATTTCCTTTGTGGGCCAAAGAGCTGAATAGGGAGAGTGCTCGTTTGTAATCCTGAGAGACACCGACTCCCGCGTAATATTTACGGGCATCCTCCAACCGAAGAGCATCTGTCTTAATCGGAACTTTTTCGGTAGAAGAAATAACTGAGTCGGGAGGCGGCGTACCCATCCCGCGCTTGTAGAGTTGCTCCTTGGCTCCTAGATGCCCTTGTGCGGACGCAAGTTTTAAAAGTCGTACTCCTTCGTCTTCTTCCTTTGGAAAATTTTCTTCGCCATCGAGCAACAGAACTCCCAAGGTGTATTGAGCCTCAGAGAAATTCTGTTTCACCGCGAGGCGAAACCAGCGAGAAGCCTGGATCACGTTTTTAGGCACTCCATCGCCGTTGTAATAGGCCATACCTAAGTTGAATCGAGCTGAAAGGGAACGGCTTCTCGCTGCAGTAGAGAGTAAATCAATTCCCTTTGGAATATCGTGACCTGGTATCCCCAGACCCTTTAGGCATAAAGATCCTAAAGTGGCCTGCGCCAAGGGAAACCCCGCCTCAGCCGATTTCCGAAAATGATCTACGGCCCTTGGAATATTAGTAGGAATAACTTGAAAATCAATTTCACCCATACAGAAGAGAGACACGGCGTCTCCACTTGAGGCCGATCGCTCAAGCCGAAGAGCCGCATCTTGATAGTACTGAGTCGCCTGTTCAAAATTCCCGTCATGCATGGCAAGGTTAGCGAGGTTATATAAACCGAATGGGTGATGTTTTTTTGCGGATACACTGGACCACTGCTTAGCTAAGGATAAGTTCACCGCGGAACCCGCTTCACCAGCCCGCAAATATATGCCCAAAAGACCTTGAAAATAAGGAGATCCGGATTGAGCCTTTTCGATAATATCGGGATAAGTAAGAGAAGGACTCCACTTTTCTTCAAGATCCGCTGCAACTTTATAAGTAAAAACCAATAGCAAGGCAGCCAGCCAAATCCATTTCCCAGAGCTAATATTTAATGAAATTTTCATTTATTCTTATAGAGTACAGGATAGAACGATACTGATCCAAGCTTGAAAACCTTCGAACGAGAAGACATATATATACTTTTCGCCACATGGTACGCATACCTTACTTAAGAAGTATTCTTTGCAGCATCCTTTGCGGCTTTATTGCAGTGGGGGATTCCCAAAAGAAAGAAACTTACAAGCACGAGGCAATTACCGTCGCCGCTCAACGCTTGGGGCAGATCGTAGAACGAGAACAGCTGTTTCTTAAAAACTCCTCGTGGGCCAATAAACCTCTCAGCAAACAAGAACTCACCCGAAGAGCCCAACAAATACTATCCGCATACGAATCCTATCTCGAAGACAATCCTCGAGATGTTAACGGTCTCATACTTTATGGGAAGTTTCTTCGACGAATGGGACAGCCACGACATGCAACAGGGCTATTTCTTGAAGCAGATAAAATTGATCCTCGATTAGCGGTAGTTAAACAAAACATTGCAAATTATCTCGTTGAAGAAGGGCGACTGGCCGATGCTCTTCCTTTCTTACTGAAAGCAGTTGCGCTGGCCCCAAAAGAACCGGTCTACCACCATCAACTAGGTACTTTTTTGTTTTTATTTAAGGAAGATTTATTGAGCTTGGGGATTGCATCAGTCCAGACCAATGACCGCAGCATGCATGAGGCGTTTCGATCAGCAAGCAAACTGGCCCCCGACAACTTCGAATACAAGTTACGGTACGCCCAAAGCTTCTTCGATATTTCCGACCCGGACTGGGACAAAGCCTTGGGCGTTTGGCAAGATCTTCGAAATCAAGCACGAGATCACCCGGTCTCGGAACGAGAATATCTTGCATTGGGAGAAGCCCGTGCCATGACCCAGCTTGGTAGGGGAAAAGAAGCGGTTACCATTCTGAAGACCATTACCTCCCCCTCACTGCGAGCTACGAGAGAAAGCTTTATTAAGGAGCTTAAGGAGTCGGATGGCGCGGGGAATCCGTCACCTGAAAAATCGGCTGAACCGAAAACGCGGGATAATCGCAATACACAACTCAGCCCACTACCGGGCAAATTCATCGACGACAACTTGAGGCGCCTGAGGCACGTTTCCTTAAGACTTGAGGAGGAAAAACTTCTTCGTGATCTGCGAGCCGACACGATTAGAGCCGATTACGACCAAAACGGCCAAGTACGGTTACAATTAACCAGCTTTACCGAGGTAGAACCTGTTCCCTCGTCAATACGGAATTCGGATACTCAACACCGATGAACACATTAGCAGTCATTGAAGGTCTGCGACCACATTTCCTTGGTGCATTTACCGATGGCTGGCCCGACAAGTTGATTTTGTTCTTCGTCCTGGTCGCCAGTCTTAGCGTCCATGAATGGGCACACGCAATAACTGCCGACAAACTAGGAGACCCTCTCCCTCGTGCCGAAGGTCGAGTGACGCTTAACCCAATAGCCCATGTCGACCCCATAGGCACCTTCCTCATACCTCTCACAGTTCTATTTTTCAGTCCTGGATTCTCCGTCTTCGGGTGGGGCAAACCAGTTAGAGTTTCATTGCCAAATGAACAAAATCGTGTTCGAGACGACCTTTTAATTACCGCCGCAGGGCCATTTTCCAACCTATGTATCGCCTTGTTGGCTGCATGCCTTGCAGGACTATTTCTCGATCTCGACAATGTAAATGTGCAGATCGGTAAACTTGCGGAGACGATTATTACGCTAAACTGTTTGTTATTTGTATTTAACCTTATTCCCGTACCGCCCTTGGACGGTTCTCATTTTCTCAAACATGCAGTGCGGATGAAGGACGAAACATATGCCAAGCTTAGCTCCTATGGTTTTATAATCCTCCTCGTGCTGATAAATCTACCAGCTTTCCGACAAACTTTTGGCACGGCGATTTTCTTTTGCTCAGGTTTCTTCATAGATTTGCAAGCGTCTATTAGGGAATTAGTTGCCTTGGTTGACGTTGACGGTTGAATCTTCCGTAAAAATCACCTTTAAAAACGATCATGCGACCAATCGGTGAATTTGACGACGAAGAAAGGGCTTCCACCTTTTCAGGGTACCTCAACTACAAGGGAATCCCTTGTGAGATTGAGGAAGATGACGAGGGAAAGTCATGGACAGTATGGGCTCATAACGAAGATACACTCGCCAAGGCGATTGCCGAGATACATGAATTTCGCCAAAAGCCAGACGCCTCCAAATACGCGGAACTTGCTCGCGAAGCTCAAAAGCAAGAAAAGAAAGCCCGCAAGATTGAGGAAAACAAAGCTAGTCGTTGGCGTGAAGAAACATTGAGAGACCGTTGGCAGGACAGAAATAGAAAACCTGGGATCATCACCATGGCACTTATCATCACCTGTATTGCCACAAGTTTTGTTTCCAAGATGGGAGAAGATACAGAAGCTGTTAGAGCTTTTTATATCTCTGAATTAGTTCACATTGCGGCTAGAGAAGCTCCTGTATATCTTTCATCTGCACAAAACCCTCTTCCCGAAGTTAGCGAGGGTCAAGTTTGGCGTTTGATAACACCCATTTTCCTTCATTTTGGGTTTTTTCACATCATATTCAACATGTT
>Ga0209047_1002790_pt1 | contig 11445 bp, 9 predicted proteins | sample SaaInlV_165m_DNA_3_FD_184681 | JGI IMG/M metagenome (GOLD analysis project Ga0209047, IMG submission 184681) | Marine microbial communities from expanding oxygen minimum zones in the Saanich Inlet - Saanich Inlet SI037_S3LV_120m_DNA (SPAdes)... | ecosystem: Environmental > Aquatic > Marine >...
TTTGCAGAAATTTCTTGGGCACGACCCATTGTTGAAAATGGTTTAATAGTAGGATCCTTGTTTCTGATTTGGAGAATTTGGATAACGAAAGATTTGCTAAAAACATGCATCAATTGCATAAATAAAGGCAATTACCTACCCATATTCTTATTTGGTGCTGCCGGCCCAATAATTCTTTTTAGCCCCTTAGGCCAGCCAACCAATCTTGGATTTGCAGTTTTTGGTAGTGGGTTATGCCTTGCCGCTGCTCTAGCCAAGAAACCAGCTTAATGGCCAAAGCCATTCGAGTTCTTCTCCTTACCAACTACAGGGAAGACAGGCAACGGAGCATGCTCCGTTTTTCAGACTTGCTCCTCTCCCATCTTCCCAAAGATAAAGTGAACCTCGAGGAGATTCACCCGAAGACCCATTTACATAAACTCTGTCCCTTGGGCAAATGCAAGAAATGGGCAGGTTACATCGATAAATACCTATTATTTCCAAGGTGCTTGACTAATCGTTTGCAAAACAAGTTAAGCCCAATCGATATTGTCCATATCATCGATCAGTCGAATGCAGTTTATCTGCCCAAAATCCAAAATGCCAAATCGCTCCCTAAACTCCTGACCTGCCACGACCTGATAGCTCTAAGGACTGCTCAGAACGAATTTCCCGAAGCCCCCAAAACATCTGCAAATGGTAAACGGTTGCAAAATTGGATTCATCGCTCACTTCCCTATGCTGATGCCTATGCCTGCGATTCATCCCGAACGGAAATGGATTTAAACCGAATCACACCTATCTCAAAAGGTCGTTCGACTTTGATTCATCTCGGAGTTCAACCAGAACGAGGCGACGATAATTCCATCGATGATATGCCTTTCGACCCTATGAATACTGACTTCCTTTTGCATGTTGGAAGTTCAGCCTGGTACAAAAACAGGAAGAGACTGCTTAAAGCCTTTGTTGATGTAAAAGAAGGGGGTAACCTCAAAACTCTCAAACTCATACTCGTAGGTCCGTTGCCTCAACTGGAAGAACTGACCGAAAAAACTGATAATTGGCTTAAGGATAACCCAAAAGAATTGACAGTACTCTCAGATTTATCCGAATCAAGACTTCAAACCCTCTACGAAAACGCCAATGCATTGATATTTCCTTCCCTAATAGAAGGATTTGGCTGGCCGCCCTTGGAAGCTAGATCCTTGGGATGTCCCGTCATAGCTTCGAAAACTGGTGCAATGGATGATATTCTGGGATCCTCGGCCATTTACGTCGATCCCATGTGCACAAAAGACATAGTTAAAAAAATCAAAGAGATCTTAGATGCAGATTGGACAAATGGGCTCCCGCCCCATATTCCCACAGCAAAAGAATGCGTCCAAGCTTATGAAAACCTATACCAAAGGCTGGTTGAACCAAAGTAGTGCACATCCCCCTTTTCTTTTCTTCTCCTTTGCACTGCTTGCGTAAAACCCGTGCATTTTCAAAACTTTTGCAAAGTCGCTTCAACAAACCGAAACTATGTGACATTGGATATCGATTTCCAGTCGCCATACGACCTTTGACCCATGCATCTATAAGATGGAACAGGAGTAATATAGAACCTGAGATCACACATTTATTCGAATTACTCATTGGAGCACTGAAGAAGATTGAGCGTTCTATCTCCTTCTATGATGTTGGGGCAAACCACGGAAGATATGCTTGGCTGATTTCAGAGATAAACCCAGACGCTTCGGTCATCGCCTTTGAACCCGACCCCGACAACATTGAACTGCTTCGCATGACCGTTTCTCATTCCGATTTAAAAAACGTGAGAATAGAGGTAGTCGCGCTCAGCGATAAAGCAGGGCAAGTCAGCTTTCACAAGGATTCGCATACCTCTGCGACAGGCATGATCTCCAACGGGGAGACTCCTTGGGTGGAAAAATATCTCGGTCATGCAACTTCGACTATCGATGTCCGACGAGAAACTCTCGATTCTTTTATTACAGAGAAAACAACACCTAACTTAATCAAAATCGACGTCGAAGGTCACGAGAACGAAGTCTTGCGTGGCGGGGGAAATTGCCTAAAAAACAACAAACCGCTCATCATCATGGAGTCATTCCCTCCAAAGCAAGAACAGGCAATCGATTTTCTGAAAGATTTTGGTTACTCGGTTTGGGATGCGGAAAGAAATAAACCCGTAGGGTCTCACACAAATAACCTATTCGCGTGGCATCCGAATGGACCTCTCTCAAAGTCAAAAATTAAGGAAATTATAGAATCGTGAAATCCCAAAAAGTCGAGATTTCTCTTTTAGTACCATGTAAGAACGAGGAGAGGAACATTGAGAGATGCTTAAATTCGGTTCCATGGATTGACGAAACTTTCGTAGTCGATTCTCAAAGCACGGATCGTACCGTTGAGCTGGCCGAAGGTCTTGGTGCTAAAGTCATTCAGTTTCACCACAAAGGGGGATGGCCTAAAAAGAAGAACTGGGCACTGGACAACATTTCGTTCTCGCACGAATGGGTTCTCATTCTTGATGCGGACGAATGCCTGCCTCCGGAAGCAGAAAAAGAAATTCGTGAGATCATACAAAACCCACAAGACACCAACGCTGGTTATTGGATTAATAGGCGCTATTTCTTCATGGGACGTCCACTGAGGCATGCGTACTTTCCGAACTGGAACCTACGCTTGTTCAAACACAGACGAGGAAGATACGAGAAAATCACCGGAGACGATACAGCCAGCGGGGATCATGAAATCCACGAGCACATTGTGGTGGAAGGGACAACTGGGAAACTTCGATCCATCATGGATCATCATGCTTTTCCTACAATTGAGAGTTTTGTAGAAAAGCATAATCGCTATTCAAATTGGGAAGCTGTGGTCGAGAGCACATGCAAGGACGACCCAAATTTACTCCAAAACAGTCAGGTGAAGGGGAAAAGGCGCTTACGAAGGATTTTTAGGATGCTACCTTTTCGCCCGACATTACGCTTTATATATGTATATATCTGGCAAAAAGGATTTTTAGACGGGTGGCGGGGTTATGTCTTCGCTCGGCTTCACGGACAGTATGAATTCCTATCCGTAGTCAAAGCCCAAGAATACTCAAAAAGGAAGGGAAAGTCGAGGTAGAGTTCTATCGGACTTGGACAGTTTACGACCTTTCGCATCCGTCATTATTTCACAGTGATAAAATGCTGGTGAAGTTTCCCCTAAAGCTGAAAATATAAGGTTCTGCCTTGCTGATGATTTAAGTAAATCTAAACCACGCACAATTTCTGTAATACACATGCTTATTTCATCAACAACAGTCGCTAGTTCATACGATGGACACCCATCTTTTCGCCAAATTATAAAATCGGAATAGTCCTCTCCTAATTTATATTTTTGTACGCCTAGATTTATATCCATAAATGTAATTTCCTTACATAAATCGGTGCGAAATCTCCAATTAGCTTTACCTGGTTCTTCAGGTAATCGGAATTCCGTTTCTTTGGGTCGCAGTTGAGGTGGAAAAAGAAATTCTTTTCCATCAATTGATTTTTGATTGAAGGCTTTTATCTCACTTCGCGAACAATTGCATGGATATATCACATCCGCGTCTCTTAGTTTCTGCCATGCCGCGAGATAATGTTCATGCCTTTCACTTTGATTATACGGTCCATAGGTTCCACCGATGTCAGGTCCTTCATTCCAATCCAATCCCAAACTCCTGAGATCCTCGATAGCTGCTCTTGTGAATTCAGGTCGACACCGGTCAGAATCAAGGTCGTCGTTTCGAAAGACTAATGAACCTCCAGCGTCTCGTGCCCGTTGCCATGCGACACGAAAGGTACGAGCATGACCTTCATGGAGGTAGCCTGAAGGCGTGGGTGCGATTCTTCCTCGATATTTAGGATTATGCTTGTGCTTTACGGTTTCTTCCATTTTGGGTCATCCGAGTTATTTGTTAAATAACCTACCCTGCCCCTTTACAAAGACAAAAATATGAATTTTGCTACAATTGGTCTTAGCGATAAGATTGTTCAAACCGTTGCCGATCGAGGTTATGAAGAACCTACCCCTATTCAATTGGACGCAATTCCAATTATTTTAGAGGGTCGCGATCTAGTCGGTTCCGCACAGACCGGAACTGGTAAAACTGCAGCCTTTGCCTTGCCGGCTTTACATCGCTTGGGCAAACACGGTGCTTGTCGTGTATTGGCTTTGGCCCCAACTCGAGAACTTGCCATTCAAATTGAAGAGAACTTCAGGAACTACGGGCACAACTTGGGTTTAAATATGGCGTTGCTCTACGGTGGCGTAAAATATGGCAAACAACTCGATCAACTTCGAGCAGGTCCCGATATCGTCGTCGCTACCCCTGGTCGCCTTCTAGATCACATTGGACAAGGCAACTTGAGCCTTAAGAATATAGAGATATTAATTCTCGATGAAGTAGACCGCATGCTGGACATGGGTTTCATCGAAGATGTAACTAAAATTATCCAAAAGACACCTCGCACGAGACAAACCCTACTGTTTTCTGCAACAATACCTGATGCAGTCCGCAGGTTAGCCGACTGGGCGCTAAAAGATCCAGCCGTAATCAAGATTGACATCAACATTTCTGCGGCCGAAACGGTTAGACACGCACTCTATCCTGTACCCGCCATTCAAAAGTTCGATCTACTGGTAGCTCTTCTTAAAACCATAAACTTCGACAGTTTGATCATCTTTTTTCAAACGAGAAGAGGAACCGACCGAATTAGCAGGTGGCTTCAAGAGCATGGTCGAGAAGTAAGCGTGCTTCATTCCGACATGCGTCAAAACGAAAGGATGAAAGCCTTGCAGGACTTCAAGACGGGGAAGGTGAAAATTTTATCAGCTACCGACGTAGCCTCCAGAGGACTTGATATTTCGAATGTAACGCATGTCATTAATTATGACGTACCCCAACATTCCGAAGACTATGTGCATCGAATCGGTAGAACCGGGCGAGCAAAAACCGAAGGCGAAGCATTTACCTTATTTGCTCCCGACGACTTGGCAAGAGTGGATGCCATCGAACGATTACTAGGCAACCCTTTGCCTAGGGAAGAGCTCAAAGGATTCTCGTACCGCGAAACTCCATCCGAGATGCTACCTTCATCGACGCCGGTTTCTCGCAAACGTAATCGTGGGTTTGGAAACAGTGGTGGGTTCGGAGCAAGACGAAGAAAATAGGCACATTTCCGTGAGTCGTTCTCCCGACAAAAATTTGAATTGCGATATTTCTCATCTCACCGAGGAACAACAGTTTGTCTGTTGTGAAGGAGGGACTGAAAGACCATTCGCAGGTAAATATTGGGACTGTAAGACGGAGGGGACTTACAACTGCGTTGCTTGTGGAATTTCGCTGTTTAGTTCTGCGGCAAAGTACGATTCAGGTTCGGGATGGCCAAGTTTCTGGGATGCGACGCATCCTGAAAGTGTAACTAAGCAAACGGACACCAGTCACGGCATGATCAGAGAAGAGGCCACTTGTACCAACTGCGGATCGCACATTGGCCACGTGTTCCAGGACGGTCCTCCTCCAACAGGTCTTCGATACTGCATCAATTCTGCTTCACTGAAATTGGAACCCACAACTCCAGCAATCTAAAGGAATACCTAACCTTAAAAAAACAAAGGCCGCCCATGCGGCCTTTTTTTATGCAATACGAAGTAAAGAGTTAGCGAAATGCTTTTAGTGGATTTTTTGGTTTAGCTATCTCCACAACCTTACGAACGGGTTTCTCCACCAAGTCCACCGTTGCATCCGTAATGATTTTCACAGGTTTAAGCGTCAGGTCAACGGCGAGCTTCACCGGCTTGGTAACGAACTTTGCACAAGAAGCGGAAAAGAGTAAATGTAGAATAAGAAGAAATCTCAAAACAATCTTGCCCACAACTACTTTAGTAACACAAGGTGACCTTTTTTGAAACTGGAAAAAGATTTTAATTCATCCCTATGCCAAAAGAACTGATATTTATACTTCCAATTATAGCCGGAGGCATAGGTTGGTTGACCAACTTTCTCGCCGTCAAGATGCTCTTCCATCCTCGAAAAGAAATAAATGCCCTGGGTCTGATTCGGATTCAGGGGGTCTTCCCAAAGCGACAGGCAGCGCTTGCCGAAAAACTTGGGGGAATCGTCTCGGAACAACTATTTTCAATTTCAGATGTAACAAGCAAACTCCGTGAGGTAGCGGGAAGCGATGAAATAGCAAACATAGCGGCCAAACGAATCGAAAAAACAATCAGCGAAAAACTGTTAAAGACATTCCCCATGCTCTCAATGTTCTTGAATGATGAGATGATAACCAAGGTGAGCGGTCTATTTCTTTCCGAACTGAAGGGTTTGCTAACCGAGGCTTCGGATGAGATCGCAAAAAAGCTTGAAAGCGAAATTGACGTAAAGGCAACGGTGCGTGAAAAAGTGGAAAGCTTTTCCAGCGACAAATTGGAGGAGATGCTCTTCTCCATCATGAAAAAAGAATTTCGATTTATTGAGATTGTGGGAGGAGTTCTTGGTTTCTTGATCGGGATATTACAATTATTGATCACATGGCCGTACTTATCAATATAATCCCACTTCCATCGTCTTATTCAATTTAATACAGACCATGTTCTTCGAAGGCAAAATCGAGTCGCTTGCCATAAGTCTTGACTGGGACACCGCCCAATCCTTTCTGAATGATCCTTCCGTTAGGTTGCAACTTCTATTGATGGCTGGATTGATCTGCGTTACCTTCATTGCCACTCGACTAACAAAATGGCGAATTCATCCACTAGCGGAGAATCCGGACTCCCCTCCTTTGTTGCGAAAGATCTGGGCGGCACTTGAGCGAATGGTTGCTCCACTATTCCTATTGTCACTTTGCTTGCTCACAGTAATTGTTTTTTACGAATACCATACGCCAACTCGTGACCTTATCCGGCCCTTCACCAGCGTTGCCGGAGCTTGGGGAATTTTTCGGCTTGTTTCAGGTTTCATAAAAAGTCGGGCGTGGTTACGATTGGTAGCAGTAGTAGCTTTCGGAGTTGCCGCCCTGCACAGTTTCGGACTGTTGGGAGCAACTGTAGACTTGCTGAGAAAACTGGGTTTCAGCATCGGAAACACCGAAATCTCAGCCTTGGACTTATTCAATGGCATAGGCATTTTACTTGGCTTGCTATGGGGTACTTCAATGCTTGCTACTGCAGGCGAAACGCGCATCCGCCAACTCCCTCACCTTCCGCCATCCCTCCAGGTTCTACTGGGCAAGATCATGCGGATCGGCCTTGTCTTTTTCTCCTTTGCCGTAGCACTATCAACCGTTGGATTGGACTTGTCCTCTTTTGCCTTGCTGGGTGGCGCGGTCGGCGTAGGCATAGGCTTTGGCCTACAAAAGGTGGTTTCAAATCTGGTCAGCGGGCTCATATTGCTGCTCGACCGCTCGATCAAACCAGGCGACGTCATCGAAATCGACGGAACCTACGGTTGGATAAACTCACTACGAGCTCGATACGCCTCGGTAATTACTCGTGACGGCAAGGAACACCTGATCCCAAACGAGAACTTAATTACAAACAAGGTAATCAACTGGACATTCAGCGACAAGAACGTGCGAGTCAGGGTACCTATTGGCATTTCTTACGACTCAGACCCTAGGCAAGCCATTGATTTATGCTTAGACGCCGCAAGATCAATTCCTCGAATTATAAATAATCCCGAACCACGTTGCCTTGTTACGGGTTTTGGAGACAACTCGGTAGACATTGAACTACGTTTTTGGATAGAAGACCCTTCCAACGGCGTCGGCAATGTACGAAGCGAATTATTATTGGCCGTATGGGACCGTTTCAGAGAGGGGGGAATTGAAATACCCTTTCCCCAACAGGACATTCACGTCAGAGGTTTGCCAAAAGAGTTTTTTTCAGGGAACAAAACCTGAGCAGAACCATTCTTAGAATGGAGGCAAATTACATTTGATAATTGGGTCATCATAGGCTTGCCAAGGGAGCCAGAGTCGGTAAGGTATTCACCTTTTTCAAAATCATGACGTGCAATAAATTGATAGAATGGCAAGAATGGTTAGCAATGGCTCCTCCTAGTGACCAACAGGGGGGCGGAGGCATTATGGATTTTGCACCCATGATTCTCATTCTCGTTGCCCTCTACTTTTTGATAATCGCACCTCAGAGAAAGAAACAGAAGCAGCACGATAAAATGGTACAGACTCTGGAAAAAGGAGCCCGAGTAAAAACGCTTGGCGGCATTTTCGGTACAGTAACCGGAGTGAAGGACGATCGATTCGTTTTACGCATCGGTGAGAATATGAAGATAGAAGTAGCCAAAGAAGCCATCGCTGCAAAAATTGATTAGATTCTTCAACCCCACCCTAACTTTTGCCCGCGATTTTCTTCAGCGTGCAACAATACTCCTTATAAAACTAAAATAAGTCATGCCCAAAAACGTGTTGTGGAAATTCTTGCCGACTGCGTTTCTCGTCTTAGTCAGCATTGCGCTCATCACCCCGTTCGATGATCAGGATTTGGGTGATTATGCCCTATCTGAATCCACAAGTGACGCCAACGCCACTCGTTATCCGAACTACCTAACATTCGAAAAAGTGCTGAACGAGATCAAAGAGGGTCTCGGCGAAGACGAAAAGGTTGATTTCAAGAGCCTTAAAGATTTCGCCACGCAGAACCGTCTGGACTATGCAGAGTACTACAAGCCACCTACAGGCGTTTTGGGGACAGTGGCTTCCCGATTGCTTCCATTTGTCGTAAAACCGGGAATCCGCGCCTCCTACGAACAAGATCGCGAAAAACGTAATGACATCATTCTTCGTGCACTCCTTAAAAATTCTCAAGCATCAATAAGGAAGGGATTGGATCTTAGGGGAGGAGTCGCATTCACATTGGAGATTCAGCCTTCCGAGCAGGAAAGCAACGCCACTTTGTCGGATTCAAATGGCGATTCATCCGCTATGGACAAGGTGGTCGAGATTATGAGTGAACGCCTAAACGCCTTTGGTGTTGCTGAAACGATTGTGCGCAAAAAGGGCGAAACCACAATCGAGGTACAAATTCCAGATCGAACGACAAAGCAAAATCCGGAAATGATTGAAGAGCTTCAACGCCCGGCCAGACTGGCATTTCATATGGTTAGTGTCGACCCCAAGGCACCTGTAAATCCATTAGAAGGTGACGAGTGGGTAAACGATGATGGAACACCGTTCGTTGCCTTGCGCAACAACGCTCGGGTCGAGGAAGTTGCCTGGGTGACTCGATACCCGCAAGCCGATGGAGACATATTGGATAAAGCCGCACCCCGCCAAGATCAATCGGGCGGTTGGTACGTAGCCTTGGACTTCACCTCCGAGGGTGGACAGGAGTTCGGTAACCTTACGGGAGAAATCGCTAATTCCAACACAGCTGGCTCAATCGGAAGGTTGGCGGTAGTGCTCGACGGAGTACTGGAAAGTGCACCAACAGTCAAAAAACGAATTGATGGTGGAAGTGCGGTCATCGAGGGTTCCTTCACCCGCAGAGAATCCAAGATGCTATCAGACATTTTAAACAATCCTCTGAAGGTTTCCTTAGCCATCGGAGAGAAGTACGAGGTCTCCCCCACTTTGGCGGAAGACGCAATGGACAGCAGCAAAAAGGCATGCCTACTGGGAGCGATTCTTGTCATCGCATTTATGATTACTTGGTACAAAGCAGGAGGATTAATGGCCGTCTTTTCAGTTGCCACAAATGTTCTTCTTGTTGTGGCTGCACTCGCAGGACTTTTTCAAGCTACTTTCACCCTACCGGGCATAGCTGCTATAGTCTTAACCGTAGGAATGGCAGTAGACGCAAACATCTTGATTTTCGAGCGAATACGAGAGGAACTCCGTGCAGGAAAGAGTGCGGAGGCGGCCTTGGCAGGTGGATACGAAAAAGCTTTTTCCACCATTATCGACGCTAACCTCACCACCCTGTTAACCGCCTCCATTCTGATATGGCTGGGAACAGGCCCAGTTAAAGGATTCGGAGTCACGCTTGCCATTGGTATACTAGTATCAATGTTTTGTGCTCTCGTGGTCAGCAGGTTCCTCATGGAAATGCTTCTTCACTACGGCGTGAAAAACCTCATCAGCCGAAAGGCAATTGACAAAACTCAGCCTCGACAACCGATCGATTTTCACAAACACCGCAGATCGGCTTTTGCCATCTCTTGGATAATTGTAGCAATTGGCATATTTGCAGTTAATGCTAAAAAGGATCGCATACTGGGAATTGATTTTCAGGGCGGGGAAGAGCTCATTGCCTCTTTCGACCAGCGTATTGAAACTTCAGACTTAGAAAAAGTTGTTAAAGATTCAAAGCTTGGTGAGGTGCAACATTTGTACCGGTCAGAAGTCGGTTCCGGGGACAAGGGCGAATATTTGGTTCTCCAAACCGAAGCAAATGCAAGCAATGTTCTTCTTGCCCTAAATGAGGCTCATCCTAATGCTAACTTGGTTGAAGTCGGTTCGAACACAATTGGAGGATCGGTTAGTGAGCAAATACAACATGACGCCATCATCTCGGTATTGGTCGCACTTCTCGGAATACTCCTATACGTAGCGTTTCGCTTTGAAGTTGGTTATGCGGTGGGTGCCGTTATCGCAACGATTCACGATGTGTTGATGACTGTCGGTCTCTTTGTCCTTCTTGGTTATCTTTCAGATGGCAGCCTTTGCTCCGGCCAGTTCACCGCCCCAATGCTCGCTTCTATTCTGATGATCGTAGGTTACTCCATAAACGATACAATCGTCGTTTTCGATCGGATTCGAGAGGAGTTACTCATGAATCCAGTAACGAACCTGAGGAAAATCATTTTGATTGCAATCAATCGAGTGCTCACTCGCACCATCATAACTAGTGCCACCACCCTCATGGCTGCATTATCGCTATGGATTTTCGGTGCGGGAGTCATCCACGACTTTGCCTTCGTTTTCGTAATCGGTATTTTAACTGGCACGTTCTCTTCAATTTTCATCGCCAGCCCCATTTTCTACTGGTGGCACAAAGGCGACCGCAAGCATGTCGAGGAACGGGAATTCATTCCAAAGTACGACTGGCAAACTTCATCCAAGACTTGAGGCCTAAAAGCTTTTTTGGCCAAAGGTATATTCATGCGATGGGTTGAGGATTCCGTCTCCGAAGAAACTGCCGAGAGGCTTTCGAGATCTCTTGCGATCTCTCCTATTCTTTCTCGATTCCTCGTAGCTCGCGGATTTGCTGATCCGAGCTCAGTTCGCACTTTTCTAAAGCCTAGCTTAGGGGATTTGGCGAATCCTTTCGATCTTCCTTCGATGAAGGAAGCCGTTGATCGATTGATACAGTCTCTGAACAAGAAGGAATCAGTTCTTATCGTAGGCGACTACGACGTGGACGGCATTACTTCCACTGTTATGCTGAGCCGCGTTCTCACCGCATTGG
>Ga0209047_1002793_pt1 | contig 11438 bp, 9 predicted proteins | sample SaaInlV_165m_DNA_3_FD_184681 | JGI IMG/M metagenome (GOLD analysis project Ga0209047, IMG submission 184681) | Marine microbial communities from expanding oxygen minimum zones in the Saanich Inlet - Saanich Inlet SI037_S3LV_120m_DNA (SPAdes)... | ecosystem: Environmental > Aquatic > Marine >...
CAATAAAAGTAAATTAAATATAATGCCAAATTACTTTATTCAAATTTTAGAATATAAAATAAAACATGATTATAACAATAATGATTCCAATAGTATTGATTTACCAGATAAATTTAGTTTTTTACATGAATTTACTACTGAACAAGATAGAATAAATAATTTAAAAATACTAAAATATTTTATTAATAATGATTTTTTTTATAAATCATTAGATAACGATATAGGAGATATAATTATTAAACAAAATAGATATATTCCCGATATTTATATATGGTTTAATAATACATGTATAGATAATTATTATGATTTAATTAAACAACATATTAAAGTATGTCAATCTAAAAATAATTTGCGAAATAAGATTTTATTAGAAAGTTTAATAAATGAAAAATTAGAAGATAATACCAATATTGATTGCACATTCGATAATATTAGTTATGACGAAGAAACTGATAGTACGATAGATAGTACGATAGATAGTACGATAGATAGTACGATAGATAGTACGATAGATAGTAATCAAGATACCTTTACAATTCAGGTTCAAAATATACTAGATGAATATTTATATATAAGATCAATCGAGGAAATTATAGAATTTGTTAAAGGTGAATGTCCAACAGCCCTTGATAAAAATATGTTTTGTAAAATAGTTTTAATATATTATTTTAATAATACTGATACCTTACCAGACGATTTTATAAATTTATTGGACACCTTGATAAAAAAAAGGATATTATATAAGAGTAATCTAAGTCGAGGCTTGATTAATTTTACTGATAATACTAATATTTCAAATGAAAATAAAATAAAAAAATTACTTTTATATTTAAAATCAAATAACATAACAAAGAATATCGAACATATTTTTAAAAAATATAATATTAAATTATATTATTCAGTTAAATAATAACATGTATATATTAGAAACACATCCATATAATTGTAATAAAGTATCTACTCCATAATTAACCCTAATGTAACTAGTACTAATAATTTGATATAATTTTAATCGTGTGCTTTCATCAAGCATAGTAAATTCATCACTTTGAATATAATTCATAAAAGTTAATAAAATATCATTTGGACTATAACCAATATTATACAAGTTTGTTATAGTATTAAGTGATTTTGCAATATTTTTATCTCTACAATGTTCTATTATTTTCTTAATATATTCTAATTTTGGTATATCAATAATTTCATTAACTGTATCTACATCTACTTTTCTATTAGTATATAATATACATTCTAAATTGTTGATACATTGTCTAATATCATAATTAGAAAAAGCAATTAATCTACTTATACCATCATTAGTATAATCAATAGATTCATTTTCACATATTTCTATTATTTTAACTTTTAGTTTTTTTCTTGATATTCTTGGAAAAGTAATTATCATACACCTAGATTGAATAGATTCATTTATTTTAAAAGAGTCATTACATATAAATATAAAACGCGTGTTCTTACTATATTCAGCGATAATATTATTCAATAAATTTTGTGCTTTTTGTGTAATACTATCGGCTTCATCTAAGATAACTAATTTATTATAATTAGATTTTTTCTTACAAAATGGTTGAATGGTGGATGAAATCATAGTTAAACCGCGATCATCGGATGCATTTAATTCTAATACATTATTTTCATAGTCATTACGATATATTTTTTTAGCCATACATAAAATAGTAGAAGTTTTACCTGTACTGGGTTCTCCTGTAATTATTATATTTGGAAGTTGTTTAGATTTCAATATATTCTTTAATTTGGTTCTTAATAAATCCTCTAATATAATATCATTAAAATTTTTAGGACGATATCTTTCTATTAGAGGTAGATTAATAGCACGATAATATGATACATCTGTGTTTTTGTTTTTAATAAATAATTTATCCATTATTATAGATTATTTATTAAATGTCTAAATAAGTTAAATTTCAATGTTTTCAGTTTCGTTTATTAAACAATTGTCAAAGACATCCTGGATTGTTTTAATTGTTTCAACCTTAAAATCATCACTTTCTGGTGATATACCTTCTTGTCGAAGTATTTCTAGATCTTCCATGTTTTCATGTGGGATTAGTGCTTTCTTAACACCAGATTTTTTAGCACCTGATAATTTAGCATATACACCACCAATTGCTGTTACATTTTTCCATAAATCAATCTCTCCTGTTAATGCAACTGTGTTATTTACTTTTTTATTTGCTAAAACAGAATAAATCGCTAATGTCATGGCAGCACCAGCAGAAGGACCGTCTTTTTTAGTTGCAGCATCAGGTGTATGAATATGTAAACCGAAATTCTTTTTATTAGCTCCAGCTTCTAGTATAGTTTCTTGTTCTTCTTTTGTTAGTAAACTATAAGCAATACGTAGAGCATATTCAGCAGATTCTTTCATAACATCACCTTGTTGTCCAGTTAATGTCAAGTCTAACATTTTTTCACTTGGATATTTCATTACTTGGATAACAGTTAATCCACCAATACCGGTTGTTGTAGCATATAAACCATTCACTAATCCAACTTCGGGTTCTATATTTATTTTTTTTATTCTCATTTTTGGTTTATTTTGGAATAATTCACTAACATATTCTTCTGATACATTATATGGTAATATAATATCTGAATCATGAAACATCTTGAGATTAATATCTCTTATAATTTCTATTAGTTTTTCTTTAATCTTGCGAACTCCGGCCTCATTGGTATATGTATTAATTATAAATTCAATAATTTCCGTACTAAAAATAATTTCATTCTTGCAAAATCCAGTATCTTTTAATACTTCGGGAAGCATATAATCCTTGACGATATTGATTTTTTCTTCAATATTATAGGCTTTAACTTCTATTGTTGTTATTCTATCTCTTAAAATTGGGTCTAGTAGTGATATATCATTAAAAGAAAATATGATAAGAGCTTTAGATAAATCAAGAGGAACTCCTGAAAAATATTTATCTTCGAAAGAATCATTTTGTGTAGCATCAGTTAAATGAGTTAATATTGAAATAATTTCTTTACCATGTTCAGTTTTACTAACTTTATCTATTTCATCAATAAATATAATTGGATTCATGCATTCAGATTGCATTAGACCATCAACTATTCTACCCCATGTTGACCCAACATATGTATAATTATGACCTACTAAAGTCGAACCATTAACTGAACCCCCAATAGGTAGAAAAACGAATGGACGTGATTTATCATTGTTATCAATTAAACATTTACTAAGACCATTTTTAGCCAAAGACGTTTTGCCTGTACCAGGTGGGCCTAACAAACCCAATATAGCTCCTTTAGATTCTCCATTTATCCATTGTGCAAAAATTCTTTCAAGTTGAGTTTTTGCTTCTTTATGTCCATAAACCGCCTCGTTTAATTTATTACGAACCTTTACTATATAATCTGCTTTTTCTTTATTATAATCTTTCCATTCAAGAATCAAATTATTATCTATATTAGTATTATTTTGTATAAAATTACTTATTTGAGTATTAGAGAATAAATGATCATCGGGACAGAGATGTTTTATTTTTTCAATAAAGTAAGATTTAAAATTCATTATATTATTCTCTTTATATATACCAAATGGGATTTCTAATAATCCATCTAACCATGATTCGGCTTTACTATCTCCTTGCATGTTATTTTTGAGTGATTTTAATTTCTCAATTGCTTTACCTTTGATATTATCATTAGTATTCATTAAATTAATTCTTTTTTCATAAGAGATATCTGAACTCATTATTTTATATAAGTTTTCTTCATCTGTTGTTATATTCTTATGTGCATTTTCTAATTTTATTTTATTTAAATAATGTAATGAATTATAAATTTCACCTGATATGCCTTTTTTATCCTTCATTTTAAGCACATCATATAAAATAAATGCTATCTTATTATCAGTGTCATTCCCCAAAAGTAACATATTTAAAATTTCAAGCTTTCGGTGTTTACTAGCTAAAAGAAATTCATTTACTAGTGATTTGAGAGATTTACCTTTCATTAATTTATATTCATTATATTTTTTCTTAATAATTAGGCCTAATTCGGATTCTGTACATACTAAAATATCTCGAAGTGTTAAAACGTTTAGAAAATTAGTTTTATAACCTTTTGGTACTGTTATTATATCATAATTAAAATATGTTTTGATATTTTGAATCATGCCTTTTATAAAATCATGACTTTTATAAATATCAAGTATATCATCTCGAATAATACCTTGAATAATAAAAATACGTTCTTGTATTCTAATATATATATTAAGTCCGTGTTTTTCTTCAATTAAAGAAACTGAATTATAATTTTTGGTTAGTTTAATATTATCTCGTGTATTATCAAAAATACACAATGATTCCATATGATTATAATTTATTACTCGATTTGGTTTATTTGATTTTTTATCTTTAATAACTATTTCTGTTAGATTTTTTAAAAATCCAGGTAAACTTATATCTCCGATAATAACTGATGAAGTATTATTCTTTTTATTATCCAACAATGTTTCAATTAATTCTTTTGAAATAATATCACGTTTTTGTGTATCATCTTCAATATACTCAACTGTATTATTATGATAACATGAATCCCATATACAGATCGGATTGAATATTCTATGTAATACTGTTAATCTATCCATATCATTTTTTGTAATATTATTATTAATTATATCTTCTCCAATAAACAATTCAAGCATTAAATTTAATTTATCTGTAGAAACATGATTCATATATTTAATTATTAACATTTGAATTTCACATAGGGAACAGCTTATATCATCAATACTGGTATCTCTAAGGTATGAAATAGTTAATTTATTTGGTAATTTATCTAATTTTTTTTTGATTTTTGTTAATTCTTTTAATAAAATTATATATCCTTTATCAACATTATCATATATTTTTAAATTATTTAATATTTGTAAATTAGATGTCATACTAACTAAACATTCTTTAAAAAATATAATTTTTTTGGATAATACTTTTAATTCTTGTTGTATAAAACGAAAATTACGCTGAAATTCAACTAAACCTTTTAATTTTTTATGATCCATATAATAATATTAATATTTAAATTTTAAATATATTAACTAAACAATTCTTTACCGATTAGGAGATATAGGTTTTTATTAATACTTAGATCAAAGGTAAGAACTTTATTTGTCTTTTCATCTAAAGGTATATCTAATGATAAAATAATAACCTTCTCGTTATTTTCATCGCTGTCAACAGTAATATTTAATAAGGGTTGATTATCCATGTACTTTTTCTTATTTTTCTTATTTTTCTTATTTTTCTTATTTTTCTTATTTTTTTTAGTATTTTTAGTACTATTAGCATCTAATGTGGCAATTATATCTTCATCCGAATAATCATCCAAGTAAAATTTTTTAGACATTTTTATCTATAATAACTTAGTTAATATTCTATAATTTGAATAATCGCAATCCTACATCACATAGTTAACAAAAATAAAAATTGATATATAAACTGATAGCAATATAATAATTACTTGGATAATATGACTACAGATATACAAAATTATTTACATATACAACCAATTCTTAATATCGGTATGCTAGGAAGTGTATCTGATGGTAAATCAACTACTGTATTTCAACTTACCGGAACGAAAACACAAAAACATAGTTCGGAACAAATAAGAAACATTACCATTAAACCTGGATACGCTAATATGAAGATTTATCAAATTGATAACAAGTTAGTTTCGACTAATTCATCTAAAAAACTTGATGGTGAGTTAATTCATCATTTATCTTTTATAGATTGTCCTGGACATTATGAGTTAATTCTTACTATGTTAAGCAGTGTAGATTTAATGCAAGGTGCAATTGTTATCATATCAGCTGCAGAACCGATTGAAACAAAACCACAATTATTGCAACATTTACTAGCACTGAAAATTGCTAACTTTTCTAATATTATTATTTGCTTGAATAAATTAGATCTTGTATCAAAAGATGTTGCATTAAAACGTAAACTCGAATTAGATAAACTATTATTAAAACTAGAAATTAGACCCAAAGCAATTATACCTGTTTGTATGAATAAGAAATTAGGTATAGATTTCTTATTAGAAAATATACTAAAATATATGCCACCAAAAATAATTAATAATAATGAAACTCCACAATTTAGAGTAACCAGGTCATTTGATATAAATAAAAAAAATATATCATTAGAAGATTTGAAAGGTGGTGTATTAGGTGGCAGTTTAATTAAAGGAATTTTAAAAGTTGGAGATATTATTGAAGTCAGACCTGGTTTAGTAAATAAATTACCCAATGGATCATTTAAATGCATTCCATTAAAAACAAAGATATTATCTCTACAATCTGATACTGAAAAAATGGATTCTATTATTTCAGGTGGTTTAATTGGAATTGGAACAAATATTGATCCATTTTATTGTAAAAATGATAATTTATCAGGTAGTGTTATTGGTTTGGAAAATCAATTACCAGATATATATATTACAATCCAATTAAAATATATATTGGTTGATTTTGATAAAGATATTAAGTGGGCTCCAAAAATAGATCAAGTAATTACAGTTCAAATTGCTACATTAGCAATTGCATCCCAAATAATAAAAACGAGTAATTTAAAAGGTGAAAATACAATAACTATTAGATTAAGTAAACCAGCGTGTATAGATAATAATATGATGATAATTATATCTACAAAATCTAATAAATCTATTAATATAGTAGGATATGGTTATTTAACACCAAATAATTTACCTCTAGTATTATAAAAAATTTGAAACATGATGTATTTAAAGATTAATTTATTATATTAATTTAATGGAAAATCAAACTTTATTACTTTCTAATTATATTAACAATTCGGATAATACTAATATCGACCAATTAAAACAAAACCTATTCAAGTTAGGTATTCTTACTAAAGATTATCATGAGGATAATATGATTTTACTGTATAACAAGTACGAATCACGAAATAAAGCACCTATTGAATTAGAATGTCGTTCAGTAATTATTAATAGAGAAACATTCGAAATAGTATGTTATACTTGTCCCACTCCTATTTATAATATGGATGCAGTTAATTATATGTTAAGGTATCCTTCTTCAACTAAAGAAATTTTCCAATGTTATGAAGGTTCATTACTTTCCTTATTTAATTATAATAGTAAATGGTATCTATCATCTCGAAGATGTTTAGATTCTGAGAATTCAATAGTAAATGAAGTGTCACATTATAAAATGTTTATGGATGTGCTTAACGAAGACGGTTATGCTACACTAAATGATTTTACTAAATACTTGGATATTCAATATAGTTATCATTTTGTTTTGATACATCATAGTAACCGCAATATTGTCAATTATGAAAAGTTATTTGGTAAAAATTATAAAAAATTATGTTTTATTTTTGCCCGAGAACAATCAACACAAAAGGAAATTAACTCTGAAGATATTGAGGCAACTATTGTTTCAGAGAATATTTTTCTACCAAAAAGGTTAGTAGACGAAACACCATTTGACCAAGTTAATCAATTATGTGATATGACAGATGAACCTACTGATGAAGGGATTGTAATAAAAATGAATAATATGATTTTAAAATTACAAAATATATCATATCAATTTTATCGATCCATTGGTCCAGAAAAAAATTTATATCGGGGTTTTATTAGCTTGTATCAAGCAAATAAATTATCAAATTATTTTGCAAATAATACAAATGCACTTAAATATAAAAAAATAGTAAATCCAACAAATTTAAATGAATCCTTTGATACTATTGGAACGATTGATGCTGTTTTTAAAGTATGTACATCTGAATTATATCATCTATTTAATATTTTGTGGGATAAAAATGGAACTCATTTAAATTCAGAATTATATAATATTTTATCCAAAGAATACAGGGATATTTTATTCCATCTAAGAGGTATCTTCTTTAAGAATAAGAAAAAATATGGTAGTAAAACTGATGACTTTTTTAGAATTAAAGATGTATATAACTATTTAAAATCAATCGATAGTACTGATTTTGAAAGTTTTATGCGTAGTCGTAAGTTAATGTTTAATCTATTACGAGTGGATAACGTAAATCCGAATCTAAAAGCATTTGCTAACTCGTTATATAAGAGCGATAAAGTATTTTACAAACTATCGGCAATTTATAGCAATAAATTATTTCCTGAAATAATGCCAGACGACCTACCCCCAGTTTAAAAAATGGTATACTTTAATGTCAAATAAATATGTGATTTATAAAGGTTCAGGAGGATTAATTCACATGTTAAATGGAATATCTTATTGTGCTGATTGGTGTATAAAAAATAATTACATTTTATTAATTGATGTAATTAATCATAAAGCTTTCCAACGAAAATTTAGTGATTATTTTTATTTAAATAATATTAGTTATATCGAAGATTATAATATATTACCAACTAATTTACCATGCTTTAAAAATTTATCTATTGATACAATTAAAAACAGCCAGCCTATTTTTAAGATAATAAATCGTTGTAGAAGTTATTGGATAAAAGATATAAATGTTAGCCAAGATTTAAATAATTATACAGATATATTAAAAGTATATTGTGGGTCTGGTGGTAATATGAATAACTTGACAACAAAATATATTAGAGTTAATAAAACTATAAAATTATCAAAATATATTAGATACAAAGAAGAGTATATAGGTGTTCATTTTAGAAATACAGATAGACGTAATTCAATAAAACTATTTATTAAAGAAATACAAAAATATGATATAAAAAAAATTTATTTAGCTACTGATGATTGTCATGCATTAAAAATATTCATAAAAGAACTACCTGAATATGAGTTAAGTACATATACTACGCCAATTGATGCGAATGGGAAATGTATTCATTTTAATCATAATGATCAAGATAAATTAATAACTAATCTTCTTATTGATATGTATGTTCTTTTAAAATGTAATGAGTTTATTCTATCTCCAAATTCTTTAATTTCAAAATTATTATTATATATGCGAAAGACAAATGAATCTATATTCAATATATAAAAATAAATAATTGATTTGGGGAAAGCGATGCTCGACTTGCACTTATTATAACAAAAACCTAAAGTTTTTGTTATAATAAAAATTGATATTTAGTTATAAAAAATAATTATAATATATTATAATGGAATCTATTAATAAAATAAGTGTTAAAAAATTATTATGGGATAAAGAGATAGTCAATTCTCGATTAGAGCTAAATATTCAAGGAAAGAATATTAATAATACTATTTTAAATACATTGAGACGGATAGGAACAACATACGTTCCTATTTATGCTTTTACCAATATAGATATAACTGAGAATACAAGTATTTTTAATAATAATTATTTAAAACTACGATTATCCAACCTACCTGTTTTTGGGATTGAAACAGATACTAATATTTTTGTGAAAGAAGAAATTCAAGTTAACAAAATCGATGATGTAACTTTAAATATGGATGATGTTGATATGAGAATCGATGATCAAGTCAATATTTCAACTTTGAAACAATTAACTATGTATTTAGAATATCATAATCAAACAACTAATATTGTAACAGTGGGAACAAATGATTGTAAATTTTATTTTCGTGAAAAACAAATTAAGACTCCATATCCAGTAAACATACCAATTGTAAAATTACAACCTGACCAAAAAATTAAACTGTCTGCTATAACTGGTTTAGGAATTGAAGAAGAATCATCTATTTTTTCACCAGTATCTATCTTTACTTTTAGAGAAAAAGAAAACAATAATTATGATTTAATTTTAGAATCTCGAGGACAAATTAATGAAAAAAAAATATTAGATATAATATATCATAATATCATTAATCAATTAGATAAATTTTATGAATCTATACCTAGTACTAAAGAATTAGAAGGTACAATGTCATTAGAAAATGCGGATCATACTTTAGGTAATATTATATCAAATGGATTACAATCTCATACATCAGTTGAATTTGGAGGTTATAATATGCCACATCCATTAGGTAATAATATTTTATTCCATTATAAATTAAAATCAAGTAATATTGAAAAGATTTTACAAGATATAGTTAATTACTACAAACAATTATTTACTAAATTAAATGTTGAAATACAAAATATGTGATCTCAATAGCATTGCTTTTATTCATTTGGAGTAATTTGATATCTTTTTAAAATAGGAATAAATACTGTAAATGTTTTTAATATTTTATTTTGTTCAGTGTCATTATATATAAGTTTTAAGAAAAGTTGTTTATCATCATTTAATTTAAGTAATAAATGAGGAAAATCTCCATCCTTATTACATAGAGAACCTTTATAATTATATTTTTGATCTCCCCATATTTCAATATCAATAGTTAATTTACTAACATTTTGAAATTGATTATTGGGTAAATTAATTGCTAGAAAATTAACTGTTTTATTTATTTTTTTACTTTTTCTATCCAATGTTTTTTCATCTATTATTTCTTCATATTCTACTACTTTTCTTTGGGTAAAAAAATAATCAATAATATTATCATGATTTACTTGATTAAGCCATTGAGAATTCGGGTCATAACCTTGAACTTGCGTCATTTATTACTAATAATATTAAATCCTTATACTAAAATATTGATAAAAACTATTATTAATACAATATAATCTAGATTACATTATATTAATAATGAAAGAAATACATTTATTTACCGATGGTTCAGCATTAAATAATCAAGTAAAAGGTTCGAGAAGTGGGGGTATTGGTGTTTTTTTTGGAGATGACGATAAGCGTAATATATCTATTTCATTAAAAGAATCTACTAAATATAAAGTAACTAATCAAGTAGCAGAATTAACTGCTTGTGTAAAAGGAATAGAAAAATTAATAGGAACCGAAATGATAGGAATAAAGCAAACTGTCATCTATACTGATTCAATGTATATTGTAAATTCAATGGCTTTATGGGCAAAAAATTGGGAAAAGAATAAATGGAAAAATTCTAATGGAAAAACGATCGAAAACAAAAAATTAATGACTACTTTATATTATTATTCTAAAAATTTAAATGTAATATATCGTCATGTCAAAGCACATAAAAAAGAACCACCTAAAGATTCACTAGATTACTATTATTGGTATGGAAATATGATGGCTGATAAATTAGCAACAAATGCTGCAAAACAAAAATAATTTACTTTTTAATCTATATTATATAATATATACTATCATATGAAAATATATATATATATTATACTTGAAATTGTTTTAATAGGATTTTTGTATAAAATAATTACAAAAGAACCAACTGAAGAACCAACTGAAGAACCAACTGAAGAACCAACTGAAGAACCAACTGAAGAACCAACTGAAGAACCAACTGAAGAACCAACTGAAGAACCAACTGAAGAACCAAC
>Ga0209047_1002813_pt1 | contig 11371 bp, 8 predicted proteins | sample SaaInlV_165m_DNA_3_FD_184681 | JGI IMG/M metagenome (GOLD analysis project Ga0209047, IMG submission 184681) | Marine microbial communities from expanding oxygen minimum zones in the Saanich Inlet - Saanich Inlet SI037_S3LV_120m_DNA (SPAdes)... | ecosystem: Environmental > Aquatic > Marine >...
TAGATCGCCCAGTTGAAATAATAATGGCTTCCATATCATCACTCTGTTTCATAACATTAAGAGTGACAATATTTTCTCCTTTTAAATCTTCAATGACATTTTCAACAACTTTTATTTGTTCAATAAGATTCATATTTTTTGAAGAAAGTTTATGACGGAAGAGGGCAGTAAATTATCAAGATTTTGATTGCTCGCAATTTTACCTCTAATTTCACTTGATGAAATATCTATAAGCTCAGAGTGAGAGAAATATAGGAGACCGTTTGGTTTAGATCTTAACTGATCGATGTCATCTGCTACGTTAAAAGTACCAAGGTTTTTATTACTAGGTTGAAATCCAGTTCTTGGTAGGATAATCATATGGACAAAGTCTGAAAACTTATCCCATTGTCTCCAAGTTTTAAAGTTCACAAAGCTATCCATACCAATAATAAGACAAATGGTGTCCTTTTTATATGTATCTGCTAACTCTTTAAGAGTATCAATCATGTAAGAGCTGCCACCGCGAAGAATTTCTCTTGAGTCAATTTCAAGGTTAGGAAATTCTTCGATTGCAAGGCTTAACATCTTAAGTCTTTGGTCAGAGGAATAATTTAGAGAGCTTTTATGAACGGGCTCATAGCAAGGTAAAAGAAACAAGCGTTCAATAGCGAGTTCGTTCTTGATTGAGGTTGCTGTTTTAAGGTGTCCTAAATGAACGGGGTCGAAGGAGCCGCCATAAATCCCAATCATAACAAAGCATTTACCTCATCTAATGTCATTGGAGACATTGGGTATGATCGAGTAGAGTCATGAACGTGCATCCTATAACGGACAAATGTGTCTTCATCTTCGATCAATAAAAAAGGGTTGGCTTTTTTTTGTTCAGCAATCGTTGTTGTGATTTCTGAACCATAGTTATGTCCACATAATAAATGAATATCATCAGGTACCTGAGACATTAATTTTTTTAAAGAGTGAAATAATGTGACTGGATTTGATCCTGCAAGGCTACAAATTCCAACACCATATACAAATAAAGTATCACCTGCAATAAGGTGCTCATCAAGAAGATAACAAATTCCACCCGCAGTATGTCCAGGTGTTTCAATAATTTTTATTTCAATATCACCAAGCTTAATGGTATCTCCATCATCAACCGTATGAACTTGATTTTCAATATTGAGGTATGGAACCTCATTAACTCCAGCTGTAATTTTGGCGCCCGTTTTATTAGCTAGATCGTCTACCGCATTTGTATGATCACCATGCCAGTGCGTGATCCAAATGTCTGTAAGCGTGTAACCTTTATCTTTAATTTTTTTTAAAAATAAATCAGGCTCCCATGCTGGATCGACAATAGCACATGTTTTGGTTGCTTCATCAAAAATAAAATGAATTGAATTTTCATAGGCGCCGATATGATAAAGCACCTCGATTGTGTAATTATTGCTGTTATATATTTTTTCCATAATTATTATTTTACCAATTTTGACTTGACTGAAATGAGATACAGATTATAATTTACGTTTTTGCTAACAACCCAGTTTTTTGGGGCTATAGCTCAGCTGGGAGAGCGCAACACTGGCAGTGTTGAGGTCGGCGGTTCGATCCCGCCTAGCTCCACCATAGCAATAATGATTTTGTCCGGTTCGTCTATCGGTTAGGACTCCAGGTTTTCATCCTGGCAAGAGGGGTTCGATTCCCCTACCGGATGCCATTTTTTTTTGGTTAAGCAAGTTAAATTTAACTTTCTTAACCAACTAGGAATCCTCTAAAATTTTCATGTCCCGTTCGTCTAGTGGCTTAGGACGCCAGGATTTCATCCTGGAAACAGGTAGTTCAAATCTCCTACGGGACGCCACCTAAGGATTAACCATTCAATATGTCTAAATGAATTAAACTCCAGAGTTGATGTGATCTATACGACCTTTGATATTTACTCAATCTACTCCTCTGCTTTGTTGTTATAGTTATCAGATAGAAAATTATCATTGAAAGGGGTGTTATGAGTCACATTATTTATGAACCTGTAAAGCAAAGACTTCAACGAAGTGAGTTAGCTGTACCTGGATCGAGTCCTAAGATGTTTGAAAAGGCTTTAAAAAGCACTGCGGATTATGTCTTTTTAGATCTAGAAGATGCTGTAGCTCCAGATGATAAATTACCAGCCCGTCAAAATGTTATCGATGCGATTAATGATCTAGACTGGAAAGGCAATGGAAAAACGATTTCAGTTCGAATCAACAGTATTGATACACACTACATGTATCGCGATGTAGTAGAGGTCGTTGAGCAGGCAGGTAGCAGGCTTGATACTATCTTACTTCCAAAAGCTGGAACTGCGTCTGATGTGTATATGCTATCAGCAATGCTTAATCAAATTGAAACGGCAAAAGGCTTTAAAAATCGAATTGGAATAGAGATCCTTATTGAAACTACGCTTGGTATGGCTAATGTAATGGATATTGCAAAGCAAGGAAGGGATGAGAGGCTTGAGGCAATGCATTTTGGTGTTGCTGATTATGCTGCGAGTTGTAGAGCAAGAACTACTGTTATTGGTGGATTAAATCCAGATTATCCAGGTGATCAATGGCATTCTGGACTCTCTCAAATGTTAGTTGCATGTCGGGCCTATGGATTACGTGCAATTGATGGACCATTTGGAGACTTTAATGATCCAGAGTCATACAAAGATGCTGCGCGCAGAGGAGCCGCTCTCGGCTTTGAAGGGAAATGGGCAATTCATCCATCACAAATTGATTTGGCTAACGAAGTTTATACCCCACCTGCATCAGAAGTTCTTCATGCAAAACAAATTCTTATTGCTCTTGATGAGGCTGCTAAAGCTGGAAGAGGAGCGGCCCAACTCAATGGACGCATGATCGATGCTGCATCTGCGAAGATGGCTGAAAATATTGTGAACACAGATAACGCAATTAATGGAAAGATATAGGTGTAATTATGAATATTCATGAATATCAAGCCAAAAAACTTCTAGCAAATTACGGCGTTCCAATTCCCAGAGGTGGTATCGCCCACTCAGCAACTGAAGCTATTTATCAGACTAATGAGCTGGGTGGAAACAAATGGATTGTTAAAGCTCAACTTCACTCTGGCGCTCGAGGCAAAGCTGGAGGCGTAAAGTTGTGTAATAGCCATCAAGAGATCGCTGAATTTTGTGACAAGTTTCTTGGCAATAAGCTCGTAACGCTTCAAACAGGACCAGAAGGTAAGATGGTTTCGAGTATTTATGTGGAGGAAGTCAGTAATATTTCAAAAGAACTGTACTTTAGTATTGTCCTAGATAGAGCAACTCAAAAAGTAACCTTAGTTGCCTCTACTGAGGGTGGGATGGATATTGAAAAGGTTGCAGAAGAGACACCAGAAAAAATTGCAAAAATTGTCATTGATCCTGCTGTTGGTATGCAGGCCTTCCAGTCAAGACAATTAGCATTTACACTTGACCTGCCAAATGAGGCGGTTGGTGTTGCAAGTAGAGCAGTGATGAAGTGCTATCGCGCTTTTCGCGATACTGATGCAAATTTATTGGAAATTAATCCATTAGTCTTAACTTCAGATAATCGAATATTAGCCATTGATGCGAAGATGACATTTGATACCAATGCACTATATCGTCGTCCAGAGATTTTTGAATTCCGTGACAAGACACAAGAAGACCCTCGAGAGACTATTGCTGCAGAACACGACCTAAGCTACATTGGTCTGGATGGCAACATAGGTTGTATTATTAACGGTGCGGGACTCGCAATGGCTACTATGGATATGATTCAACATGCCGGTGGTGAGCCTGCCAATTTCCTTGATATCGGGGGCGGTGCATCATCTGAAAGGGTTGCTACATCGATAGAACTGGTTTTATCAGATAAAAATGTTGAAGCTATATTGATAAATATCTTTGCAGGAATAAATCGTTGTGATTGGGTAGCTCAGGGCATTGTTGATTTATTGAATAAGCGTGATATTAACGTTCCACTAGTTGTTCGTTTGTCTGGAACAAATGTTGAAAAGGGACAAAAAATTCTAAAAGATAGCGGTAAGAAAGTTATTACAGCAGAAACTCTTGCTGATGCAGCTCATAAAGTTGTTGATGCGTGGAAGAGTAATCGTTAAAGGTTAAGGATATGAGTATATTTATTGATGAAAAAACACCCGTACTAGTTCAAGGCATTACTGGGCGAATAGGCTCTTTTCATGCCAAAGAGATGATTGATTATGGAACTAATGTGGTTGCTGGAGTTACCCCTGGTAAAGGAGGCATGACCCATTTGGGTAAGCCAGTATTTAATACAGTTCAAGAAGCTGTAGAGGCAACAGGCGCAGAGGCTAGTATTGTTTTTGTACCCCCCGCCTATGCGGGTGACGGAATTATGGAGGCTGCTGAGTCTGGAATTAAATATTGCGTTAGCATCACAGACGGCATACCGACGCATGATATGATTCGAGTAAAGCGTTATATCAATAGTGCCAAGCCTGAAGAGCGAATGATATTAACTGGTCCAAATTGTGCTGGAACAATTAGTCCTGGTAGGGCTATGATGGGAATAATGCCAGGGCATATTTATATGCAGGGCAAGGTTGGCCTAATTGGAAGATCTGGCACATTAGGATATGAAGCAGCATCTCAAATGAAAGAGTTGGGTATTGGAATAAGTACGGCTGTTGGTATTGGTGGAGATCCAATTAATGGAAGTTCTTTTGTTGAGATCCTTAAGCATTTTGAGAGTGATGATGAAACTCAAGCGGTGCTAATTATTGGTGAAATTGGAGGACCTCAGGAGGCTGAGGCGGCTGAGTACTTTCAAAAAAATATGAAAAAACCGATGGCAGCATATATCGCTGGCTTGACAGCCCCCACAGGACGACAAATGGGGCATGCCGGTGCCATTGTAAATTCGAGTGGAGAGAGTGCTGCTGACAAAGTAGAAATACTTAAAGATGCCGGCATTATGGTTTCACCTACACCATCAGATATGGGGTCTACAGTAAAGAAACTATTGAAAGGAATGTAATTTATTGATTTACCTATGCTTTTTTTTGTAAAAGTGTTATACAAAAGATAATAGTTATTCTGAAGAAATAGATTTAACCTCTATTTCAGGCTCAGTAGACATTCTTAATTTGTTAGCTAAAAACCAAACTACTCCAACACCTAATGCCCACCAAATAATTTGCCATGCCCAAATTGATGGCATTCCTAAGAGCCATTGATCATAGCCAATATTGGGTTCTCCGAATGCCATATTTCCAAATACAGATCCTGGGCCAATTGCAAAAAACATCCAAACCATTAAAAGAAGTGCGCCAACAGGTTTTGACCAACGATCACTTGATTTAATATCGCTGTGTTTTTGAAAAAAGTTATGGAAAGTTTGCCTATGTTCTTTTTCAGGGTCATTTGTAGCCATTAGTGAAATAATCATACAAATTACAATATTAAAAAACATTCCCCATACTGCAGAGTGTACATTCCAAGGCCAAACTCCCCAAGGTAATGCGCCTCCTGTAAGCTTTTGCCCAATTGGCTCAGTCAACAGAACTACTAAAAGGCCAATACTCAGTCCTGCTATTGCACCACTTCGATTAATCCATGGTAACCATGTTGCACCTAGCAATGATGGCCAAAGTTGAAAGGAACATGCTATTGCTAAACTACCAAGAAGAAGGGTTGCTTCCATAGAGAATGAAGCTAACAACATGCCACTCAAAAAAACTAAGCCTGTAAACAGCCTAGCAACTCCTATCTGTTTTTTATCATCAGAGTCTTTTTGAAAGTAGTGAACATAAATATCACGCGATAAAATGTTGCCAGTAGTCGACATGAATGACGTAGCCGTTGCTTGAAGAGAGGCAACGGCACAAATGGCGAGAAAACCGACTAACCATGGTGAACTATTACCTACAAGTTTTATGAAGTGAACAACTAATTCTGTATGTTGTTGTTTTGAAATTTCAGGTAAATAATTACCAATTGCAAAACCAGCTTCATTCACCTCAGCATTTGCCCCTAGAAGGTTTGCACTGACACCTATCATTATTGAAAATACGAATAAAATGATTCCTGTAACTGCCGCTGCTCCCCATATCTGATGGATTGCAAAACCTTTCGGAGAGCGACTTGTAAATCCCAGCATGGTAAATGAAGGTGAAGACTGAATTCCCATAACGGAAAGCATAAAAGTTAATATCATTATCGATGTCCATGGTCCACCTTTTGGTATCTCAATGCCTATTCCATCTGTAAATTGGATGACTCCCGGTATTGCAAAGTATCCAGGGAAATTACCCCCTCCCATACCTTTAGTTTCTCCTAGGTGGCTTGAGACATCTTTTGCAATATTTGCCAGTCCTTTATTTAATGAATCAAAATCACCAACTAGGTCTAAAGCGAACAGACCAAGCAATATCATTCCTAGAACAAATAAAACAAACTGTACTACTGCAATTTTTAAAATTGCTTGCATGCCTCCCATAATTGAATATAAAAGTACAAAGGCAGATAGAGTCCACATAGCAAAAGTTCGTGACATCATACCGTCTGTTAATTCGCTAATTAGGAATCCAGAGGCTCCATATAGCATTGCCACAAAAGGTATTCCAAATAGAAGTGCGATTCCAACTGAAATAATGCGTAAGCCATCTCCTTTATAGTAAGCCGTTAACATTTCTCCAGATGTGGTGTATCCAAAACGTCTTCCTAACATCCATTGTCTTTTAAGTAACACAACTCCAGAAATAGCCACTACGATTGTAATAAATGATGTATTGGCAAATTGAAAACCATCTCTAAATACCAATCCTGGGTGAGCAATAAATATCCAACCAGCAAAAGAAATTGCAGTCGCAGCAAGTGCAAAAACCCAAGGAGAGATATTTCTGCTAGATAAAAAATAATCATCAGTTGTAGTTATTTGTCGTGAAGCTCGAACACCCCAAAATAAACAAAAAGCCCAGTATAGTCCTAGAAATATAAATATCCAGTTGATAACTTCAGTCATTGATATTGGTATCCTTTAAATTTATTTTTGTTATCAAAATAGTGTTCTCCTTTAGGTGTTTGTCTTTATTTAAATTTGGGTCCGTATATGCGGTGATCTTGCATATAAAGCCACCATTGGAAGAATCAGTAATCCGAATACAAATTGTTGTCCTTCATAACTCAAACCAATGCCGACAAGAAATGAAGAAAGTACCTGTAAAACCAGAACACCTATTACCGTAAAACCATATCCGCCTTTACCTCCAAGTAATGAAGTGCCTCCAACTACAACAGCTGCTATTGTTTGGAATAGATATGGACCACCTACACCAACAAATCCACCACCACTCCAACCAAGAAGTAAGATTCCTGTCAATGCAGAGACAAAGCCGCCGATAGTAAAAACACCTACCCAGTAAGTACGTTCTGAAATTGATAAACGAGCTGCCGTAGTTCGATTTCCTCCGACGGCATATAAATTTCTGCCCCAAGTTGTATTTTTTAGTGCAACTATTAATGCTATTGCCAGTATTACCCAAATCACTACGATTGGAGGAATGCTAATGCCAAAAATAGTACCATTTGTTGCAGCGATATTAGACAACCATTTAGGTACTACTCCAAAAACACTTCCACCAAAATCTGAACCAATAGTGGTCAAAGCTTGAATTAGCCCAGTTATAATGAAACCGACGCCTAGAGTTAGTATTAATGCTTGCCCTTGAAGTCGAAAACTTAACAAGCCGTTAATGAGTCCAACACCTATACCCATCAGTAATACTGCTATGATGCAGAGCCATGGAGGTATACCAAGGTTGATTAAGTACATCAAACCAATATTTGCAGCACCTATTACAAAGCTTACTGACAAATCCAAACCTCCAAGTAAGACCACAAGGGTTTGTCCAATACAAGCAAGTCCAAGGAATGAAGCAAAAAGCAGCATTGATTTAAGATTTAAAGTTGAAATAAAACCATCAACAATCAGTGAACCCATAATAAACAGTCCAATAAGAACCGCCAAACCCATCAGAGCACTTTTGTTATTTTTAGCAAAGGAGTTTGTGATGATGAGTATTAATAGTGTTAAGAAAAATACTACTAGTGAAAGAACATTTTGCCACTCGAAAAAATTATCCATAGCAAAAGCCAGAGCAACAAATGCAATAATCATTGCCAGAATACCTATAATGGCAAATTTATTGCTTTTTATGAGATAGCTAATATAGCTTTCATGGTGCTCGCTATCATCAGCTATTTCTTCATCTAAATGTTCTTCTGTTAAGGTAGTTTTTTCATCTTCATTGTATTTCCAGCGCACTGATAGGTGGTACCAACCCCATAGAATAGAACCAAAAATTGCAACTGTATAAAGTATTATCAGCTGTGAAGGTGTGCCTTCAAGGTAACCGAGTACTGCACTAATTGCTGAGATAATTACAGCAATAACAAAGCCAAGCCATTTATAAAAAGAGAACGCAGCTTTTCCCATTCTGCTAGTTTTCATTTTTGCTCCACTTGGTAGTTAGAATATCCACTTTTATCCTTCCCATTTCTTAATCGCATCATCTCTATGTTCACCTATTACGTAGGTGCTAATTATGTGCATAACATTTGGTGCTGAAATTATTGCAATTGCAATGACTATAATTATTTGCCACAATGGAACGCCTATTGCATAAAACAAACCACTCCAAGCAATCACAGCAAAGGTTGCTATATGCCAATATTTCCAAAAACTTCTAAAGCTAGTTTCTCCCATAGCAAGTCGCAAAAATATGTGCAGTAAAACAACCATAAAAATACAATAAGCAATCTCTGAAACAATAGTTATGCTTTGAGCATTAGTATTGATTCTGATAGGTTCACCATATTCGATAATTTGTGCTGCTATAGGCTCTATTCCTGTTTGGATAACAGGATCTGTAAGATTGAGCACTTTCCCTGCAACTACAATGCTAGTGCTTGCGACCTCATTGATAGGAGTACTATTGCTTGCAAAGAAATACACAACAATTAAAGCTACTATCGATATAGCACCTATAAATAGGTTGTTAACGTTGTTTATTTTTGTCTTTACCAAAGGAATAGTAATAGTAAATAATAGCGCAGTAACCAAAAGAATGGCGTAAGTTTCACCAGAGTAATTGCTAGCTAAATAGCCTTGATTGGCATTTTCAAAGAACAATGCACCTATAGCAATAATCGGTATAGTGCAAATAAATAAAATTGTTGCAGTTCTTTTAGTCTGGACCTTTGTTTCAGGAAGCATAATAAGAATAATCAATGATGTGAATAAAACTACACCAATTATTCCAATTAAGGTATATGTAGAGTTTGCAAGTGCATTAAATGAAAAGTACGATGAAGCAGACTGTGAAATTGATTCTAATCCAAAAACACTCATCGAGTAATAATCAAGTCCAATAGTTTTTAGATTGGTTGAGGCTATAAAGGATTCAGTTGGTGCGTCCGGGTTAAACATTAAGCCGAAAGCAGTTATGATTAATACGATAATAAAACCAATCATTGGCGCACTAATGTGTTTGAATAGTGTTCTGATTACATAAGCGAAAACAGCTATACCAACAACCCCAAACAATATAATTGTGCCTGCTGAGAGTGGATCATCAGTAGCGATTGAAGCTTTAGCTGCTGCAAATCGTTTAATTCCCATTGCTTGATCCATTGAGGCATGGACTGCAACCCCAAGTGTAATGATTCCAAGTACTAAAAAAACCAATCCTGGTGATAGGCCTCGAGCACGTTTTTGCATAAATGGTATCGCAAGACTAATTAATAACGATACAACCAACATAACGCCATACGACATATCGGTTATAAAAGCTTGCATCTTGCCAAAGTTAAATGTTGAAAGTGCATATGTAATCAAAAATATATTCAGAGATCCAAGTAAAGCTCCAAAGGCACTTCCACGACCGCCCGCTAAATTTGCTCCACCTAGTACAAGAGCCGTAACAGCCATTAAAGTGTAGGTTGTTCCTTGTGTGGGATCGCCAGAACTAATTAATGAAGTGAAAGTTATAGCAGCAAGTCCCGCATAAACACCACCAATTGCGTGTGCTCCAATACGAACTAAATTAACATTTACACCGCTTGTATATGTTGCTCGTTCATCAGATCCCATCATTTTTAGATTGCCCCAAAAAGCTGTTTGGGTAAGTAAATACCATGCTGCAGTTGCAATTATTAATATAATTAGAACGGGTGAAACAATATTAATTCCTGCGCCCCAATCATACATCCAGTCAGGGGCTAAACCACCAGCACGCGGCATTATTATAAGATTTAAGCCGACCAATGAAAGATATCCACTTAATGAAACAATAATGGGTTGCACTCTAACAAAAACAATAATTAGAGCCATAAATACTTGATATGCGACACCAACACCTATCGCGTATGCGAAAAGAGCAATTGGTGATTCCATAAAGCCTAACCCAATTAATTGAATCATTCCTACATTAATAAAACTAAGTAGTGGGCCAATTGATAAATCAACACTTGCACGTCCAGCCATTACAATTATAGTTAATGCATAGGTAGCTAAAATTAGAGGAGCTACAACAATTATTAATGCTCCAAAGCCAGTACTGGAGATTAAGTAAGGCCCTCTAAGAGTAGCAAATATAAACAGCAAAAAGAAAATAACTATCGGAACTATAAGATAGGTACTTGGGTTTGATTTTGATTTTTGTGTTTCAATTAATTCCATTATCTTTATTAAAATTGCTAATTAAATTTTTCTTATTTTTATGGTTTATTTTTTTGACATTAGTTTGTCGAATAGCGCAACATCTTTTTCGTTATATTCAAAAGTTTTTGAGCCAGATGCGTTATTCCCCTGATTTAATGAGTGTTCTTTTTTCTTCTCTTTTGTATTAATTTCATTAGAGTCTTGTTCACTTGTTTGATCTTGAGTTAAAGATGAATATTTATTGAATAATTTTTCATCAGTATCTGAATAGCCTTCGTTATTTTTTTTATTTCGATAACTCATATTTCCCTTGTTTTTTATCAACTGTTCGCCTGATGCTATAAGATCTGCAAACTTTTTTGAATCGTTTTCTGAATACTCGTTAAGTTCTGGCGTTGGATCAATTTGTTTCTTTTTCTCATAATTTTTTCTCTTGTTGTTTTTCTTAGTTGAACTTAAAATATTATTAAATTGTTCTTCGTCTGTAGCAGAGAAATCTTTTTTAGTTACGCTTGCTGGATTTATCTTTTCTGTCTTTTTTTCAAAGTATTTACTTACGTTATATTTTTTCACTTCATGCTCCAATTTATTGTCAGGCTGATTCTTTTTAGCTTCATTATTTAACTTATTTGAATCTTGCTTTTTATCACTATATTGATTAGTTGATTTTTTCT
>Ga0209047_1002818_pt1 | contig 11366 bp, 13 predicted proteins | sample SaaInlV_165m_DNA_3_FD_184681 | JGI IMG/M metagenome (GOLD analysis project Ga0209047, IMG submission 184681) | Marine microbial communities from expanding oxygen minimum zones in the Saanich Inlet - Saanich Inlet SI037_S3LV_120m_DNA (SPAdes)... | ecosystem: Environmental > Aquatic > Marine >...
ATATGAAAGAAATAAGAGATGCTGTTGTATTACAAATGAATCCTGTATCACTGAAAAAAGTAACAACTCCATCATCAGCAGAAGAAATCAATTTATTTACAAATATAGCAGGGCAGCCAAACTATTCTTATGGATTATCATTTTGGATATTTATTCATCCACAATCAGGTAATATTAAAAATTGTAATAATATAATTAACTTTGATAATAGACCTCAAGTTTTTTATTGCCCTACTTATAAAAAAATACCTATCAACTCAATTGTTACTTATAAAAATGATGGAAAAAAAGGAGTTATAAAAAAATCAAAAATATTAACAAATAACAATATTTATTATGATATATCTGGTATTGATGTGCCGGACAAAACCAATGTTTCTCATAAAAATATTACGTATAAATACCCATATAGTGTTTTAAAATTTGCGTTAGGTGGCAATTACGAAACCACACAAAAGGAATTTACATTACCTAATTTAAAAATGCAAAAATGGAACAATATAGTTGTAAATTTTATAGATGGAACGTATGATATATTTGTAAATGGAGAAATGGTAAATAGTTTTCAAGGTGATATGGAAGAATTTAATTATAGTAATATAAAAATAGGAGAAGATAATGGTGTAAGTGGAGGAATTGCTAATGTAGTATATTATAAAAATTATCTAACTAAAAACAAAATTTTAAGCAATTACAATTTATTAAAAAATAAAAGTCCACCGATAGTAAGTGATTTATTAAAAGTTTAGGATTAATTAAATGATATTTAATATTATAATTTTCTAAGTATTTATTATATTATGAACCTTAGAAAAATACTTTTTGGTGCTGTTGTTGTAATAATATTATATATTTTCTATACAACACTTTTTGCAGATAAAACAAAATCTAGTTTATTAAAATTACATGATGGGAAAACTCCTTATAAAATAGTTAAATCAATAGGTGCTAGTTCAAATTATACATATAGTTTTTGGATTTATATTAATGATTATAATTACCGTTATAGTGCAAAAAAAGAAATCATAAGTAGAGGAGTTGATTCAAATGGGTCAACACCAGAAAAAGTTTATCCTAGAATTTATTTAGGAGAAAATCAAAACGATATTCATATAGATATTACTTATACAGATGATACTGGAACAAAAGATCACAAAATTGTTATTAAAAATATTCCATTACAACGATGGAATCATTTTATTATGACAAAATCTGGAAGTAATGTTGATATTTATATCGATGGTAAATTAGTAAAAACAAGTATTATTCCTGGAACTCCTGTGACCGTTGGCGTGGAAACAGAAATCGAAGTTGCAAAAGCGGATTCAGAGCCATTTGGATTCGCTGGATATTTATCTAAATTAAATTATTTTTCCACAGCAATAAACACGCGTGAAGCTTATTCTATGTATAAAGAAGGATATGGTAGTGGTATGTTGGGAAATTTCTTTAATAGATTCAAACTTAAATTTGCCTTTATGCAAGACAATAAAGAAACTAGTAGTTTTGTCTTATAATTTAAATCAAAAATTAACATCTTTTATAAATGTTAATTTTCTTATAACTATATATATAATATGTCTAACGAACTACAAGCTCCTATGCAAAATGTAAATCCTATAAATAATGTAAAAAATGCAATGCAAAATACGGGTCAAGCTATTACTCAGAATTTTACTTCTGTTGCAGGTAATTTAAAACAAACCACAGACGATTTATTTGATTCATTTAGGAACAATAAATTTGTTTCTGGAACTGCTGATTTTTTGGAATCTAATTCGGCAATAGCCAAAGTTGCCTTTTTAATTTTAATTCTTATTTTATTTACGTTTGTTTTAAGAGTAGGAACAATGATGATACATTCCTTTTTTGCCCCGTCACCAAATCCTTTTTTAATCAAAGGTATGAGACGAGGTAATCAACCTATAAGGATATTACAACATCCAAAATATAGTGAGTCTATACCAATTATGAGGTCAAAAAATCAAAATAGCGGTATTGAATTTACATGGAATACCTGGTTATTTATAGAAACAGTTGAAGATGATTATCAACATATATTCCATAAAGGCGATGTAGATGGTAATAAAAAAGAGAGAGAGAGAGTTAATACTGCTCCTGGTTTATATGTTAAAAAAAACAATAATCAAGTTGAATTACGCGTATTAATGAGTTCATATGATCATCCAATTGGTGCAGACATTAAGATTCCAAATATTCCTCTTCAAAAATGGTTTAATGTTACAATTCGTGTAAAACATAAATTTTTAGATGTTTATGTAAATAATAATATTGCTCATAGACATATTTTTGAAGGTGCTCCTCCAAAACAAAACTATGGTAATGTTTATGTATCGCAACAAAATGGATTTGAAGGGTTAATATCTAATTTACGATATTTCAATAGAGCAATCTCGGGTGTAGAAATAGCAAATATTGTAAGTCAAGGAGCAAATCTTCAATCATCTGGAAGTGATTCATTATCTATAAATCCACCATACTTTTCAATGAGATGGTATTTACCAAAAGATTAATTAGTAGAATGATTAATACAACAAAACAATTAATAAACAATTAATAAACAATTAATAAACAATTAATATTATATAATTAAAAAAATTTATATAATATTTATCTTAAATAAGGATTTATACACAAATCCATAGTAGGAAATACTTTATCAGATTCACAAACATCATCTTTGGAAGCTTCTACACATCTTCTATTTCCATTTTCACTACCAATATAACAATATGAACTATTATTACTAATCATATCGGTATTTGTTGATTTCACACCATTTTTTCCAACAGATCTATTGTATTGTTGTTTTTTATTTAATTTATTTCTAATTTGTCTTTCTGGTATATCAATAATTTGACGCGTGCTTCCGGCTGCTACATCTAAAGCAATATCTCCTCCTTTTTTTGTTGTAGATATTACATCTTTGGTTCCTTCTGCTCCTCGTAATAAAGATATACCTAAATATTTTCCAAAAACATCAGTTCCTTCTGACAAATAAGTAAATATATTTAATCCCATTAATGCTAAAAATAATACGATAAAAATAATTTTTATATAAAACCATGGAGATTGTGTTAAAGGTTGTATTGTAGGTTTACTTATACTAGGTGGGTCGGTAAATAAATTATTATTTGATAATGAAGGCGTGATAATATCATTAATATTACTATTTTCCATATACAAATAGGTCATATAAAATAAATAAATGTATAACAAATATAGTATAATTTATATTATAATTGTTAATTACAACAAGCTCTATCCGTTCTTAATTTAATTAATCGCATTACGTATGGACTTTTACCAATACGTGTTGGTACGCCAGATTTCATGTTACCACCAGTGGTTCCATCATCTGCTCTTTTTGCTCTGAAGTATCTAGGTCTGTATGAAGGCATTATATACTACATAAATATATTTTTTTTTAAGTTCTTGGGATTAAATTTGTTAAACTATTCATTTTTTCTAAACGCTCTATTGTTTTTTCTAAATTACCAGAATTATAACTATTATTAAATAAATAATCGGTTTTAGGTTTTATTTCATTAACCTTAATTTGTTTATAAATGATGTTTATCTTTTTTTTAATTTTTTCTATCAAATTAGGGTTATTTATTATTTTAATAGAATTATCTACATGTTCCGTTAATAAGGCAATGCTATAATAAATTAAATACTTACGTTTTCTTTTAGCACCATTCGAATATTTTAAACAAAAAAGTTTATTAATAGAAGTTATTATTTTAAACAGTCCTTTATTTTTCTTTTTGGCTTCCGCTAAAATTAAATCCCAAATAATCCAAATTATATCTTTTTGAAACTGAGTTGGAACATTATATTGCCTTCTAGCTGCAAAAAATACTAAATTATTTTCTCTTTTAGACAATGATTCAAATCCTAAAATCCATTCTACCCAATAAATACTTTTTGTCATATTTTTGATATTTTTTTTCATATTATAAGCCAATTCATTAACTGCTATAAATAATTCTTTTGGATCTTCTTTATGAAAATTATTTTTTGCATATTCGACGCCATCCGCTTCTAATTTATAAGATATACGCAATATATTATACTCTTCATTCGGTATTTTTGGAACATCAAAAGAGTTTTTTTTTCTAGATAAACACATTACACACATTATTTCTGCAAATAACTCTCTTATTTTTTGACTATTTCTCATTTTAATTTCATTATCAAGATATCCATTATTTAGCATATCTTTAAAAAAGTTTAATCTTAGTTCTAAATAAATTGATAATTTAGGATTACCTATATGAATATGTTTACCTACTAAAAATAATATTATTTCCCATAAATCAATAAAATGTCCACTACATATGTATTCAGCACTCCAATAGCAAGCTTCTTCTAATTTATTATATAATATAGCATTAACCAGTTGTTTTTTTACATCTGTTTTTTTAAATTGTGAAAAAGTTATACCGGAAAATTCTTTTTGACTTCTTTTATCATTAATATCATTTTCATTCATTATTAATTACATTTCATATAAAAAAAATACCAATAATACATATATGGCTGGCTCATTTATTAAATATTTCAATAAAATTTTTAAAAAACTAAAAAAAATTCCTAAACTTTACATGAAAATGCCAATGATACAAAAATTATTAATATTATTAATTATTGCTTTTATTATATCGTCATTTGCTTTTAATAAAAAAGAAGGATTTGAACAAGCAAGTCAATTTATTGTGAAAAAAGGTATTGATGTATATGATGATTTTTATTGTTCATTATACGATGATTTAGTTTATGATGAAATTAAAAATGATTATGAAGTGGTTCATTTAAAAAAAACTGGAAAAATAGATAAAAAATCAATTATAATTGATATTGGTTCAGGTAGAGGACATCATGTAAATCATTATAATAGTAATGGTATTGCTGCCGAAGGTTTAGACATTTCTCCTAGTATGATAAAATTATCTCAACAAGAGTATCCAAATTCTAAATTTAAATTGGGTGATGCTTTAGATTCATCTAATTTCCATCATGATTACGCTAGTCATATTATATGTTTGTATTTTACAATTTATAGTATTGAAGACAAGGTTACCTTTTTTAAGAATTGTTATGATTGGTTAAAACCGGGTGGTAAATTAGTAATACACTTAGTAAATAGAAATAAATTTGACCCAATTATAAATTCAGCTAATCCTTTGACTCTTGTAAATGCTCAAAAATATGCAAAAGAACGTTTAACAAAATCAATTGTTAAGTTTAAAGACTTTTTATACAAAGCAAGTTATGTTTCTGATAATGATATGTCTTATTTTTATGAAACGTTTAAAGATGATGCTACTAAAAATACTAGAAAAAACGAACATATTTTATATATGGATTCGCAAAAAGATATACTTACCAAAGCAAAAAGTGTAGGATTTATTATGCAATCTAAAATAGATATGATTGGATGTCAATATGAATATCAATATTTATACTTTTTACAAAAACCAGAATAACTTATCTTATTACTAATTAAATAAAATTAATAAAAATTATATTAATTTTATTTCCTTTTTATGTATTTTATGTATTGTTAGTTGTATAGTTAATTGTTAGTTGTATAGTTCTAAGGTATTTTCATAGTCTTCACAATGAGAATCATCGTTTTCAAGGCAATTTTTACAAGCATATCCTCCTCCAATAATAGATAAGTTATAATCATCTCCTACATTATTTGGATCTATCTTTTCATCACAATCACTATAATCGCAAGATACCCATTCTTCCATAGATGAATATGACGTTTCTTTTTCTTCTTCGCTATCTGTATCTACATCATTAATTTGTGATTTTTTATAAAATTTACTACCTAACCCTGCTAGTTCATCTCCATCATATTTACCTTCATCATCATAGTATAATTTTTTTGGTTGGTATTTAGTTGTTTTACTAATTCTCTTTACCAAGTTACTAGTATTCTTTCTTGGTGCTCTTGGTCGAGTTGATCTTCTGTGTTCTGGTGTTAGCATCATATTTGGTAATTGTTGTTCCATGTATTTAATAACTTTAATCTTTGTTTGTTTTTTTCTTTCAATTTTATTCGTCTTCTCTCCCAAATTTATTACACAACAAACTATAATGAACCAATTTTTAATAATTAAATATACACTTTTAACAATGGTTATATTTTATATATTTTTTATCATTTATTTTAAACTTCGGTATCCTTTTTGGTCAAAACAACCTATATTTTACTATCATGATATAGGAAACTTGATTTATCCTAAGGGAATAATCGAAACATCTCTCCCAAATTGTGGAAATAAAATTAATCAATCAATCATTTTTAAAAAAGGTTCGCATCTTTCCAGTAAAGAAATAAAAGAAATAAATAAATTGTTAACAAATAATTATATGACAGATAAACTTGAAAAATATACTCCTTCTAATAATGATTTTATAGACCATTTAATATGTAGAAATATGCCATCACGCGTTTCATTGTATTATGATAAACAAAAAAATCAATTAATCGGAACAATGACTAGTGTTTATAAACAAATGATATTACCCAGTAATTATTTAGATGTTGGATATGTAGATTATTTATGCATTGATGAAAACCATAGAGGAAAAAATATAGCGGGGAAAATAATAGAAAATCATTATATCAGGGAGAGATATCAACAAAAAACTAGTGTTTATTTATTTAAACATGAAGGATTTTCAAGACCATTTGTTCCTCTTACAATATACAATACGTATTTTTACAAGTTAAACTTATTTGAAAAAATTATACTTACACAACAACGTTTAAATATTTCCTTAATAACCAAAAACAATATTTCTATGTTATATGATTTACAAACCAATTTACAGAAAAATATAACCAATAAGAGTTCTTGTTTTAAATGTGTTATTATGGATGAGTTTGAACATTTATCTTATTTAATTGAAAAAAAACACATATTTATATTTGCATTAATTGAAAACATGAAACCAAAAGCGTTTTATTTTTTTAGAAATAATTATACAACCTACAATGATGATAAATCAATTGAATGTTTTTCTTGTATAAAATATGATAAAGATATAGAAACAAATAAACTGGTTCTAGGGTTTTATTTAGCAATTGATTATTTAAAAACAATTGATAAATATAAAATTTTAATTTTAGAAAATATTGCCGATTCACGATATTTAACAAAAAATATGGACCAACAACCATATCATTATTCTAAATACTATTATTATTTATATAATTATGCTATGAAACCAATAGCATCACGAAATATTGTAATTATCTAGTATATTTTCCTGCTTTAGCAAAACTATCTACAACAAAGATAACAAAAACGCCTAAAAACATATATAAAATTAATTCTTCTGTTACAGTATTTGTTTTTTCATCTTTGTTTTCTTCTAATAAATGTATCATGTAATTTAATTTTTTCATTAAATCATCTTTCGAACCATGTATATTTGGTACATTAGTAGTATTTTCATAATAAGGTATGTAATTATTGTAATACTGTTTAATTTTTTCTTCGGAAACATTAATATTATTAAATGCTTCTGGTGATAAATCGGAATCAACATCGTCTTCTTTTTTGTCAATTGGGAGAGATGTTAATTGTGGATTTGGTGGAGGATTAAAATCTGCTAAATCATCTTCATCTTCGTCTTCTCCTTTAAAAATATCCATAGAATTTAGGAATTCTACTGCTTTTTTACTTGGTTTTGCTTTTTTTTTTATTGTTTTATTTCTTCTTTTTTTATTTGGTTGATCATTATTATCATTATCTGACATAAATTCAGAATATCCTAATTGACTTGACATACTTATAAAAAAAGAAGATTATTTTTTATTTGTTTTTATTTATATATAATGAAAAAATATACAAATTTGATTTTACTATCATTATTAGTAGTTTTGTTTTATAAAACACCAGATTTTTTAGTAGATAGTGTTTCTACTTCAATGGGCAAACTAATGTGGATAATTGTTATTGTTATTTCATATCAAATGGTAGATCCCGTCAATGCTATCATTTTAGCTATTATAATGATTACACTATTGCATCAAAGTACGGTTGAAGGTTTTGAAAAAGAAAAAATGGAAACAATTAAAACAGATGAAGATGAACTACGTGAAATGGAAGAAAAGGAAAATGAAAAGGAAAAGGAAAATAAAAAAAAAGAAGCACTCACTATACTAAATGAAGATGGAGAGGATAAAATGGATTGCGATAGAACAAATGAAAATACAACTGATTGTATTGAAAAGTTTGAGGGATTTACTGAATTATTAAAAAAATTAAAAATTCCAGTTACAAATACAAATACAACTGATTTAGATAGAGATTTAAAAACATCTGCAGAACGTTCTACTATTCAATCGTCAAAAGAACAATGTTAATACTCCTAAATAATTAATACTTTGTAAAACATTTTATCAAAGTATATTAAATAAGATGATTGCAAAAATAAAAGAAAATTTAGCTTCGCTAAACAATAGTAAATTTTTTGCAGGTTTAGTAATGATTATGCTTAATATTGGTTCAAAGTATATAACAATCGAATTAAGTAAAACACAAGAAGAATACCTTAAAAACCATATTGCTAGACAAGTATTAATATTTTCTATTGCTTGGATGGGGACACGAGATATTTTAATGTCTTTAGCTCTTACTGCTATTTTTATTGTAATGACTGAATTTTTATTTAATGAAAATAGTAAATTCTGTGTTATTCCTTTAGAATATAGAAAATATAAAGATGTATTGGATTTAAATGGCGATGGTGTTGTTTCGCCAGATGAAATTAAAAAAGCAGAAGAGTTATTAAGAAAAGCAAAGCATCAACAAGGCAATACTTCTATGTTAAAAACAATGAACCAATTTAAAATGTTGGTTTAATTAGTTTATAATTTATTTATATTTTAGTTAAATAATCTAACTAAAATATAACTATGAGTGATAATATTTTAAAAGAAGGAAGTAAGATAAGATTAACTAATATACACAACACAAAGGATATATTAAATGGTATTATTAATAACGTAATTTTAAAACGACTTGCCGTTGAGGATAGTGAACTTAATTTGTTAAATCGAAAATTTGAACAGAAACTATTTCCTACTGAAAGTACTGAAAGTTCTATAACTTATAAAGAACTGAATGAAGAAAGAACAAAAAAATTAAACGTAGGTGATCGTGTATTAGCAATAGACGACGAAAATATTAAAAGTTTTTACGATAATAAAAAAAAGATTTCGGTTATGAAACAAGATGAAGATGAAGATAAAAGCAGTGTTATATCTTTTAATAAGTATATTAAAAGTATATATAACAATAAAAAAAATGATGATGGGAATCAAGAAAATTGGTTTAAAGGAACTATAAAGGAAAAAAATGATGATGGAACATTAAAAATTAAGTTTGACGATGAGAAAAATCCAACTGATATTCATATTGAATTCATAAGAAAATTAGATGATGTTTATGATATAAACATAATAACCGTTATAACTAAGGATAAAGATTTAACATTAAACAAATTTAACCGAAATAACCAAGAAAAAATAATAGTACAAGATTCAGAAAATAAGTATGAAATAACAGAAGAAGACGATATACCAACAATTGCAGAATTAACTAAACTAGAAGAAAAAATGAATAAGAGAAAATCAGAACGAGGTGCTAAAACAAAATACAAATTAAAATGGTTTTACAAAACAAATTATTCTGGATCTAAATATTTTCCTTTAAAGATTTCTAATGTTCAACAATTATCAGAAGCAAATAAATATTCTCAGATAGATCGTTATACCAAACTAAAAGAAGGAGACTTTATAAAATACAATGATCCTTCGCATCCTAATAATGGTTTATTAGCAAAGATTATTAGAATAAAAAATGAAGATAGAGATCGTCGTAGGTATTATGATAAGAAACGCTACATTTATAATATTAAATTTGAACCATTAGAAACATATATAGATCCAACTGAATTAAAACAATATCAACGAAAATATGAAAATATGATAACGACATTAGATAATATTTCAGAAAGTAAAATATTAAAATTTAGATATGTTGAAAAATCATTGTATTATCCATTATCAATAAAAGAATTAATTGAAGATCCAGGTAACTTAAATGAGTTTAATGATAAATATATTGTTGATACTACGTTGGAAAAACTTAAAAAAAATACGATATTTATTCCAGACTATGTATTGGCCAAGTATCAACCGGAATCTAAAATTAGAGATATGAATAAATTAATAAAACCAAATAACAAAAACCGTTATTTTATTGCACATTCACCTAATATTAAAAAAAGACCTTCAGGATTATATTTTGAAATGAAAATACCAGACCCAGACAGTTATGAAATAAATAACTCTAAAAATGAAGTAGAAATAGATATTTATGTTGATTTACAGTTAAATCAATCTAAAATGATTAGTCAAGAAGAGTGGGATAATAAATCATTACAAGGTAAATTATTAGACATATTTTCAGATAAAATAAAAAACAGTTATACAGGTGTATTTAATTGTCCCAGTCGTTTTGAAAAAATAAATTTGATTGTTAAAAATATCATGAATAAAAAATTTAATGTTAAACCGGAAGATTCAGAAACAAACTTAATAAAAAAATCTTTTTATAATACATCCAAAAAAATTAAAGAGATCAAAATTGAAATAAAAGATTTTGAAGACGAAAAAACTCAATACCTTAATAAGATAAAAAAAGATCCAAGAGAGATGGCGACTGATCAAATAGAAATAGGAATAATAAATACTAAGATTAAAAATAAAAAGCGTGAATTAGTTGAACAAGAAGGTATTATGAAACAAAAAGGAGGTAAAAAAACAAAACGTCGTAGAAAACAATATCAAAAACGAAAAACAAAGAAAAAAAAATATAAAAAATAATGTATTTAATAAAATGTATATTAACCATTTTATTAAATCGAATCGCCTAATAACAAACTATTGTTATTATTTAAACTACAATTGTCATTCTTAGTTTTTAAATCACCTACTATAAGCATATCTTCTAATTGTTTTACTCTATCTTCTAATACTTTTATATGTTCTTCATCTGTTTTAACTTTATTATCAATACTATAAATATTAATATCATAATACCAATTATAAACCATTGAAGCACTGTTCAAAGTCATTTTGGTTACGTGATAAGCAACATCAATTGTCTCATATATTAAAAATCCCAATACCATTCTATATAAATATATAATTATAGATTTTTAATTATATATTATAAATTTAAATACGTATTATTGTATATCAAATTATATACCTAAATTAACTACATTTCGGTTTGATTTTTTACGTT
>Ga0209047_1002837_pt1 | contig 11329 bp, 10 predicted proteins | sample SaaInlV_165m_DNA_3_FD_184681 | JGI IMG/M metagenome (GOLD analysis project Ga0209047, IMG submission 184681) | Marine microbial communities from expanding oxygen minimum zones in the Saanich Inlet - Saanich Inlet SI037_S3LV_120m_DNA (SPAdes)... | ecosystem: Environmental > Aquatic > Marine >...
ATTCAGCAGCTCATGCTGTTTAACTAGATCATTGGTTTGGAACATAGAACGAGTAAACATCATCTCCCAAACCAAAGTGATACTTTTAGCTTTTAGTAAGTTAAGGTCGTAAGCTTGTTGAGTGTTGGCTAGTAAGCAAATACTACCTTGAGGCGCGATTACTTGAATCATTTGCTCAAAGTAATCATCAGGCACGCCCATGCAAAGGATATATTTTGGGGTATCTAAGTTGTTGTCTTTAAATTGTTGAGCAAGGTGCTGATGGTCAAGCACAATATCAGCACCCATTTGTTTACACCAAGATCTAGATTCATCACGTGAAGCAGTCGCTATTACTTTCATGCCGATTATTTGCTTGGCAAATTGAATGGCCATCGAACCCACGCCGCCAGCAGCGCCAATCAATAATAAAGATTTATCTTTGTCTGATTGGGTGATTTTTAAACGATCAAATAAAGATTCCCAAGCGGTAATACTGGTTAAAGGTAGTGCTGCAGCTTGCTCAAAGTTGAGTGATTTTGGCTTACGACCGACAATACGTTCATCGACAAGTTGGTAAGCTGCATTTGACCCGTCACGCGTCACATCTCCTGCATAAAAAACTTCATCACCAACTTTAAAAAGCGATACTTGCTCACCCACTGCACTCACAATACCTGAAGCGTCATAGCCTAAAATTTTTACAGCGCTATCTTTGGCGACAGTGTGCTTAACTTTGGTATCAATTGGGTTGACAGAAATAGCTTTTATTTCTACCAGTAGATCTCGGCCTGTAGGATGATTTAGAGTTTTCTCAAATTCTATAAATTCACTGCCGTTATAGCCAATTGCTTGCATGTTATCTTCGTGTGTTTCTTTCAATACGCAACATTACTAACATCATGACAAACATAATAAAAAATCCAAGTGCTGCGCCTAGCATACCTAGAGAAATAAAGCCTGTCATTTGATCAGTTCTAGCGGTGCCCATTTTCATTAAATTTTGCTGAGTTTGCTCATTGACTTGGTAGGCAAACTCTTGATCATGCCAATGCAAAAATTCATCAATATTAACTTGATCTCCACCCACATTAACTAATTGCTTAGTCAATCTTGATAAAGATTCCACATAGCTTAACTTAAGCTCTGGAGAATAAGCATTAGACTTAATCTTAATCATCACTTTAATTTGGAACTGTAAGTCATTTTCATCAAGCACTTCGTTAGGTAGTGCCTGTAAATTAGTAATAATCTGTTCTATTTGAGTATCAAACTTTTGATTAAAAACTACCTGGGAATCATCTTCAACAACGCTAACTGCTTGAGAGGCTTTTTCAGTCTCCACTTGCAGGCTGATTGGATTTTGGTATTTGGCTAATTCAATGCTGGGCGCACTAATTTCATCAGTCGCCCTACTGCTGAGTTTTTCATAGCTAAACACACCTAGAAAGACAATTAAAGCTAGTGAAATCAATGCAAATAAAAAGCCAATACGATGCACAATGAGAAAGAAGTTGTTTTCAATAAATTTAAACATGTGCTATTCCTTTGTTATGCTATTTTCAAAAATGTTATTCATATGAGTCGCTAATTCGATATCCAATTGACTAATACACCCTTGAGAATGCGTTATTAACTCAACATTAACAGTGTTATATACATTGGACCATTCTGGATGGTGATTCATTTTTTCAGCTATGATGCCAGCTTGAGTCATAAAGCCAAAAGCCTGAATAAAGTCATTAAAAACAAACTGTCTCGATAGTTTTTGATTAACAATTGACCATTCTGGCAATTGTATTAAAATTTCTGAATCAGTCATGATTGAACTTTCAAGATATCTTTAGCGCCCATTTTGATCAACTGATCACCTAGCGTCTCACCCAATGCCTCTGCCTGATGAACATGACCAGATACCTGGTGTTTTAATATGACGCCAGACTCTACGTTACCCACTAAACCTGTCAGGCTTATTTGATCACCATCCAATGTTGCATAGCCCGCAATCGGCACAGAGCAGCCACCTTCTAGACGGGCATTCATCGCCCGCTCTGCACTTACCCTGTAAGTAGTTTCTTGATCAATCAAAGGGCTAATTAAATCTAGAATAGTCTGATCATTCTCGCGAATCTCAATCCCTACTGCCCCTTGGCCAACTGCAGGCAAAGAATCGATCGCTGGAATCTCTTGCTTAATACGCGTTTCAAACTTAAGGCGAATAAGGCCCGCACACGCCAAGATAATCGCATCAAACTCACCGTCATCGAGTTTTTGAAGTCGGGTGTTTACATTGCCTCGTAAGTCTAGAATTTCTAAATCTGGGCGTTGAGCTTTCAGCTGCACAATTCGGCGCATTGAACAAGTGCCCACTTTAGCGCCTTGTGGTAGATCATTAATACCATCGTAATGATTAGACACAAATGCATCAAATGGATTTTCACGCTTTAAAATAGCGCCTAGCTCAAATCCAGGTGGAATCTCATAAGGCACATCTTTCATCGAATGCACAGCAATATCAGCCACCCCTTCCATCATGCCTATTTCTAATTCTTTAATAAACAAACCTTTGCCACCAATTTTAGATAAAGGTGAATTTAAAATCTGGTCACCCTTGGTGGTCATCTTAACCAACTCTACTTTTAAATCTGGATGAATCGCCTCCAGCCTAGCTTTTACGTGCTCTGCTTGCCAAAGTGCTAGCGGAGATTTTCGAGTTGCAATTTTCAGGGTTTTATTCATGCTTCAAGGAGTTTGTATTAAAATAGTGCCAATGTTTAGATTTTATCTATTAGTTGCCGTCTTTTTATCAAATTTTGCGATCGCGCAAGAACTCAACCTGCCAGACGCAAAAAATTTCTTTTTAGACTCACAACAAGTTTGGAAGAAAAAGATACCTATTTTAATAATGTTTTCCATTCCTGATTGTGGATATTGCAAAAAAGTTAAAGAAAATACCATTGGCCCTATGGCAGATCTCGAGGAATACCAAGATAAAGTAATCATTCGCCATATCAATGCTAATAGCTTTGATGAAATCAATGATTTTTACAATGAAACTGTTTCTCACAATGAGTTTGCCTTTAAGTATGCAGTTAATTTCTTTCCAACGGTTATGTTGGTAGACAACTATGGCGTGGTTTTGGAAAAAGTCTTAGGCGTTACCAATGAAGATTATTATTGGACCGATCTTGACAAGCTAATTGATAGCTCTACTCTAAAAATTAACAAACAACTTAGTGCAAAATTATGACCAATAACACACAAAATTCAAGCCAAACACACACGAATCAATCTTGGGGTGGACGCTTTAGCGAGCCAACTGATGAATTTGTCAAAATTTTTGGTGCTTCTGTCTTTTTTGACAAAATTTTAGCCCCATACGACATTGCCGGTTCTAGAGCGCACGCCACCATGTTGCAAGAAGTAGGCTTATTAACCGAAGACGAAAAAGACCAAATTCTAACGGGTCTGGATCAAATTTTGGAAGAAATCAATACAGGTAAGTTTGAATGGTCTGTTGCACTGGAAGATGTGCATATGAATATTGAATCACGTCTCACGCAATTGATTGGCAATGCGGGCAAAAAACTCCATACAGGCCGCTCTCGCAATGATCAAGTAGCGACTGATATTCGCCTATATCTGCGCGATCAAGTTGATGATATTCTAGTTGAGATTAATCGCTTACAACAGGCCTTGCTCGATTTAGCAGAAAAAGAAGCCAGCACCATCTTGCCAGGATTTACTCATCTCCAAGCAGCACAGCCTGTGAGTTTTGGCCACCATATGATGGCCTATTTTGAAATGCTAACTCGAGACGGCGAACGCTTAGTTGATTGTCGTAAGCGTATGAACTCCATGCCGCTAGGCTCTGCTGCCTTAGCAGGAACTACTTATCCAATAAACCGTGAAAGAACTGCCGAACTACTGAATTTTGATCGCATTTGCTTAAATTCACTTGATGGCGTTAGTGATCGCGATTTTGCCATTGAGTTCTTGTCTGCTGCCAGCATGATTATGATGCACCTATCACGCTTTTCAGAAGAGTTAATTTTATGGTCTTCTGCGCAGTTTAATTTTATAGAGCTACCAGATAGCTTTTGCACTGGCTCCTCTATCATGCCACAAAAGAAAAACCCTGATGTACCTGAACTTGTGCGTGGAAAAACAGGGCGCGTGTATGGCAATTTAACCTCCATGCTCACCATTATGAAATCTCAACCTTTGGCTTACAACAAAGACAATCAAGAAGACAAAGAGCCATTGTTTGATACAGTTGATACTCTTAAAGCTTGCCTGCGTGTATTTGCTGATATGGTACCAACCATCGAGACGCAACGTGACACCATGTATAACTCAACCAAAAAAGGCTACACTACAGCAACTGATTTGGCCGATTATCTAGTCAACAAAGGTTTAGCCTTTAGAGATGCACATGAGGTTGTTGGTAAGTCCGTTTCTTACGGCATCGAGCACCAAAAAGATTTGGCAGAGCTCAGCTTAGAAGAGCTACAACTGTTTGATGATCGCATTGAAAACGATGTGTTTGATATTTTGTCATTAGAAGGCTCACTTTGTGCGCGTGACCACCTAGGTGCAACTTCGCCTAATCAAGTTAAATACGCCATTAAGACTGCCAGAAAAAACTTAATCTAATGCGGGTTATTTTTGCGGGTACGCCTGAATTCTCAGTTGGCATACTCGAAGCGCTTGCTCAAGGTGAGCATAAATTAGTTGGTATATATTGCCAGCCCGACCGTCCCAAGGGTCGTGGTCGTGTATTAACTGCCTGCCCCGTTAAAGAAAAAGCACTTGAACTCAACTTACCGGTCTTTCAACCTGAAAGCCTAAAAGATAAGACAGCTCAACAACAATTAGCCAGCTTAAATGCTGATGTGATGGTGGTGGTAGCTTACGGGCAAATTTTACCAATAGAGGTGTTAGAGACACCTAAATACGGCTGTCTTAATATTCATGCCTCGCTACTGCCACGTTGGCGCGGGGCTGCACCGATTCAGCGTGCGATTATTTCCGGTGATAAGCAAACAGGGATTGGCATTATGCAAATGAATGAAGGCTTAGATACAGGCGACATCTTGCTGGAAAAAACTTGCGATATTCTTGAGTCTGATACTGCCCAATCTTTACATGACAAGCTAGCCATACTCGGTGCACAAGGCATTGTTAAAGCTTTAGCCAATCTTAACACCCTATCGCCAATCCCACAAAATGAAGCGGGCATTACCTACGCCAAAAAACTATCTAAAGATGAAGCCTGGATTGATTGGTCAAAATCGGCCGTACAAATCAACCAACAAATTAGAGCTTTTAACCCTTATCCAATTGCTCAAACAAATGCGAGCAGTAATAAATTCGAATCAAAAGTGTTACGCATTTTATCTGCCTGCGTCATAGGCAAGGCCTATGACGCAAAACCCGGTGAAGTGGCTGAATACGGCAAAGGGGTTTGCATTGTTGCAACGGGTGATGGTGCGCTAAGTTTAGAAAAAGTACAGCTTGCTGGCAAAAAAGCCGTCGATATTAAAGATTTCACAAACGCTTACACGCTAACAATACTGGAATAATCATGCCCCTTAAGCGTACCCTAACTTTGCCATTACTCACACTTTACGGGTTAGGCAATATTTTAGGCGCTGGTATTTATGTTCTAATTGGTAAGGTCTCAGGTGTAGCGGGCATGATGGCACCGTTATCATTTTTTGTCGCATCGCTATTGGTTGTTACAACAGCCTTTACTTACAGCGAACTATCATCGCGTTATCCTGTGAGTGCTGGTGAGGCGGTTTATTTGTTTAAAGCGTTTGGCAATCGACACCTGTCCTTTATAGTCGGCATTATGATTGTTATAACGGGCGTTCTATCTTCTGCCACGATCACTGTTGGCTTTATTGGTTATTTGGATATTTTTGTTGATTTATCCAGCCTTGTTACGATTACACTGCTATTAACAGTATTAGGGGTTTTAGCTATTTGGGGTATTAAAGAATCCGTCCAGGTGGCTGCACTTTTAACCTTAATAGAAATTACAGGATTACTGATTATCATTTGGTTTGGTCGTGACTATCTCCATAACATCGACACTCAAGCGTATTTAAACACTTTTAAATTTGGCGATTTAGCCATTTGGGGTGGTATATTTGCAGGCTCTTTTTTGGCATTTTATGCATTTATTGGTTTTGAGGATATGGTTAACGTCGCTGAAGAGGTTATTGAGCCAGAAAAAAATATGCCAAAAGCCATTATTCTGTCTCTTGCTATTGCCAGTGTTATTTACATATTGGTGTCACTAGTAGCTGTTAGCGCCGTACCACTAGACGCCCTATCTGCACACCAAGCACCACTAGCGCTTATTTACGAACAGCTTAGCGGACTTTCGCCCAACTTAATTGCCGTTATCGGTATGCTTGCCATTATTAACGGCGCACTCATACAAATTATTATGGCTTCTCGCGTTCTCTACGGCATGAGCAAGCAAAAATGGCTGCCTAGTATATTGAGCAACATTAACAAAACAACCAGAACCCCTGTTTACGCCACTTTAATTGTTGTACTTATTATTTATGTTTTGGCGCTTTGGTTGCCAATTATGACACTGGCAGAATTAACCAGTTTATTTATCTTAATTATTTTTTCACTAATGCATCTTGCGTTGCTGGTTATCAAGGCAAAGCAACCCAAACCTAGTAAAAATATCAGGCGCTATCATTTCAGCTTACCACTAATTGGGCTTATAACCAATACAGGCTTTATTGCCTTTTACTTACTATTTTGAGACTTTGCCGACAAAGCCAATTTGACGCCAAGCTTCATACGCCACAATAGAGACACAATTAGACAAATTTAAACTTCTAGATCCTGCTTGCATAGGTAGCGTAATGCCTGGGTATTGATCTAAAATCTCTTGTGGTAAGCCACGTGTTTCCGGGCCAAACAAAAATGAATCGCCTGCTTGGTACGCCACTTCAGCATAGTTTGTTTTTACTTTTGAACTCACTGCAAAAATACGCTCAGGCTTAGCTTTAGCTAAATAATCCTCAAAGTTTTCATACTCAGTCACTTGCGCCAATTCTTTGTAATCAAGCCCTGCACGTCTAAGCCGCTTATCGGTAATCTCAAAACCAAAAGGTTTAATCAAATGCAAACTGGCACCCATGTTGGCACTAAGACGGATCAGGCTGCCTGTGTTATTAGGTATTTCTGGCTCAAACAATACTAAATTTAACATAATATTTTATTTTGGTACTTGAATAAACGTTAATCATCCCATAGATAGAGACTAACTTAAACAAAATAGTGTAATAAAAGCTTATGAATATTGAAAAACTCACCTCTCAATTTCAACAAGATCTTGGTAGCGCTCAATCGCTTGCGATTAGCAGTAATAACAGTGCAATTGAAGGTGTGCATGTTCTGAGTGCTATGCTGTCTGATTCCAGCTCCAGTGTGAGCAATGCATTGACCTCAATCAAAATAGACACAACCACACTTAAAAACCAGATTGATCAGCAGATACAAAATCTAGCAGTTGTTAATAATCCTAATACCGATATCGGCATCTCTCAAAACTTACTACGCCTACTCACTGCTACTGAAAAAATAGCCACAGATAAAGGCGACGCTTATGTATCAACTGAATTATTTTTATTGGCAATTATTCAAGGATCAGACACAACCAGCAAACTACTAAAAGATGCCGGCGTTAATAAAGAAGCACTAACAAAAGCCATTGAAACCCTTAGAGGAGGACAAAACGTGAACGAACAAAATGCAGAAACACAGCGAGATGCGCTTAACAAATACACAACTGATTTGACCCAAATGGCCATTGATGGCAAACTTGATCCGGTTATTGGTCGTGATGGTGAGATTCGCCGCGCCATTCAAGTATTACAACGTCGCACCAAAAACAACCCTGTACTAATTGGTGAGCCTGGGGTGGGAAAAACTGCGATCGCCGAAGGCTTGGCTCAGCGTATTATTAACAACGAAGTGCCCGAAGGCATTAAAGGCAAACGTCTATTATCACTTGATATGGCTTCTTTGGTTGCAGGTGCTAAATATCGTGGAGAATTTGAAGAACGCCTAAAGGCAGTGCTTAAAGAGTTGGAAGCTGAGCAAGGGCAAGTGATTTTATTTATTGATGAACTTCACACCATGGTCGGTGCAGGCAAAGGCGATGGCGCTATGGATGCGGGCAATATGCTAAAACCGGCACTGGCTCGTGGCGATTTGCATTGTATGGGCGCCACCACCTTAAACGAATACCGTGAATATATTGAAAAAGATTCAGCGCTTGAGCGTCGCTTCCAAAAAGTATTGGTTGATGAGCCAACTGAGGAAGATACAGTTGCCATTTTGCGCGGGTTAAAAGAAAAATACGAAGTCCATCATGGTGTTGAGATTACTGACCCTGCTATTATTGCAGCCGTTACTTACTCCACGCGCTACATTACCGACAGACAACTACCCGATAAAGCCATTGATTTAATCGATGAAGCCGCTTCACAAATTCGCATGGAAATTGATTCAAAACCCGAATCTATGGATAAACTAGACCGAAAATTGGTACAGCTTAAAATCGAACGCATGGCGCTTAAAAAAGAGAAAGATAAGGCCTCTAAAGAGCGTCTTAAAGAGCTAGAGTCGGTGATTAAAAATCTTGAAAAAGAATACGCTGATTTTGATGAAATTTGGAAAAAAGAGAAATTAGTCGTGCAAGGTGCTCATCACTTAAAAGAGGAGCTAGAGCAGGCAAAATCTGAACTAGAAAACGCTCATCGAAATAATGACTTGGCTAAAATGAGTGAACTCCAGTATGGCATTATTCCTGAATTAGAGCAAAAAATTACACAAGCAGAAAATGCCGATACCGAGGAAATGACTCTACTTAGAAACAAAGTCACTGAAGATGAAATTGCTCATATTGTAGCGCGCTGGACTGGCATCCCAGTGGATAAAATGATGGAAGGTGAAAAAGACAAGCTCTTGCAAATGGAAAGCATCATTCATCAGCGTCTGGTTGGTCAAGATAAAGCCATTAAAGTTATTGCTGATGCAGTACGTCGCTCACGCGCAGGATTGTCTGATCCAAATCGCCCAGATGGCTCATTTATGTTTATGGGGCCAACGGGTGTGGGCAAAACTGAGCTTACTAAAGCTTTGGCAGATTTCTTGTTTGACACCGAGCAAGCTATTGTGCGAGTGGATATGAGTGAGTTTATGGAAAAACACTCTGTCTCTCGTTTGATTGGCGCACCTCCTGGTTATGTGGGTTATGAGCAAGGCGGTGTTTTAACCGAAGCAGTACGTCGTAAGCCATATTCAATTATCCTACTAGATGAAGTTGAAAAAGCCCATCCTGATGTATTTAATATTCTTTTGCAAGTATTAGATGATGGACGCTTGACTGATGGACAGGGGCGTACGGTTGACTTTAAAAACACCGTTATTGTGATGACTTCAAATCTTGGTTCTCACTTGATTCAAGAGAATCCAGGCAAAGATGTATCAGCTGAGTTAATCAAATTAGTTGGTGAGCACTTTAGACCTGAGTTTGTTAATCGTATTGATGAAATTGTTACTTTCAATAGCCTAGGAAAAGATCAAATTGCAGGCATTGCCAAGATTCAAATTGAAATTTTATCTTCTAGACTAGCGGCTCTAGATCTTAAGTTAGAGATGAATGAAGCGGCGATGAATGTCATAGTAGATAGAGGTTATGATCCAGTATTTGGCGCCAGACCACTCAAACGCACCATTCAAAAATTACTGGAAAACCCTTTATCACAAAAGATTTTAGCCGGTGAATTCTTACCAGGTGCAACCATTAAAACGGATGTGGTTAACAATGAAATTGTATTTTCTTAAATTAAAAAATATTGGAAATAATGCAAATCAGCCAGCTTAACGCCATTTAAGGCGTTTAATTCACCCAAAAACCCCGTTAATCGGGGTTTTTTTTGGATAAAACCCCATTATTAAGCCCTATCTTTAATTGCTGTAACAATACTTTTGGTTATTTTTAAAAATTTCACAAATTTTAATAATGACCAATCTTTAAGCGTTTACCGCCCCAGGGTTATTGATATAATCAAGGCTTATGAATGATTATCTTAAAATTGCCAAAAATGGCCTGTGGACCAATAATCAAGCCTTAGTAGCATTGTTAGGCTTGTGTCCACTGTTAGCGGTAACTAACAATATCGTCAATGCGATTGGTCTTGGTCTTGCTACCACTTTCGTTTTAATTGCATCAAACGTGACAGTATCAATTTTTCGCCATCAAATTCGCAAAGAAGTGCGTATCCCAATTTTCGTACTATTAATCGCCTCTTTTGTGACCATTGTTGAGCTATTAATGCAATCATACTTTTATGATTTGTATTTGATTTTGGGTATTTTTGTACCGCTGATCGTTACTAATTGTGCAATTTTGGCTCGTGCAGAAGCTTATGCCAGTAAGAATAGCTGGGGGAAGTCTGCCCTTGACGGACTAATGATGGGTATTGGATTTTCTATTATTTTGATTATTTTGGGTGCCATGCGCGAATTGATTGGTTCTGGAACTTTATTTGATCAATCTAGCTTAATACTGGGCTCTTTAGGTGATACGCTCAGCGTTACCGTCTTTAATGACTACCAAGGTACACTGCTTGCTATTTTGCCGCCTGGCGCTTTTATCGGCTTAGGGTTGATTGTGGCTGCTAAAAATTATTTTGATTTGAAAAAAGCTTAAAAAAAAGAGGAGAGAAATGAAAAAACTACTAGTTTTATTTATAACGGCACTTACCCTAAATGTAAGTGCTGAGGGTGAAGCAACTAAAGATGTATTTATAACACCGGGTGTGATTTCTATTGATATAAATCACCAGGATAAGGTTGTAAAACTGCAGCGTAATCAAGATCAGGATAATGAAATTTCTGATTTTTATCTTAGAACAACTCGTGGAAAAGTTCAGCCAATGCATCCATTTGCACCGCATCTTGTTGAAACCATTGACGAGCTTGATGTTATTGACTATGTTAAAAAACGCTCAGATGGCGATGAATCAATTTTAGTAATTGACACTCGAACCCCTAATTGGCTGGTGTTTACAGGCGCCATTCCAACAGCAATCAACATCCCTTACACTCAATTTAAAAATAAAGAAAAAGCGCTAGAAATTATGGAAGACCAAATGGGTGTACAAGCAGATGATGTGTTTGATTTTTCTTATGCTAAAACCTTAGTTATGTACTGTAACGGCATCTGGTGTGGACAAACTCCAGCAGCTGTTAAAGCACTACTAAAATACGGCTACCCTGCTGCCAAGATTAAATATTACCGCGG
>Ga0209047_1002847_pt1 | contig 11301 bp, 9 predicted proteins | sample SaaInlV_165m_DNA_3_FD_184681 | JGI IMG/M metagenome (GOLD analysis project Ga0209047, IMG submission 184681) | Marine microbial communities from expanding oxygen minimum zones in the Saanich Inlet - Saanich Inlet SI037_S3LV_120m_DNA (SPAdes)... | ecosystem: Environmental > Aquatic > Marine >...
TTTCTTTTTTGCAGGCAGTTTAGAATACGAAAACCAAACTACTTTGCCGGCTGCAATGTCTGCAAAGCCTCTCGTTATTTCGTTGTCTGCATTCAACACCGTAGTATCGTCTTCATTCTGAGAATTTAAAATTATTTTCTTCGCCTGAATATAGTCTTCAAACGTATCGTATCTGTCGAGATGATCCTCGAACACATTTGTAATCACTGCTATTTTGGGTGAACGTGCAACATGAGCACTCCCTTCAAGCTGCCAAGAAGATAACTCCAGCACAACCCATGGGTAATCTTTTTTTCGGTCTATTAAAGAAGGCAAAAACTGCAGTGCAGACACTCGCAAATTCCCCGCTAAAATAGTTCTCGAATCCCATTGCTGCAAAATTCTTCCAATAATAGTCGCGGTTGTTGTTTTTCCCTTGGTTCCCGTTATTCCAATAATAGGAGCAGGACATAAATGCTCAAAAATACTCATGTCTGTTTCTATGGGAATACCTTTCTTTCTTGCTAATTTTATAAATTTAGATTTGTTGGTAACAGCAGGATTTTTAATAATAATATCTGCTTTTAAAAAATCTCCTTCTTTGTGCCCGCCAAGAGAATAACGAATATTTTTCCATTTTTTTAGTTGCCGAAGAGATGGCTCGAGCTCTTTTTTCGTGCGTAAATCTGTTACCAAAACCTTTGCACCGCATTTTGCAAAAAATGTCGCAGCCCCAACTCCCCCGCCATTCAAGCCGAGTCCCATTACTACAATTTTTTTATTTCTAAAATGAGATTTCATGAATCCAAATAAGTAACATCTGCTATTCGTCATTCTGAGCCTGCATCAGGAGAAGAATCTCTGGTCTCTTTTATTCTTAAAAAGGCGAGATCCTTCGTCGACATGCAGCCTCCTCCCCAGTCACTTCGCCAAACAGACTTCCCAGACACTCTTAGAAAGAGGTCGGGACAAGCCGGACAGGGCAAGCGGGATGACGATCAGAGAGAATAGATAGTGTATTATTTAACCCGTATAAAATGATACATTGTTCCGCATTTTTCGCCGTCTCTTCTATAAGAAGGCATATCAGCATTACAATAGGTACATTCCGAGAGAATGTGTATCCTAGAGGCGTTCACCCCCTTCGTCAAGAGCTGTTCTTTATTCACCGAAGCAAGGTCTAAAAACCGCTCGTTGCCCCTATGAATAATGGCTTTTTTATAGCCTTTAAACTTTTCAGCAACATTTTCTTTCACTTGATAATGACAGCTCGCAATAGAATGCCCGATAACACACGAAAGGTCTAAAATATCACAGCCTTCACTCTCAAGCGTATCTATCATTATACCAGATATATTTTCTAGCGTCCCTCTCCAGCCAGCGTGAGCTGCCGCAATAATTCCAGCAGATTGATCATAAAAAAACACCGGTACACAGTCGGCGGTTTTAATTACAAGCGATATGTTTTTTTCCTTTGTCCAGAAACCATCAGCCAGTTCTTGTTTGCCTTGCTTGGCCTCTACGATACTTACCCCGTGACACTGATCGAGCTCTACACAAGGATCTTCTATTTCGGATTTGTCTAGCGTCCAGCCGATTTCAACACCAAAAAGCGAGTGAGAATAAAAATGCATACATTAGAAGCTTTAATGGGTATCTTTTCTGATTTTAAATTTCTAGTTTCGAATTTTCTTCTATAAGGTTCTATCTATCAGCATAATAATTACACCAATAACAGATGTAACAGCCGAGATAACCCAAAACCTCATAACAACTTTAGGCTCTGGCCAACCTTTGGCCTCGAAGTGATGGTGAATAGGAGCACACAGAAATACTTTTTTCTTAAAGAGCTTTCGAGCGCCTATCTGGATAATGACAGAGGCAGCTTCAAGCACAAACAAAAACCCAATAATCGGAAGCAATAGCGCGTAATTTGTAAGAAGCGCAACAATCCCAAGAGTTACTCCTAAAGACATCGAGCCAGTATCTCCCATAAAAAACCGTGCCGGATAAATATTAAACCACAAAAAAGCGAGCAGAGCGCCTGCAATTGCTCCACAAAAAACTGCTAAGGCAATCTTCCCCTGAGCAAAAGAAATAACTCCATAGGCAGCAAACGAAGTAAGCAACGTTCCAGCAGCCAAGCCATCAAGACCATCTATTTCGTTTACCGAAAAACTTGTACCAATAATAACAGCCAAAAACAACGGAATATACCACCAGCCAATAGCAAATGTTCCTACCAACGGAACCCGAATAATATCCCAATCAAGTTTAAAGAAAAACCACAGCGAGCCAACCAAGGCAATCGCAGCATACATTAAAAGCTTCGATCGAAATCGGATTCCTATTCCATGTTTTCCAAATTTTCGAATATCCCAAATATCATCTACAAGCCCAACCAAAGCAGCGGCTCCTAATGCAGCGGCAGGAAGCCAGGTTTCGAATCTACTTAAAAAATCAAGATACTGAAAAAAGGAATTTGGAAATAATTGAGAGAGCCACGAAAATCCGAAAAGTAACAACAACGTTGTCCCCCATATAAGCACTCCACCCATAGTAGGTGTGCCGCGTTTTTTTTCGTGCATTGCAGAATACTGAGGGGTATCGCCATTATTTCGAATGTTCTTTCCGAGTTTAAATTTATACAGCACACTTGTCCACAGAGGTGTTAAAAGCATGCTTACAATAAATGCAATTGTTGTAACAGAAAATATTTTTATAATATCCATCATAGAAATCTTTTAAAAATTCCGGATAATCACAAAAGTGCCGAGCGTTATATACAATTGAATAAACGGGAAAGCAGCCCACAGCATATACATCCAAAATCTATTCTTAGAGGCAAAGAAAACTCCCAATCCAGCATGCACGCACCACAGCACAAAAGCAAATGCCGGCAGCATTAACACCGTCCAGGGTTGACCAAGGAAATCTATGCCGAAATAGACGGTTCTATGGAGTGGAACTATTACATCGCCAAGTGATTTCACAACACTCCAGCCCCACAAAAACAGCGCTATATTTACGAAAAAAGAGACAACAAGAACTGTTGCAACAAGATAAAAATATGGCTTTTCTTTATACGGTAATCCCCTTTTCCCAAACAAAAATGACATATATGCCTAAATAATTTGAGTGTAGCTATACGGTAACACGTTTTCACAATTTGTACAGATCACTTTAGAATCCTCATTTTTATACTCACTTTTTTGTTCCTATGATATAATACCGGGGTATATGTTCACAAACCAACAAATATATCATGTCCTGATCAAGCAAAATATCCTCGACAAAAAGCAGCTTGATCCTATTTTAAAACAGTACGAAAAAGAAGGTAAATCTCTCGCAGACTACGTACTCGAAAACAAACTCCTTTCTGAAGAGTCACTCTACCAGGCGATAGCAGACGGCATCGATATTGAATACACCAATCTTTCCGAGCAAACAATTCGGCAAGATATTCTTTTTCTTGTACCAGAGCCGATTGCTCGAACCCACGACCTTATTGCATTCGATCAAACAGACAAAGGTATATCCATAGCAACAACCGACCCAGAAAATATTCAAACATTCGACTTTTTAGAAAAACATCTTAATAAGCGTCTCGACATTTTCCTTACAAGCCCCGCAGCTCTAGAGACAGCACTTGCGCAATATCACAGAGACATTGAGTCTGCATTCGAAAACCTTACAGACAAAAAAACCGAGCAAGAGGGTTCTCACCCTCGGCCACTTAAAGAACTTGCTCAAGATGTTCCTATTATTAGAATTGTAAATACGCTTCTAGAGTATGCAATATTCGAAAGTGCTTCAGATATTCATATAGAGCCAGGCGAAAAAGAAACCATTATTCGCTACCGCATAGACGGTGTTCTTCGAGAGGTTATGAAACTTCCAAGAACAGCCCATTCTGGAATAGTTGCTCGCATTAAAATCCTTTCAAACTTAAAGCTCGACGAACACCGACTGCCGCAAGATGGCAGATTTAAAGTAGAAACAAAAGAATACAAAATATCGTTCCGAGTATCTATCCTCCCTATCTACGATGGCGAAAAAATTGTCATGCGGCTTTTAAACGAAAGCAATCAACGGCTTCGCTTAGCAGATTTGGGGTTAAATGAATCTCAGCTTGAAATAGTTAAAACAAATGTAGACAAACCACATGGGATGATTCTTGTAACCGGTCCAACCGGGTCTGGTAAAACAACAACATTATACGCAATGATGAACACCTTAAACAAACCAGAGGTAAATATTGCAACAATAGAAGACCCTATCGAATACCGAATGGATCGCATTAACCAAAGTCAAACAAATGCAAAAATAGAATTCACCTTTGCAGCAGGTTTAAGATCTCTTCTTCGGCAAGACCCAGATATTATTATGGTCGGAGAAATCAGAGACAAAGAAACAGCAGAAATAGCAGTTACCGCTGCAATGACAGGCCACCTATTGCTTTCAACACTTCATACCAACGAGGCGTCTGCCACTTTGCCACGGCTCATCGACATGGGAGTAGAACCATTTCTTATTACCTCCACAACCAATCTTATTATTGCTCAGCGGTTGGTTCGCAAAATATGCCCTCATTGCATTTCTAGCTACAAAATAAATAAAGATACGCTTAAGCAGCTCGAACAAAGATTTGATTTAGACGAACTCATGCGCGTAATGGCAAAACAAGGCGCTATCCTTTCGGATAAAGACGACCTCACTTCCCTGTTATTCTATAAAGGAACTGGCTGTAAAAAATGTCACGATTCCGGCTACCGAGGCAGAATTGGAATATACGAAGCACTTGCTATCTCAGAAAAAATAAAAGAAAGCATAATGAAACGCGTACCAACTGAAGAACTCCGTAAAATTGCCGTCCAAGAGGGAATGGTAACTATCCTTCAAGATGGCTTTATGAAGGCAAAAAGCGGCGTTACCACTATCGAAGAAGTCCTCCGCGTAAGCAAAGAATAATCTCCTCATTTACTATGGCAACAGCCCCTGCTGCTCCGGTAACTCCATCACGCCAACCAACTCTTCACAGACTAAGCGCTCTCCAATCCATCATTAGCAGTCTTACTCAAGCAACCGACCTCGATGCTATTTTTCAAGCTGTCAGCCAGGGCCTGGTGCAGCACCTTGGATATAGCTCTATTTTAATTACTCGCAAAATAGAAAACAGCCACGAAATTATTTACAGCCAAGGTGTGTCAACAGAACTCTTTAAAGATTTACGGACAGAAATTCAGGCACTTAAGCTTAATCAACATGCAATAGTGCTCGACTCTCAAAAACTTGGAAAAAACATCCTTACACTTACCAACACCTATTCTGCGGTTGCAACGCCAATCACCTTCTCACGAAATGTGTATGGCTACATTATTGCACTCTCAAATGCAAAAGAATTTGCGCTTCAGAAAGGCGACATAGAGCTCTTAGGAACCATAGCCTATACAACAGCCACCAGCATAAACGGAATAGAATTTACAAAAAAAATACACCAAGAGCACGACAAAACTCAAGGGATTATTGAGTCGCTTATTGACGGGCTTTTGTTTTTTGACGACCAACAGCGGTTAACCATGATGAATCCTCGTGCGAGTGAAATTTGCGATACTCCTATCGAAAAAATTCTTGGACTAACACCAGACACCATCCCTTCTTTCCAGAAAAATCTTCTTAAAATAATGCAATCGTTACCACCGTTTAAGAAATCTGATGCCGAGCCAATAAAAGGCATAGAAGTTGTACTCGACCAGCCCTACTCGCAAACGCTCCAGGTTTCGCTGACTGCAACAAGAGGCCAATCAGGAAAAAACCAAGTCCCAACCGGCTATTTAATTGTTCTTCACGATATTACAAAAGAAAAGATGGTAGACCAAATGAAATCCGAATTTGTATCTGTTGCAAGCCACCAACTCCGAACCCCGCTCGCAGCTATTAAATGGACACTTGAAATGTTCCGCAACGGAGATTTAGGCCAACTGACCAGCGAGCAAAAAGAATTTATAGAAAAATCTTTTGTATCCAACGAACGAATGATTGCATTAGTAGATGATTTACTTAATATCTCACGTATAGAAGAGGGCATCCTTAAGCATAGCTTTACCAGCATGATTGCTTCTGATTATTTAGGCTCGTTATTATTCGAAAACAGAGCAGCGGCACAACACAAAAGCTTATCTTTAGAGTATTACGATGAAATCCCTAAAGGAACCAGAATCATTATAGATCCAGAAAAACTTCGGATGGCTATTCAAAATGTACTCGATAATGCGTTTAAATATACCCCAGCTGGCGGCAAAGTTATTATAAAAGCAAGCACAGATCCGAATCAAATTTTTCTTCAAATTTCAGATACTGGCGTTGGGATTCCGGATGATCAAAAAGACAAAATTTTCTCTAAGTTTTTCCGGGCAGCAAATGTTGTAAAACTTCAGACCGAAGGATCGGGATTAGGCCTGTTTATTGTAAAAAGTATTATAGAACGTCATCACGGAACGGTGAGTTATATTTCAGAAGAAGGACATGGCACTACATTCACCATAACGATCCCTCTTCCCAAGCAATCTTAAAAGTATTCACGAGCCTAAGAAACTGATACACTTACATATTATTAACCGCAAGAGCCCACCCCTCTTCCTTGCATGCTATGACAAATCAACCAACACGACTTCTTCTCCTTGAAAGCGAACAAATTCTAGTAGAAGTTCTTCGTAAAAAACTTAATGGCGCAGGCTATTCAACCGATGTTGCACAAGACGGAGAAGATGGACTTCAAAAAATAAAAGCTCAGCCGCCGTCGGCTGTAATTATCGACTTAGTTCTCCCTAAAATGGCAGGGATAGATGTTTTAAAAACAATAAAACAAGATGAAACTCTCAAAAATATTCCTGTACTCGCTATTTCTAACTCTGGAGATCCAGCAGAAATAGCACAGCTAAACCAGATTGGCGTACAAGAATACTTAATAAAAACAACCCTTACACCAGACGAAGTACTCCAAAAAATTCAGGCGCTTACAAGCGGTGCTCAGCCGGCAGCTAGTCAACCTGGAGCTCAAACAGCTGCTGCGCCTCAAGCTGCAACAGCACCACTCCAACAAGTCCCAGCTCAACCAGCTCCAATAGCCACCCCATTGCAACAAACTCCAGCACAGCCAGCGCCAGTAGCTGCACCACTGCAACAAATTCCAACTCAACCAACACCAACGGCTACGCCTACACAGACAACAACCACCGCAGGGGCAAAAGTTGTTATAGCAGAAGATGATAAATTCTTAAGAGAGCTTGCTTCAAAAAAACTCTCAGGTGCAGGTTACGAACTCACCGCCGCTATGGATGGAGCAGAGGCTATTAAAATTATTTCAGAAGTAAAACCCGATGTTGTTTTACTCGATATTATAATGCCCGACATAGATGGATTTGAAGTGTTAAAAAGAATCCGCGCAAGCCAAGACGAAAAGGTAAAAAACACAAAAGTAATTATTCTTTCAAACCTTGGGCAAGAAAGCGACATAGAAAAAGGAAAAGAATTAAATGCAACAGACTATCTTGTAAAAGCAAACTTCACCATGGACGAAATTATTACCAAAGTTGAAAGTGCCCTCGCTCAAAAATAGTAATCAAGATTATTTAATTTGATCTTTTACTCAATGATCAAAGAACCGATCAAAAAACAAACCTCCTCAGAATCTCCCAAACCAATACAGACATCGAAACCAAAGGCATCATATTTAGATAGATTCCAACGTATTACTGCGGTGGACAAAATTTTATTTACCCAGCATTTAGGAATGATGCTTCGTGGAGGGGTTTCGTTATCTCGAGCTCTCGATATTTTAGCTACTCAAACAAAGAAAAAACATTTTAAAACAGCTCTTTTACATATTCGTGCGGCTGTCGAGAAAGGCGACAATCTTTCAGATGCGCTTGAAAAATATCCAAACCTGTTTCCTGCGATATTTGTTAGTATGATTCGAGCCGGTGAATCCTCTGGAACACTCGAGGAAACACTGAGTGTTCTTACCCAACAGACAAAAAAAGAACACGAACTTGTCTCTAAAATAAAAGGCGCACTCACCTATCCAGTTATCGTCATTTTTATCATGATTTTTATTGGTATTGGAATGATAATCTTTGTTATTCCGCGAATTACGGATATTTTTGCGGAGACAAATGCTATTTTGCCAATGCCAACACGTATTCTTATTGGTATAAGTGAAACCATTATTCAAAATGGCCTTCTCTTTGGCGTTGGTGCTATTGCTGTTATTGCTCTCTTTATTTTTGCTATCAAAAAACCAAAAGGAAAAAAAATCCTCGACACCGTGCTTCTTTCCTCTCCTATTATTGGCGGTATTATTCAAAAAATTCAAATAGCTCGTTTTGCTCGAAATTTTTCTTCATTGTTAATTGCAAACCTTCCCATTGTTCAAGCATTGGAACTCACGGGTGACACATTGAACAACAGCCTTTATAGCAATAGCATTAAACAGTTAACGCGAGACATTTCTAAAGGACTGCTGCTATCAGAAATAATGAAACAATTCCCCAAGCTTTACCCAACTACCATCCGAGAAATCATTCATGTTGGAGAGGAAACCGGAAACATCGATTCTGTTCTAAAAGAGCTTGCCGAATTTTATGAGGAGGAAATAAGCCAAATAATGGAAAACCTTCCTTCGATATTAGAACCTGCACTTATGGTTCTTATCGGAGTAGGAGTCGGAGGGATGGCGGTTGCCATTATCATGCCAATGTACAGCCTATCTCAACAGTTTTAGGAACAATCCCTTTCATATGGCGTCTCCAAAAGAAATCGGCATACTGCCTAGCAATAGAAAAAACAAACATGGATTTACCCTTATGGAGACGGTTATAGCCGTCATGATTTTTATTATTGTAAGTGTGGGAGTGTACTCGGTATTCACACGACTTGTGAGGCTTAGCATTATTTCAAAACAAAAAATAGCCGCTACTGCGCTTGCCAACGAGCAATTAGAAATTATTCGCAACCTGACTTACAGCGACATTGGCATACAAGCAGGAATCCCTGTTGGCCTTATTCCTCACACCCAGACGCTCACACGAGATGGAATCCCATTCACACTAGAAACAACCATCCGAAACATAGACGACCCTTTTGATGGAACAATTAATGGCGACCCGAACGACCTTTCGCCAGCAGACTACAAACTCGTCGAGGTGAAAATAGACTGCAACTCTTGCATTTCGTTTCAGCCACTTACATTCACCAGCTTTGCTGCACCTAAAAACCTAGAAACAACATCTAGCAATGGTGCATTATTTGTTCATGTTATCGATTCTTTTGGCCAGCCCGTACAAGGAGCGAGTATTCACATAGAAAATAACGACGAATTCCCTGCTATTGCGATAGACGAAACAAGCAATAGCGAAGGCACGCTACAAATTGTAGATACCCCGCCAGGAACAGAAAACTACGAAATAACTGTTACAAAATCAGGATTCTCTACCCATCAAACCGTATCGACAGAGGAACATGAAAACCCCTTAAAACCTCATGCAACAGTGGCAGAACAAACGGTAACCGATATTAGCTTCTCTATCGACGAATTAAGCTCTCTGGCTATTTCTTCTGTCACACCAACCTGCACGCCCGTTCCTTTTATAGATTTCACACTTCAAGGGTCAAAACTGATAGCAGAAGATCCACCTATTTATAAATACCAAGAATCACTACAGACAAATGCAAGTGGCCTTTTGTCCCTAGCTAATATGGAATGGGATACCTACACGCCAACGCCAATAGAACCTACCTACGCATTAGCTGGATCTCTCCCCGTATCACCCTTCACACTTTCGCCAAATGCAACACAAAATGTACAATTGGTTCTTGAGCCGTTTACCCCAAACACACTTCTTATTACCGTTGAAGACAGCGGAACCTCTCTCCCACTTGCCGAAAGCACAGTGATTATTACAAAAGAAGAAGAAAGCACAACACTTGTCACTGGTCGTGGATTTTTACAACAAACATCATGGGAAGGTGGCAGTGGACAAGAAATCTTCACAGACGAAACAAAATTCTTCACTTCAGACGGAAATGTGGAAATAAACGACCCCGTTGGAGAGATAACATTATTACAAACATTCGGAGTATATGCTGAATCTGGAGAGATAACTTCTTCCACATTCGACACCGGCTCGGCAAGTAATTTTTATCAACTCTCTTGGGAACCACAAGACCAACCGACAGAGACTGGTGATAATAGCCTTACATATCAGCTTGCTTCAAATAACGATCAGCTAACATGGAATTTTGTTGGACCAGATGGAACGAGTGGCACCTACTATACAACTGCCGACAAAAATATTCACGCAGGACATAACGGAGATCGCTATATACGATATAACATTTTCTTTTCAACAGAAAACACAAACTATACTCCAAATCTGGCAGAACTAGCCTTTACCTTTACCTCTGCCTGTTCGCCACCTGGCCAAGTTCTTTTCCAAGGATTATCTCTCGATGAATATACCATTACCGTCGACCATGCTGGCTACCAAACAGCAATAGACAGTATTACCCTTAGCCAACCGGAAAACAGCCATCTTATTCAGCTGTCTCCAAACGAATAACTATGAAAATCGTTTTCCACAAAGGATTTTCCATGCTCGAGCTTGTAATAACAATTGGAATTTTTGCTTTGATTTCTGTTTTCTTTCTGACCTTCCAATCAGATGTATTTTCACTTAATAGCCTGGTAACAAACACCTTTTCGAGCCAACAAGAATCACAGCAATTACTTGTTGCTTTTATTAACGAGGTTCGTCCAGCATCAAACTCTGGCACAGGAGCATATCCAATTGCAGAAGCCACCTCAAATGCTTTCACATTCTATACCGACATTCAAAATGTTGGCGTAAAACAAAGAATCAGATACTTCCTCGAAAATGGTGCTATCAAAAAATCTACTCTCATACCTACTGGTTCTCCACCAACATATAATGAGGAAAACGAAAACACCACCACAGTTATGTATGGCATTCAAAATGGCAGCAATCCTCTTTTTAAATATTATGACAACACCTACAACGGATCATCTCCCCCACTCGAAGAGCCCGTCAACATTCCCGACATTCGATTTGTTAAAATAACTGCTATACGCCCACTCGAAAGCTCGAAGTCAACTACCCCAAGAACGTACACAACGCAGGTTATGTTAAGAAATTTGAAAGACAATTTTTAGTATGAAGCTGTTTGCACAAAATCGAGGAAGCCTCCTTATTCATGTAATTGTATTTTCTGCAATTGCGATCTTTTTACTTGGAGGATTAGTAA
>Ga0209047_1002848_pt1 | contig 11301 bp, 8 predicted proteins | sample SaaInlV_165m_DNA_3_FD_184681 | JGI IMG/M metagenome (GOLD analysis project Ga0209047, IMG submission 184681) | Marine microbial communities from expanding oxygen minimum zones in the Saanich Inlet - Saanich Inlet SI037_S3LV_120m_DNA (SPAdes)... | ecosystem: Environmental > Aquatic > Marine >...
CCCTCAGCCGGTACTCCCTTTTCAAATTCTCCCACACCATAGAAAGACAGACCTCCAGCGCGATCGAGCACCCGCTGCTGCTGTTCGACCGACGGTAGTTTTGCCCAGAACACGTGCATATGGGTTTCGCTGTAGTCATCGGCCATCTCATCGGCCACCGCACCAATGAGTACGACCGCCTCGACTTCAGCCTCAGCGGCAAACGCTTCAGCTATTGCTCGCGCATTCTCCAGCCGCCATTGGCTAGCGTGATTCACAGTCTATTCCCTATCCGATAGTGCCGCGCTCTCTATATTGCGAACGAGTTCAGCGAAAAGCTCGCCGCCCTCGTGCCACTGACACGGCTGGATCTTGTTCGAGATCATGGTGAATATGCAGTGTACCTCCCGGTATTCTGGAAATATATTGCAAGGTTTTTATTTTATTTTTCACATTTCTTTTCCATCATTTACGACCCCGCGAATGCGGGGTACCGAAAGCCAAGAGCGGAATGGGCCGCAGCGCAAATGGTGTTGTTGGATGCTGTGATCGTAGTGCGGTATTCGTTAGCCCGTTATATTAACGGCAAGAGTTGAGACTCGCACGCAAAATAAAGCCAGATAAAACCATAGGTTAGTGATTATATGGAGCTGCAAGTCTATCACTATTGAAGCCCTGTTTATATCAAGGCCAATAGGCCATCCGGATTTCCCGGGCGACGATGTTTTCCTCAGAATTCTTGATTAGTGCATCCAGATTTTGCAATACGCCGATCCGCTGTGCTTCTTCTACCCCAAAGAGTCGGATTCCCTGAGCATAGGTCGTCTGTGCCGCTTTGTCATCTCTATTTGCCAAATACGCCAGGCCAAGGGCGAATTGAACATCAGCATCAACTTCGTGTTTAAGAGCCAGCCGATACTGATCAATGGCTTCCTGCCAGCGACCTTGGAAATAAAATAGCCAGCCCAAACTGATGCGCGCGAGCCTGTCGTCCGGGTTGAGATCCAGGGTTTGCTGGTAGGCTTCGATCGCTAGATCATGGCGATTCTGCTCGAAGTACTGAAAGCCCAGTTCGGCGTAGGTGTCGCCGAGTGCCTTGCGCGTATTGTGCTTATCGGGGTTGATCTCAAGTACGCGCTCAAAGGTGCGTATGGCACGAGGGTAGTCTTGCTGGCCAAAATAACCTTTGCCCATATTATGGAGCAGTGATGTCAGGTTTTTAACAAGCAAATTTTCACGGCCTTCCCGTTTCGCCTGTTCTATACAGGCTACTAAGTGGTCTTGGCCTCGCTGTTGGATGAGTGTGTTGTTGTTTTCCTGGTCTACGAGACTTTTGACGAGGTTAAGCCACAGGTAGTCGGGAAAAAGTGCAAGTGCTTGGCGTAGCGCGGGATCGGGGTCTTCGTTGAAGTATAGTTGCATACTGGCAAGATGAAAATAAACCTCGGGCAGCGGCGTAGCCGCTGTATTTCCCGCGAGTGCAGCGGCTTTTTTGTATGATTTCAGGGCTTGTTGATGCTGCAAGCGTGCATGGTAAGATCGACCGGAAGAATAATAGGCGAGTGTCTCGGCTTTGTGTAGCGAGAATAGGCTGGTAGCGACAAGGCCCGAGAGTGCGATGCCCCAGGCGAGCGGACGAAACCAGGCGCCGACAAAGTGCTGGAGACTGACAATGCCTGTGTGCAGCAACCATGCCAGGACCAGTGAACTGCCGGCCGAGCTCAAGTAGAAAAAGCGTGAGGGTTCAACCGTCTCGCGGGCGACGAAGGGCATAAGGGCCAAAAGGGCAAAGAGCCCCCAATCAGCTTCGGGGCCGGTGCGGCGGACGACGAGCCAACCGAGACCGAGCAATACGACTGCGCCCACGATCATTTCCCAGGGTTGGATTTGGCCGGCGACGAGCCAGTGGGCGGAGTCGAGGCAACGGCCCATATAGCCGAGGAACAGGCCAAAGGCGGCGATGGGATCGGCGATGGAGAGCGTCTCGCGGGCTTGCGGCGCCTGCGGATAGAGGAAGTGCAATAGGCCCGGAATCAGGATGGCTACCGCCAGCAAGGGGGCGGCTGCGCCGGGCCGTTGATAGCGCCGCCAAGCCAGGTATAGGCAAAAAGGCGCGGCGCAGATCGAACCCGCGTGCGCAAATATCGCCACGGTTTGCAGCAAGGCCGCCGCGACGAGCAGCAAGCGCCGTTCGCTGGCCAGATAGCGCATAAAGAGCAGGATCGCTACCAGCGCCAGGCTCAGCGCGAGCGGATAGACTAGGCAGGCGATCCATTGCACCGCGCGAAAATGCGCGACATTGAGCAAAAAGAGCAGGCCGCCCACCAGGCTTATTTCGAGATGGGCTCCTAGGCGGCGAAAGGTCTGGGCGAGCAGTAGGCTGGTCAAAAGATGTAGACCGACGAGCAGCAGATGGTAGGGCGTTGGATTTTGGCCCCAGAGCTTGTGGCCCAACAGAAAGACGGCCTCGGCTATCGGGCGGCCGGGCAATTCGCGGTCGGTAGAAAAGAGCAGCGAGAGATCTTGGTTCGCGGCGTTGGCATCGCGCAAATACTCAAAATCGTCGGTATCTAGCGATTGATGGGCGAGGCCGCCGTAGGCCACAGCGGCCAACAGTGCTAATACGAGGGCATAAGCGATCCAAGTCGTGCGGGTCTCGCGCAGAGCAACCATGCTACAGCCATCCTTGCTTTAAGTTCGGTCCATTGAACTAGGTTGGTATGCAAGGATCATGCCTCAATGGTTTTTATGATCATAAATATCTATAAATAATACACTTGTAATAAGTATAGCTATGGGCGCTGGCGTTGGTATAAAGGGAAAAATGTACTGATAATGGAAAATTTGCGACTTATTGCGCTATGCGTGCCGGCTTGACTCTTATTAGGTGACTCGTACATTTCACATACTCTTTAGTGCATGTACCCATAAGGATAGACGATGCTTACTATTACCGAAGCAGCTGAAAAGAAAATTGCCGAACTCATCAGCGAGAGCGAGAAACCAGTCAAAGGTTTGCGCATCGGTGCCCGGCTCGACGCGGCGCAGCAAGTCGACTACAAATTGGCTTTTGTCTCCGATGAGCAACTCGATGACGAAGATGAAATCGCGACATTCAATGGCTTTGATGTGTATATCGCTGCCGACAGCGCGGATCTATTGCTCGAGGCAAAGGTCGATTATGTCGACGGCCTGATGGGCGCGGGTTTTAAGATCGAAAGCGGGCGCAAGATGCCCGCGCACCTCTCGGGGCCGATGGCCGAAGCGGTGCACAACGTCATCGAGACGCAGATTAACCCGGGGGTGGCTTCGCATGGTGGGGTGGTGACCTTGGTCGATATCAAAGACAAAACGGTTGTCGTGCAGTTGGGTGGTGGGTGTCAGGGCTGCGGGCAAGCCGATGTGACGCTCAAAGAAGGCATCGTCCGCTCGATCAAGGAGGCGGTGCCTGAGGTGGAGGAAGTCGTCGATGCGACGGATCACAACTCGGGTGAAAACCCGTATTATTAGACTATCGTACTCTAAGTAGAGTCGTCGAGCGGAATCCGTTATTGACATGGTGCGAGCGCCACGTCTATGTTGCCCGACAATTGAAAAACAATGCGCTTAATCTCAATTATAGCTTTTGGGTGGCACCGCGATGACAACCGCGGTCAGGGCATAGATGCCTACGGCTGACGATATTTATCACCAAATTTATCGTGCAAGAAAGCAGCCTTAGGAGTCCGCCGCGGTCCAATCGAACAGCACCCCTAAATGTGGATTGGGTTGGTGCCTCAACCCTTGGTACATCACCTGGCACTGATCCGGCGGCACAACGTGCGTTAGCAATGGGTCAACGATCAATTTCTTGCGCTCAATCAAATCGATAATTACTTCGCAATTCCGCCTGACGACCAACTCCTAAAACGGCATATTACCGTGCAGAAAAGACGCCGTGGGTCGCAGCAGGTCCTTAAAAGAAGGGTGAACTTATGATAACGGCTTTGCCGCTAGAGGCGCGGTCCGATCTTGCGGGGTATGTGCAGGCGATGGAGGACGACGGCTACGCCTACTTTCCCGGGGTGCTAGACCCGCAAGAGATCGCCGAATTGCGCGCGGCGATGGACAGACTGACGGCGATCGAAGCGAGTTTTGACCGCCATACCGATCCGGAAGAGCACGGCTTTCTCAACAAGAGCATCAACAACGCCTTTAACCGCGATCCGGTTTTCCTGTCCTATCTCGATCGGTCGGAAATCATCGAACTGGTCGAAGCGGTGCACGGGCCCGACTGCCACAGTATCGCCATGACCGCCTGGATGACGGGGACCGGTCGGCCGGCGCAAACGCTGCACGTCGACTGGCAGCCGTTGAGGCTGCCGGCCGAAGTGATGGAGAACCCGGAAGTCAAGATCCCGATTTTTATCACGACGACCCACTACTATCTAGACGATATAACCGAAGAGTTGGGGCCGACGAATTTCGTGCCCGGCAGCCATCGTGCCGGGCGGCCGCCACAAGAAGGCGAGACGAGCTTCAAGGGGGTTGAGGAACAAAGCATTATGTGCAAGGCCGGCGACGCGGTGGTGTTTCGCAGCGAGGTGTGGCATCGCGGCACGCCTAACACCAGCGGCCGCACCCGCTACTTGCTCCAGGTCCACTGCGCCCAGCGCATGATCACTCAGAAGTTGCCGCCCTATCTAAACAAGCTCCAGTTCGACGAAGTGATCTTGCAGCAGGCGACGCCGCGCCAATTGCGGATGATGGGCGACCACACGCCGAGCAATTACGACTAATCGCCACTGCAAAAAAAACGCCAACCAGCGCTAGCCTTATAGAGACCGCCGTCGGATTTTATTCTCTGCACGTGTCGATGGACCCGGCGGCGCAGGTCGTGCCGTTGGTCCATAGTGCCGCGTAAATCGGCATCGGAAAAGTCAGTGCCTCGTAGTATCGCATTTTTCAATAGCCTGCCTCGCAGCGTCGCGTCGCGAGAATCCGTATTCCAGAAATTTCCCCCGAAAAAATATGCCCCCGGTGTGCGTTGCAAGGCCAATCCCACGGCGGTGCGTCGGTCGCCCCGGTAGGGTATCCGGTCCAGGCCCCGGCCGCCGGTGTCGGGGTCGAGGTCGGTCATCCGTCCGGTCGCTTAGAATCGGATAATGGCTATCTGATGCAAACGCACACGTTGTTGCGGGTCGGGCACCGCGCCGCGCACAGACGCTGCCCAATACCTGTACATACCATCAAGGCCATGTATGTTTTATTGTCCGCAATCCGTTCAACGCCATCGTGGTGTCCAAGCCCATCGGTTGGATCTCGACGATCGTTTTATTGTAGGCGGCCGGGGGGATACGGTGGGGATAGAGCGGATCGGCCGGTGGGGGTATTTCGCTTATGTTAAGGTAGCTGAAAGATTTTTGATGGATCGGCCTAAATGGGATTGAGTTTGGTGAGGGGATAGTTACCGAGGTGAATTTAGTGCAGAGATCGTTATCGAGATGAGTGTGGTGAGAGAATCGTTATTGGAGGTTTTTTTGTGAATATTATTTATGTCAATCCTGATGAAATGCGTGCCGATGCGTTGGCTTGTTATGGTCATTCGTTAGTGCAGACCCCGAACTTCGATCGGCTGGCCGCGGAGGGTACGCGTTTTGATCAGTGCCATGTGCAGCACACGGTGTGCACACCTTCGCGGTGTAGTTTTATGACGGGTTGGTATCCGCATACGGCCGGGCACCGGACTTTGTGGAATCCGTTGCAGGCGGATGAGCCGAATACTATGCGCTATCTCAAGCAGGCCGGATATGAAGTGCATTGGCTGGGCAAGAACGACTGTCTGGCGCCGGAGGCCTTTGAATCTTCGGTGACGAAGATTTATGGGCCGGGGGAAGGGAACGTGGGTTCGTCGGAGAATGTGTTTAAAAAGGGCGAGGCCGGCTATTACAGTTTTCTCAATACGGCGATGGACGGGCCGCCGCGCGATGCGCTCTATTACGAGCGGGCGATCGAATATTTGCAGGGCAGAAAGGCAGATGATGCGCCGTTTTTTATGTTCCTGCCGACGAGTTTTCCGCATCCGATCTATCATGCGCCGGAGCCCTGGCATAGCATGTACGACCCCGATGATTTGCCGCCGCTCAGACCGGTCGTCGAAGAGGGTAAGCCGGATTATCATCGGCTGATCCGTGAGTACCGCGATTTGAATAATGTCGACGAGTCCGTGTTGCGCAAAATCATGGCCGTCTATTTGGGCATGACTTCGTATGTGGATCACTTGTTGGGACAACTGCTCGACGCACTGGAGGAGACGGGGCTTGCAGAGGAGACGGCGGTGCTCGCCTTTTCGGACCACGGCGATTGGGCGGGTGATTATGGTTTGGTGGAGAAGTGGCCAAGCGGTTTGGACGATACGCTCACGCGGGTACCGCTTATTGTGCGCATGCCCGGCGGTGCAAAGGGGCATGTCGTCGAGGAGCCGGTCGAGCTTTTCGACATTGTGCCAACGACGCTGGCGCTGGCGGGGCTCGAAGCTCAGCATACGCATTATGCGCAGTCGCTGATGCCGCAGTTGCACGGCGCCGCCGGCGATCCGCAGCGCGCGGTCTTTACCGAGGGGGGATACGACCTGCACGAGCCACATTGTTTCGAGGGCAAACCTTCGGATGGCGTAGCTGGCAACCCAGAGGGCATCTATTACCCCAAGGGCATGCAGCAGCAGGAGCACCCCGAAAGCGTGTGCCGCGCGGTGATGATCCGCACGCAAGAACACAAGCTGGTTTGGCGCCCGAAAGGCCAGAGCGAGTTATACGACCTGGTGGAAGATCCGCACGAATTGCAGAATGTGTTTGACCGGGAGAATTACACGCAGGTGCAGCGCGATCTGGAACGCAGGTTGCTCGAATGGCAGACGCGCACGGGAGATGTGGTGCCCTTTGAGCCGGGGCCGCGCGGCTTTCCGCCGCAGCTAGTCAGTTAGGGCGAATCTCGAACGGGGTTCAACGCGCCGGCGGGCTGGATTTTTCAGGCTTAGCGCAAGTGCGTCTTGAACTGCCCCCAACTCACATGCTCGACGGCGGTGGCCGGGGAGACCTGGCGTTGGAAATTGCGGATTTCTAAATCGCTCGGGAAAGTCAAGGCCGAGGCGCTATCGGCCAGCCCGAGAAAGGCCGAGGTGGTGAGTAACATTTCGTCCTTGGCCGGCGATAGCACGAAGCGGCGAAAGACGGGCAGGAACGAGCCGCGCAGGCCGGCGTAGCTATTGGTCGATGGATTGTAGGTCGCCGAGAGATATGGTTCTAGGCGGATGACTTCGTAGGTGCCTTTGTCGGGATCGGGGTCGGTAAAAGAGCCGCTGGTCCAAGTAGAGCTCAGACGAGAGAAGGCCGGTACGTCGCTCAGGTTCGGGTCTTCGCTGAAGTAGTTCTCGATGGCTTCGCCGTCGGCGAGCAGCTCGAGTTGGGTCCAGACACGCAGGCCGAGGTATTGACCGTGGCCTTGCACCGCGTTGTGCAGCCAGGTCCCGACGATGCTCTTGGTGGCGGCGGGTTCGTCGCAGCGTGCGAATCCGGGGGGCTCTTGACCTGAAGCGAGACGGGGCAGAAGGGCGATCAGCATCACCAAGATTAAGGGCATGGAAGATTCCTCGATGAGGGGAGTCGGTTGCGGCGCGGTGCTTGCTGTGAGTATACAAGCTTGGCGGCGAAACACAAAACTTCGTCTCAGCAGCTATACAAGCGTCTCGCCGGCTTAGTGCATTGCGGTATGATTATAGCAGGATTTGTGCAACCAAGTCGGCCTCGGTCGTGAAATAGGGCACGCTTTTTCGGGTGGCGCGGACGAAGAATTCATTCTCGATGATCGGGCGATTCGCGTATTGCACCAGCGTCGACGTGGCCAGCTCCGAATAGAGTGCGACGGCGACGATAAGGCCCGGATGGTTGTGGCCGAGGCCATTGACGGCCCAATCCCGAATAAAATATAAATATTTATGAACCGGGTGCTGCTGGTTTTCGTGCCAAAATCAACGCGACCGACCCCAATGCTGAAAAACCCGCCAGGACCATAAAAGCTTGCTGATAACTGCCCGTCAGATCGTGCAGGAAACCAGCGAAGAGCGGGCCGATAACCATACCGACCATAATGATCATCGAGGCGAAACCGGAAATCATCGCATAGGAGGCACGGCCAAAATAATCGCCTCTAATAGCGTTGATCAGCGTGCCGCGCACACCCCAGGCGGTGCCGTGAATGGCGGCGAAGAGCGTGGTTTCAAAGCGCGAGGTGGCGAAGGCGAAAAGCACCAGTGCTACGGCGTGCATCCACATGCAGGTGACCATCACTAGGCGTTTGTTGACCCGATCGCCGATCCAGCCGCCGGTGAGTTGGCCGCCGATCATAAAGAGTAGCAACAGGGTTACATTGGCGGCGGCGACCTCCGGCGAGAGGCCGACATGCTCAATCATATGAGGAATTTGATGCACTAACACGGTGCCGACGACAAAGAGTGCCGAGCTATGGCCGATGGACAAAAACCAGAAGGTGGGTGTGCGCAGGGCTTGTCGGGTGGTGAAGCGCGGCTCTTCGAGCGCCGGGGCATCGCCCGGCTTGGTGGCGGGAGCTTCATCGCCGTCGGGTCTGAGGCCGTAGTGCTCGGGGTGGTCGCGTATTAATAAGGTCGCCGGTAATCCCAAGCAGAAAATCATCACTCCGGAGAAGAAAGCGGTGTCGCGCCAGCCGTAGTGGGACAGGCTCCAGACGACCAACGAGATCAATAGGCCGCCGACGCCCATACCGGTCATCGATATGCCTAAGGCCGTAGACCGCTGGCGGGCGAACCAGTTGGTGATGGTGGTCGAGATCGGGATAAAGCCGCCGAGGCTCGAACCGAGCGCGATGAGCGCGAAGGACAGGTAAAAGTCGAGGAGGGAATCGATGCGGCTAAAACAGAGATAGCCGATGCCAAAGAGCACGATGCCGATTTGCATCATGGCTTTGCAGCCGTAGCGCTCGATCAACCAGCCCTGCAGAGGGCCGAGGATGCCGCTTTCGGCGCGGACCATGGAGAAGACGCCCGATACCGATGCCCGACTCCAGCCGAACTCGGTTTGCAGGGGCAGGATATAGGCGCTGAAGGCGTGGAAGAGCAAGGCTCCGTTGAGGACCTGGATGACATAGGAACCCAGGACGATCCACCAACCGAAGAATAGCTGTTCTTTCTTTTTGCGCAGGGATTTTAGCAACGACATAGGCTTAGCTAACAAGCCTAAGGACGGGGTGGGATAGTGTCAAAAAAAGCGTGGGACCGATAAACCAGTTGTCATCTAAACGGAGAGCCTACATATTAGACGGAGCAAGTAGTTAGGTGTTATCCCAGAACGCTCGTCGGTGGAGTTGGGGTAGCGCGTATAATCTCCGTCTCCCGCAATTGATAGCGCTGGTGCCGCACCATGTCCAGTATGACCATATCCGTTCTGCTCGTCGAGGACAATCCCATTCATGCCCGCCTCCTACAGGGGCTGCTCAGTGACCGCAGCGACCCCGCTTTTGCCGTGGAAGCCGTCGATCACCTCGCAGCCGGTATCCAACGGCTATCGACCGGCAGCTTCGACGCGGTGCTGCTCGATCTCGTGCTGCCCGACAGTCAGGAAATGGCCACCTTTGAACGCGTCAAAGAGGCTGTTCCGGATATGCCCGTGCTGGTCCTCACCGGCTTGGACGACGAGGGCTTGGCCGAAGAGGCGGTAGCCGCCGGTGCCCGCGAATACCTGGTCAAAACACAAATTGACGGCGAGAGCCTCGCCCGGTCCCTGCAAGCAGCTATAAGCAAGTAGCGATGAAAGTAGACCCGCGCTTCGTTTATCTAATCGGCTGGCTTTCGCGTTTAGCTGGATTGGCTAGCGTGGGGTCGGGTGCCTTGGTGCTGTGGGGCTGGAATGTAGATGACGAGGCGCTCAAGAGCTTTATGCACTCGGGCCAAGTGGCGACGCATCCGCTGATCGCCATGGAATTTATCCTGGCCGGCATAGCGCTATTGTTTTTGCGCGCCGACCGGTTGAGCCGCTGGCGGCGGCAGGTGGGGTTGGGGTTTGCAACGGCGGTGGTGTTGGTCGCGGTGCACAAACTCATCGGCTATCAGTACAATTTGGGCCACGAAGTCCCCACCTACCTCTTTTTAGACCGAAGCATCGACTCCTATCTCTTTTATTTCAAATTGGGCGGTTATCGCATGTCGCCCAACGCGGCTTTTTCCTTTCTCCTGGTGGGCCTGGCCCTGGTTCTGATCGACGTGCGCATAAGGGGCCGCGCCTATTTGCCGCAGATCTGCATACTGGTGGCGACGGCCGCCGGTCTCTTGTCGATGAGCAGTTATTTCTACAATGTGCTGCTGCTCTACGGTGTTTCCGGTCTCGTGCCGGCGGTGCCCGACACCGCGACCGGGTTTCTCATCCTCTGCTTCGGCCTGCTCTGTGCCCGCCCGGCCCGCGAACCGGTAGCGACCCTGGTTAGCACTACCGCGGGCGGTGTGATGGCCCGTCGCCTCTTGCCCGCGTCCTTCGCCATTCCGATGGCCCTGGATTGGATGCGCATGCAGGGCGAGGTGCTCTACGGCTACGAGTTCGGACTCTCGCTCTTTACGCTGCTCAATATCTTGGCCTTCAATGTCCTGATCTGGTGGAATGCCTCGTCGCTTTCCAGGGTCGACGCCGAACGGCAGCGCTCCGAAGAGCAGTTGCAGGAACAGCATCGGTTGCTCGAGGAGACGGCCCGTTCCGAGCACAAGGCGATGATGGCGTTAGAAAAAACGCAGAGGGAATTGCGCACTGCGATGGAATCTGCCGAAGAGGCCAATCACGCTAAGAGTGAGTTTTTGGCCAATATGAGCCACGAAATCCGCACGCCGATGAACGGAATTATCGGCATGACGGAACTTTTGAGTCGCACTCGGCTCGAAGTGCAACAGCGCGGCTATTTGGGTTTGGTGCAGCAATCGGCCGAATCCCTGTTGACCTTGCTTAACGATATCCTCGATTTTTCCAAGATCGAGGCCGGGCGTTTGGAGTTGGAGGATATAGAGTTCGGCCTGCGCGACGGGTTGGGTGACGCGGTGCAGGTTTTGGCGATGCGCGCGGCCGAAAAAGATCTTGAGTTAGTCTGTCATATTCCGCCGGATGTGCCGGATTGTCTCGTTGGCGATCCGAGTCGATTGCGGCAGGTGGTGGTCAACTTGGTGGGCAACGCCCTCAAGTTCACCGAGCGCGGCGAGGTCGTAGTCGATGTGGTGTTGGAAGAAGAATTGCGTGATGCGGTCAGCCTGCATGTATCGGTACGCGATACGGG
>Ga0209047_1002859_pt1 | contig 11273 bp, 12 predicted proteins | sample SaaInlV_165m_DNA_3_FD_184681 | JGI IMG/M metagenome (GOLD analysis project Ga0209047, IMG submission 184681) | Marine microbial communities from expanding oxygen minimum zones in the Saanich Inlet - Saanich Inlet SI037_S3LV_120m_DNA (SPAdes)... | ecosystem: Environmental > Aquatic > Marine >...
TAAACCCTATTCTTAATAGATACAGAATGAGGTGCTGCTACCCTTCCGCATATTATCTACGAAAATGATTTACTCGTCTTTCTAAATATGAAAATCGGTTCATATTTGCGATATTTTCCACCCAGAGATACAAAGTTTTTTCTACACCATCAAATCGTCCGGTTTCGTTTCTAACGGGTTATTCTACAAAACTGATAGACACCACATAGACCCCGATAGAACCTCTATTAGAACCCTTCTAAACCCCATTCTCAACGAATATTGAGAAAGATGTAATCTGTTATGTGTGTCCGGAATACCAATCTTCCATTTCCTTCAGTTCCTCTACCGTTCCACCACTCACATAGTGTCTTATTTGTCTTAGGATTTTTGGTATTTTTTCATTGGCTTCTCTTAGTTCCCCAACCTGATATTTTACGGACTCTAACTGCTTTACGATTTTTTCCTGGTTTATCATTTCTATGTTTTTGGCAAGTCTGATATGGGAAAGTTTGCTGTTTATGCCTATTACATTCCAAACTATCAAAACCAACCCGACTATCCATATCCCATTTTGTATTTCAGTCATAACAAACTCCTGTTTATCTTTTCGTCTTTCTAAATATGAAAATCGGTTCATATTTGCGATATTTTCCACCCAGAGATACAAAGTTCTTCGTCTGTGGCATACGATGAACCCAACTTACTCTTCCTCCACCTGGTGCAGTCATCAAAATGAACTTCTTTTTATCCTCATATTTCATTTTAAGGGAGGTAAGTATCTCAACTACATCCATCTCTAACGGGAACATCGAACTCCCTGTCCTTACATCCGCAATATTCCAAATCAAATAACCACCGACTTTTAGATACTTACAGGCTGTCTCCAGTGTTGGTCGCAGGAACCCATCTACCCATAATTGGTATTCAGGGTATTTGACTGACGATTGCGTATCATCCTTTGAGTATCCTTCTGCATCAAAATAAGGTGGTGATGTAAATACAAGGTCAATCTTTCCTTTGTATTTGTGAAATCTTCTAACTTTGTGTATCTCCTCACTACCTTCTTGGTAAAGGTCATAAGTAATGTGATTTTCTTGGGGGACGTTTCTTTGGTAGAAATCTGCGAGGTATTCATATCGTGTAATACCTAAGTCCTTTATGTAGTTCTCCTTATTGGGGTCAGTTCCAACATAGTGAATATGTCTATCTCCACCAGCTGCACAGGCACCGAGTAATCTTCCACCCCACCCTGCACTTGGGTCATAAATTATGATGCGTTTCTGTTTTTTAAACTTCTCCGTGTAGTGTTGATAGATATGTTTTGCTACTACAGGTGGAAAGTTAGTTGCAGGAAATACAGAGAACCCCATACGAAATATCTTGGTTGATTGAGTTGTGAATACTTTTTCGTTCCCATCAAACACACGAATGTAAAACCTATCAGTATCTTTAAAATCCTTGTATCGGTGTGTGATGTTTCCACGACCATCTGTCTGTTCTATGGCCGTAATATGTCTCTGGTTTATATAACCCTGACTTCGCAGTTCATCTATTGACTTCTTATCAAGGGTCAATTTGTTCTTATTGTTGCGTTTGGTCTTTTGATACTCCAGCCAGTAATCCAAATGTTTGTATTCATTATTTGCAATCCGTTTCGTATTATAAAATTGGACTATCCAATTCGACCCAGTAGTTGCGGTTCGACCAGATGCACTAGGAAATCTCTTATCGTTCTTGGTTGCAAAGTTGGAGAATACATAAAACCCATCCCGTCTAAAGTGCCTGCGAAAACTCTTGTGTCTGGTGGTTTCTTTCTTTTTACTGACGAACATATCGTATAAAGATGCAGATGCACCTCCATCCGTAGTGAGCCACATCGTAGGGAAGAAGTTAGTGCAGGTCTTTCCTTCTCTACTTGTCGAACTAATACAATCCTCTCGGTGCGTTAGGTCATCGACCATAGAGATGTTCGTTGTGTCCGCAGCAGATAGACGTTTCATATCTGCAACAATATCTTCCGTTGTAAATCGACCAGGAAGAATGGGAACACGATTTCGATGCCACTTCGACTTTATCCGTTTAGATACAGACACCACCCACTTATGAAACTTTACCTCCGTGCAGAAATGCAATTCACGGAATGTAATGTTCTCCGCACAGGTGCTTAGATATTCATCATCCTTAGTAAAGAAGTAATCCATTTAATGTCTAAACTGATTTTCCACCACCACATAGAGTATGAACTTTTCTTTTTACGTCATCCCAGTCAATAGTATCTTCTTCATCTCGTTCTACTTGTTCTATCACATCCATACAAAGTTCCCTTTGTTTGTCTACCATCTCCTCAAATAATTCAGTCATATCACCGTCTCGGGTCAGCCATAACTTCTTTATCGCATCAGGGTAATCGTAGAAAAGTGAGTAATATTTTGTTGCAACATCCTCATACAGATGGAGGTTAGGGTTAAGAAAGTTAAAGGTTGTATCCATAGGAATACGAGTTTCCATACTATTTCTATAAAGCGAAATAAAATGACCTCGTATCCGTCCAAGAGCCATACTCTCTGCCCAAGACAGGAAATCATATCTTTCTAACTTTACGACTTCTGTATTGACTACAACTTCTTCCATATGACCGATAGTGATGAAATAAATATCTTTCTTTTTGACCGAGTAAGTTCCCAAACAAGAATAAGCGTCCTCGGTAAGCATATTGTTCCTCTCCCAATCTTCCATATGATCCCCAGTAAGATACTCAATAAATTCCCGTTGTTCTTCCTTAGAGTGTAAGTCTCCGTATTTCCGCAGAAAGAATGGATTGAATTCGTTATAAGACCACGCAATTGCTATCGTCCTATTCATCGTATAAGAAATACCACTACCTTCTTCTTGGATGTGAGCTTCTGGGTTGTCTAACTTCTTTACACCTTTTCTTACTGCTTCACCTTTTCTAACTTTAAAGGAACGATAGATAGTGATTTCATCATCATCCTTTATCTTTGCAAAATGTTTTTCATATGCGGTCAAATCATCTGGTTCTATATAACCATCGAAGAGGTCTTTCCCCTCGACAAAACGTGGAACACCCTTGGGATAAAACGTAGTCGTTGCTTTAAGTCGGTCGGCAAAAGGAAATCTATGACGATTGTTGCGATGGAATGCATCAACCCATCTTTTATCATTTGCACTTAAAGCAAAAAGAATACTTGCAACTTTCCAAAAACACGCAGTTTTCTTAATCAAGTGTTCGTGGTCGAAAAAGTGTTTTATGTTTTCCTTTTCTATGGAGTATTTTCCCCCACTTGTGTCGTGGCGTACGCCAAATACACCATAAACACCTTCAAAACCAATACTTGCGTAGTGCATTCGGTCTAACTTTTTGCAGAAGTTCTTTATCTGAAGAGATATATCCATATTAGTTTCTACACAATAAGTTGATTTAACTACTTTAACATTCCTCTATTTACTGGAGAGGAGACAACATCCACCACAAGGTGAGTTCTAACTTGATTACCCCAATTGACCGCACGATGAGGCTTACGAATATCGAGGTAATAACATCCCCCTACTTTCATATGTCTCCTTGTTTCCTTATTACCTACACCCCACGATGAGAACATAACTTTTCTATTTGTCTTAATAGGAAAATGAAGTTAAGGAATTCCTAATTGGAGTCAGTTTCTTTAGCCTTTATACAACTTACTATTCCTTCCTGGAACTCTCTAGCAACGCAAAAGAAAATATCATCATCCTTAACAACCCACGAAAACATTACTCCACCGGCTCCCGATGAGGTACTCACGGAAACATCATTAGAGACAGAAACACTTGAGTATGCGGTTGAGGTTAAGAAAACAAATATCATCACTAATCTTTTCATCATATTCTCCTATATTCGTTAAGACACTTTAGTCATTACTATCCGTCTATCAACATATCCAAATATTTCTTTGCATACTTACTATTGACCCCACCACGTTTGGAAATACTTGTTAGTTGTCTTTTGTAATTACTGCGTTGTCCGTGATTGGATGCATTAGTGTGTTCTAAGGCTAGTTTGATGCACTTTGCTTCACCTAACTCCTTTAATTCTCGGATAGGTGTCCATTGTGTAATAACTTTGTTTTCCCTTACCCATTTCATAAATCCACGAAACCCCATCTCATCCTCCCCAAATGGATTATCTGGGTGTCGAATATCATCTACAGAATGATTGCGTGGTTTAGATGCATCTGCATATGCGTATCTATCGTGGTCTTGGTAATACCGATATTGGTAATACGAACTTTCGATTTGTTCCAGCTCACGAAAGGACACATTTTTATTGTATTTCTTTAGATGAGAGTGCAACTTGCCGGCGAGAATCTTCTTCAGTTTTTCTCGTTGTTTGTCTAATTGTTGTTGTCGAAAAGTTGCGGTAGTTGTCTCTTGGTATATTAAATCTGCGCCCATTGGTTTTAACTTTGTTTGTAAGTTGTCTAATAATTTCCTTACCTGTTTCTTGTCTTTCTCTTTTAAGTCATCTATTGCTGGTACTACCGCATAAAACTTATCACTTACACCTGTGATGTTCCCACCTGAGGAAGATGATCCACCCAGACGCACGTTCTGTTTCCATTTACGAACCTCCGTGGTACTAACATCAGTATCTACTATCCCTTCGAGTATGGCCAGTTTCCATTCGTCATTATCTAAGGTCGAGTATTCATAAAGAATGTTGTAATTGGGTGGTAATAGTTTCTGTATTCGTTGTGAGTTAAATCTTTTTGTATTTCCAATACCCAACATCATAGAACGAACACTATCCCCAAATGGAAGATCCTGAACGAGGATGTTCCATTCTTGTGTAGTAAGAGTTTCATTTGCGTCTGCAATAAGTGATGCGGTTTCTAAAATACCCTCCTTGGTCTTTTGCCAAGCTGTTCCAATCTTGCGTTTGTATGCATCAACCTTTGTCGCAGATACTTGTTGTTCTCTCTTTGTGATGAGTTCCATATGATCCTCATTAGTACAATATTTTGCCAAACGGGTTTTTTATGTAAAAACCAAGTACCGGAGTATAAGCCATTTAATGTTCTACGACAGAGACATCCTAGAGAAATCAATTTGTATAAATAAAAGGTAGAAGATGTCCTGGAGATGTCTTTTTCCGTAAAACAATAATAAATGGTTCGATAAATCGTAGTGTGTTGTGTTCTTCATCTGTTTTTTATCGGCTCGTCAAGTGAGGATGAATAGATGAGATACACGAGACAACTGCGTAGAGGTCTATACGATGCACCATCATATGTATTAGACCAATTACGTTTTGATTTCCAAGATATGGAATTCCAAATGCAGAATGGTACTCCGTGGGAAGATGTTAAAAGAAAAATGATACTGCGTATGTGGCTAGGTGATGTGTGTGATTGGAGATATTGGGGTGGCACCAAAGTAGTTCGATTAGATAAGGATAGGAGAGAAACGGATACGAGTTGGTTTGCACGAATTCGTAAGGCCTACGAACACACTACAGATAAAACTAATAGAACAATCTTTGGACGCAGATACTTCCGTAAGAATACATACCCATTATCTTTTGTGTTCTATGAACGTGGTAATGCAACAGAAGGAAAACATATACATACCATCCATCATTTCCCACCAGCGATCGTGCAGAAAGCAGAACAATACCTAAATTGTTTTTCTACCTACTGGAGTAATCATCCAGTTAATAAGGCTGTGGGACGAGTGTTCTGGTATGAGGATGTAATCGACCAAGACAAGGTGATTAGATATGCGACCAAACGAATGACTAACAACTACGAGTTTGGGTGGTTTCCAGTTGGATAATAAGCCTAACTAAAGGTAGTCGTATTTCCAGGTTTTGGAGTGTTGTATTTGTAGTGGTTTTCGGGGACTGATTACTCCCTTTCAGTCCTAACTAATCTACATCTTAAAGTTAGGGTGATTAGAAAGTCCGTAGTGGATGGTAGTTAGTTAGAAGTTTCTATTTTAGACACTAACTTTTTCTATCCTAGTCATCTGTCGAATAAATGAATGTAATAGAGGAATTTATTACATCGTATGAGGTATGTCTTGTTGGTATGTATTAACTACTTATCATCCACTACCTGCAAATAAAGTGTCATTCCAATGTGGTGTTCCTGCAATCTTATATAGCCTGTTATTCATAGACCTCACAGATTGACGGAGGACGGGTGGTAAGTGATTACTTGATGTCGTTGCATTACTTCCTTGATTAAACCTCCTCGGGGTCAATACAGACACTTCTGCAATGTCTCCAGAGATAAATAGTCATACAAAGATTAGGAGATAAGTGTGATTACTAAAAATATACTAAACAGAACAGATGCAACTAACTCTATATCGAGGAGTAAAGTAAATGGACGTCCCTGTGATGAGTTCATAGAACTAACTGGAATTAGGAAACCCAACATCAAATCTCTTCCCCGAGATATACAAAAGGAAGTGGAAGATTTTATTGGGACCCGTAGTGCGACCATATTGGTTAGAAAGTCATAGAAGATGGATATGGTAAATGCGGTAGTAGAAGTATTGGATGAAGGTAGAAGTCCATTTGTGGTGCGACAACGTATCATCAAGGCTGTGAAGTCATCCCCACCAGGTGATGTAAGTAATCCAGTAAATAAATCAAAAGAACGGATCCGCAAGATAGTAAAGAAACACAACCCAAATAACTCTATGACTTGGGACGGAATCAAATGGGTGCAACGGAGACTAGTTAGTTCCGATTACACCAGCCGAGTAAATGAACTTAACGAAATATCATTACGCACCATATCCAGTGCAGCATCACTTGCGAAGATGAGACAACACCAGAACAGAGTTAAGAGTGGAGTGCAGAAAATGAACTCCCTTGCGACTGCACTTAAATCTGCAAAAGACGATACAGATAGAAATCGCATAGATAGTCAGTGGAGAATTGCTAAAGGAAAGGTAGATACTGCAATTGCGGATATGGAATGGTGGTCTGCATTTCTAACATTATCTGGCTCATTGGGACTTGAGAAATCACTTATCAAAAAACTAAAAAATACAAAACGGAGATAAACATACATATGAACCAAGAAAGACATCCCCTTACCTTACGACTTCCCAAAGATTTATTTGCAAGTTTGACCCGAATTAAGAACATCACAGGTCAAAGTATTACCAGTCAAATGATAGAAACTGCGATGCAACGAGAGGTTGATTTTGAGAAACGATTAACTAATCAAACAGAGGTGCGTAATCGAGTGATGAATGCTGTGTAAGTAGTGATTCATCAACCATTAAAGGAGGCCGTCAGTTGATGGTCTTTTTTATGGCCGTGAGAACTTACTGAAAAACAACAAAGCAGAAAAAAACAGATATACATAAGTTGGTTATATGCATCTGCATCTAACGATGACTTTTGATACAGACAAAGGAATGACGATTATGTTTCCTAAAAAATCCTGCGGATAGATTTTTCCGTCTGTTAAGTTGGGACTATGGGTTTTGGATATGAGACACCCGTATAAGTTCTTCTCTAAACATCTTTGGTTGGAGATGACGTGCGTAGTGTTCTCTAATGATATGGTGAGAAACATCGCACTGGTCGATGAGCTGGTCAGTTGTTGTCCCCTGTTCCAACGCAGTCATTATGTAGTAATGACGAAATGACTTTGCATCTCGTTTATCACCATTAGATGAAAAACGTAAATTACTTTCCTTTAGTAATTCCCTAAATCCTGTATGTGGGTTGATGGGAAATATTAAATCATTAGGTTTGTGATTAGGACAGACGTTTTCACAAAGACCCTTGTATGCAAAGTAAGCACCATATTTAGAAATGATTGTTCTATCCCTTCTCTTACCAATAATGAAAACTTCCAAGTGGCATCTCTGGGGGTCTTTATCATCTACAAACTTGATGTCTTTGTGGTTTACCCGTTGAGCCTCAAATGGTCTTACACCTGTATGTGCGAGAAACACTATGTAGTAGTGAAGATAAAGACGAGATTTCCATATTCGTTCCCAACCTCCACCAAACGAGCTCCCCTTCCCTTCTTTCTTTAATTTTTTTTGTAGGTCGAATACCTTTTTTGCATCTTTAATTCTTTTTCTGCTTGCGACCAGAAGTTGTTTGTATTCGGTGAAAGTAAATGTTGCACGTGCTGGTGGCCGTTTGGTTGCTGCAAGTTGTCGAATAAGAGTTAGTGGTTTCTCTGGTCGTTGTTTAATCATCCCCTTGTCTATACCCAGTTGGAGTATTTGGAAGATTGTGATGTATTCTTTTTTTAATCGACCCACCAACAAATCTGGTGTTTTTATCCTCTTACGTTGCCTCCAGTTCTGCCATTCCAGTAATCGTGGTGTATCTATCTCCTCGATGTAATCATCCTTAAAGAACGGGTGGATGTAATTCTTGTATGAGAGCTGGTGGTTGTAGTGATACTTTGGATGTCTATTACCTGTCTCACAATTTACCTTAATCAACTCAAGCCATTCTTGTGCGACTTCATCAAATAAATGTGTATCTCTATCTACCCTATCGACAGGAATTCCATCATCTAAACGCACAATAAGATTTGCATACCACTTCTTTGCATATTTAACAGCCTTAGATAGATCCTCTTCTTTAGTATTTCTTTGGATTGTCTTTTTGTTTAACCAACAACGTGCATACCAAGTTCTACTTTTTGTTTGTGATTTCTTGGTAAATCTAAAGAGAGTAATAACCTTATCGTCCATCTTAATGTGATGACGTTCAGTTTTACCTTTAAAGGATTTACTTCTCCCATCCTTGGGGATGAGAACTTTCTTCTTAACAGGCATCGTTATGCAGCACGCAAGAGTTTGTAGAGAGTTCCATTTCCAATACTTAATGTTTTACAAATCTTATTCATCGACATACCAGATTTGTGGAGTTCTATTACAGCTGCTTTGGTTCCTTCATTTACGTTAGATGGACGTCCAATTGCACGACCACTTTTAGTACCAGTTTTCTTTGCACGTTCCATCCCTGCACGGACACGTTCCTTGATTAGTGTTCTTTCGTATTCTGCAAACGATCCCACCAAGGAAAACATTAGACGTCCAGTGGGAGTGGAACTATCCAATCCTTGCTGGTCGATATAGAGGTCAATATCCTTACTCTGCACGTCATTAAGGAATGAAATTAAATCTTGTAGAGAACGACCAATTCGATCTATCGACCAAACCATAATTCCATCAAATTCCTTGCGGTTTGCACCTTTCAGTAATTCGTCAAATGCAGGTCGTTTATCTCTACCAAATGCACCAGAAATACCTGCATCGGAGTAAGTATTAACAATCTCCCATCCGTTTCGATGAGCCACGGAGGTGAGTTGGTCGATTTGATTTTCTACCGATTGTTTATCGGTGGAGACACGAACGTAGAGAACAACTTTCTTGGTATTCATAGTAAAAACCCCTTCTGCATTTAACCTAAGTTCCTGTTTTAAAGCAACTTTTTTAACGTGCAGTTATTTTACTATACCTTTTACTATAATACTATAGATATAACTAGTTGATTTTACTGGTGTATTTTGACGTATTTACAATTTTTCAAGTATGACGCATTCAACCTGTTTAATATCTTTCTAACATACTGATATTAAAGGGTTTTCGTCCATTTGCATACTTCCCAGTTTGTTAGTTTTTACTATTGTTTTTACTATTAACTTATCCGTAAGTGTTTGATTTATTGGACTTTCGTCATTTCGATAATTGCATCACGCATCTCTTTTTTCGATTAGTTCCTTGTAGAGATTGGGGTGAAGTATTTCATCTTGGTTCAATTTTGCGAGAACTTTATCCAACTCATCCAACCCTAGTATCTCACCACTTCCACCAAGTGTGATGCATCGTTCAACTGCACCCTTTCTAATGTCCATCGCCATATTACCTTCAAGGAGACGATCATTAACGTGTTTTATATTTTCTTCCATCCACTTTGGGTGTTCGTAAAGAACCTTTACGATGTTAATCCACATATCAAATAACTCACTTTCTTCGTATTGCCAAGAAAAGTAAGGCTTATCGTTTGCCTCTCTTTGTTTGTTTATCCAGGTCGTTGCATATGTCGCACCCTTGGATTGTGAATAACGAATAAAGTCATAACGAATAAGTTCCACAGAGTTGGGGTTTGCAACTATCTCTTCCTCTCGCGTTGCCCGCAGCATAATGATGTCTTTCTTCTTCAACTTGTAAGATGCAACACAACAATAACAATCCTCACTAATGATTTTTTCCCATTCGTCCGTATGGTCATCAAAAGTAGCTTGTTCCTCCTTAGAGAATTGTTCTTTTGTTATTCGTAGTTGTTCTTCTTTATCCCAAACATTTGCATACTTCTCCCAAAAGTAGGAGTTGTAATGTGCTTGCAAAAAACTATATGCAAATAATTTCGACAACGTAAAACTACTCCCACTTCCTTCACCTTGAATAAGTGCATCAGGGTTATCCAGTTTCTTTACACCTGTTCTTACAGCCTCACCTTTTCGAACATTGAAGGTGCGATAAACCACCAACTCCCTTTCCTGATTAAACTTGTCGAACCGTTCCTTAAATATTGGTGCGTCATCCTTTATCCCAGGAAAATAATTACACCACACGATGCGTTGGTTGAAATGACTATCTAATCTGTTTCCTCTTGAGAATGCTTCTAACCACCGATCCGACCAACTACCACCTATGTCATATACCCAAGATGCAACCCACCAAAACACTTCAACATCTAATAAGTGTTCGTGTTCGAAGAAATAGTCGATTGAATAAAAATGTCTCCGGTAGGTTTTGAACCCTTTGATGTCAATATCGAATGCTTCGAGAAGGCCTGTAATACCGACATCATATGGTGCGTTGTCGATACCAAGTGCGTTAATGCGAAGGAATAACTCTTGTGTATCTGCACTACTCACTTTCGTCAGTCCAAGAAAATGTCCGTATTTCTATTAAATGGCGGTGGGGGAGAGATTCGAACTCTCGAAGGATTTGCACCCTTGCCGGTTTTCAAGACCGGTTCCGTCAGCCACTTGGATACCCCACCGATGTCCTTATCCTCTCTGTAATCGTTTCTAACGGGTCATCTCAATAAGCATACGCAACGACATAACTACTGACTGGAAACCTATTAGAAACTCTCTAAACCCTATTCTTAATAGATACAGATTGAGGTGCTACTACCCTTCCGCATATTATCTACGAAAATGATTTACTCGTCTTTCTAAATATGAAAATCGGTTCATATTTGCGATATTTTCCACCCAGAGATACAAAGT
>Ga0209047_1002892_pt1 | contig 11190 bp, 9 predicted proteins | sample SaaInlV_165m_DNA_3_FD_184681 | JGI IMG/M metagenome (GOLD analysis project Ga0209047, IMG submission 184681) | Marine microbial communities from expanding oxygen minimum zones in the Saanich Inlet - Saanich Inlet SI037_S3LV_120m_DNA (SPAdes)... | ecosystem: Environmental > Aquatic > Marine >...
TATTTGAGCGTAACAATTCTTTATATGTATAACAACCCCGCATCCACTGTGGACACGGGGTTGTTCGTTGTTGCTAGGTTTTACCCCTCAACGAGGGGTGGTTCGTCAGCCTCATTCGCCATCTGCGCAGGCGGCGGCTTCTTCGAATGCAAAGCCGAGGAATGGGTGAGCTGTTTTCTGGTCCCATTCTTTAAGCATGTCTGTCGCAGGCATTCCGCCGGTGACCATTTCGTGAAGAACTGCCAATGCGGCCCAGAAGTTGTTCCAGTACAACTCGTAGTTCGCACGAATCAGCTCTTCACCACCAAGGTTCACCCAACTCGCTTCGGCGCCTTCTTCATCGGCGTTTTCGTCTTTTTGAGCTGCGTTAGGATGAATGAACGGAAGTATGACGATCCGAATGTCATTGAGGTCAACCTTCTCCAGATCACCGAAGTAACCAGCCCCCAACGCTGCCATCACCGCATCGGCAATAGCTTGTTGGACGGGTCCGAACATAATCGCGGCCCGAAAGATACTGTCGGTTTTCACCTTGGTACCCATGACCGTTCTTGGCTGCACGGATTTGTTTGGAAAGGTCACAGCTTCGAGGTTGTTAATCCCGTCTTGCTGTCGACCCAACGTCACGCCGTAGGCAGTTCCGGTAACTCCATCCGTATCTCCTCCGAATCCTTCGGAATGTGAGATTGAGTTACCACTTTTGAGACCGGTTAAGGCCTCACCGCCGGACATCGGAGTCGTCGATAGGTCGATGAGCGTAACTCCTTCGACACTGAACGGCTTCCCTTTGCTGAAATCAGGCACTGGGACCACTCGCTTCTCTGGTGGATTCAACCCCAACAGAAAATCACTAATCGCTTTCGTCTGAGCCATTACACTACTCTCCATAAACAAATTCTGCGCGTTCCCAAAGCCGTTCTCGAGATTACGGCCTTCGGGGGTGCTATAGGCGACTGTGTCGCCAAGAAATAGCAGCGTAGATACTACGTAAATATCCACACGGCTACTCTCGGCAACTCGTATAAAACCTGTGGCAACAAAGAACAAAATCCAAACCAGAGGTCTGAACTTTGCCTATTGTGGGAATTTTCGCCTATTTGTCAAGTTTAACAGGCATTGTCTGTACTAACCTCACCCCCCAACCCCTCTCCTTCCACGCCACCTGCCACCCAGGAGAGGGGAGCTTCGTCGTCCTGCCACATCTGTGGCAAAGATTTTTGGTTACTTTTCATCGGAAAAGCAACAAAGGATAATGATACAATCAAACTATGACTGATCCACTCCTCCTCGAACACGCAGATTACGGCCACTTGCTAGAGCCCGCTCACGGCCTTATAGAAGAACACACCGATGCTACTAAGGCACATTTACTAGCAACAGGAGCTGCTATGGAAGCACTGGCTAAGAGATTTGGTGGAGATACGCAGACATGGAAAGTTGCAGGAATGCTGCATGATCTCGATTGGGATCAGCTGGATAAAGACTACGAAGCACACTGCGGAGATACATTGGATAACTTGCTTAAGACTATTGATGCACCTGCAGAACTTCTTGGAGACATTCGCGCGCACTACCAAGAAAAATACGGTGCAGACTATCCGTTAGATTCTCAGCTTAGAAAATGTTTGTACTGCGTCGACGAACTCACAGGATTTATCATTGCCGTCACACTGGTGCGCCCAAGCAAAGCTATAGCCGATGTAGAAATAAAAAGTGTAAAGAAAAAACTCAAGGACAAAGGGTTTGCCGCTCAGGTAAGCCGCGAACAAATTCGTTCATGCGAAGAATTGCTCGACTTGCCTCTCGACGAACTCATCGAAATTACCTTGAACGCAATGAAAGAGATAAGTGGTGAACTGGGGCTATAAATTGTGCTACAGTATTTCCCTTATGACAGTCGCACAACACTCTATTATTGACGATATCCTGAAGATACAACCTATCATTTCGAATATGGTAATCGAAGAACAGGTTCGTACTATGCTCGAAGAGTTACAATCTATTTTGCAAGAAGGCATAGAAGGTGATGTTGTAGAAATGGGATGTCACATGGGTACGAGTTCTCTGTTTTTGCAGCGACTTCTAAAAATATACGAATCAGATAAAGCATTTCACGTGTACGATTCTTTCGAAGGATTACCAAAGCAAACACGAGAAGACACACCAGATTGCCCACCGAGCACTAGGCACAATTTTAAGGAAGGAAACTTGCAAGTATCTCGCGAAAAATTTGTAAAAAACTTTGTCGAAGCAAATGTGGACATTCCCATTTTGCACAAAGGATTTTTTAAAGATATTCCCAATAGTGAGTATCCAAAGACTGTATCTTTTGCTTTTTTTGATGGAGATTTCTACGGATCTATCATGGATAGTTTCACAAAAATTTACCCAAGAATGTCTGTCGGTGGAAAAATTTGCATTCACGATTACGAATGGCAAATGCTCCCGGGAGTCGCCAAAGCTTGTGAGGACTTTTTGGCAGATAAACCAGAAAAAGGGACCATTACTATTCGCAACTCGCTTGCGTGGATTACCAAACTCGAATGTTAAAGATTGATTGTATCCTCGACCGGTTTTCCTTCGATTGCTTTACGCCAGAGGTTGCTCTGCGTCAGGTGCCTATTGGAGGAAGCCCTTCGAAAGATGCTGATTTGTTCTTTGTAGAATCTTCATGGGATAGCGTATACGGAGGCTGGTACCTAGGAACCGATCAATATAGGACAGAGCTGGAGAAACTGATCGACGAATACAATGCTCTAGGCATTCCGACTGTATTCTGGGCAAAAGAAGATCCTGTACAGATACATCGTTTTAAATGGATTACTCCACGTTTTGATTTCCTCTGCACTACAGATGAAGAATGCGTCGATCGCCACAAAGAAATGATAGGACATGACCGCGTTATCACACTTCCCTTTGCTGCACAGCCCGATCTGCAATATTGCGATTCGTCCATACAGAGAGAAAACGTCCCCTGCTTTGCAGGAGTGAACTACGGAGACCAATTCCCACGCAGGCTCAAAGAAATTGGCTTTATCGTAGATCCTGCAATGCCCTTTGGTTTGCATCTGTATGACAGAGGACTCGCAGGAAACTTCTATCTCTTTCAGCCTACTTTTGGCCCTGAATATTCTGAAGCACTAAAGCCGAGTGTAACTTTTGATCAAATGGGGAGAATTTATAGGTCTTATTCAGTCTTTTTAAATATTGGTTGTGTGCAAGACTCGCCGACGATGTTTTCTCGCCGAGTATTTGAAGTATTGGCATCCGGTACTCCACTTATTTCTGCCTATTCCAAAGGAATAGATAATTTATTTGGCGATGAAGTGCACTTATCACGCAATGAACAAGAAACGACAGCACACCTCAACGAACTGCTAAACAACACAGAGTCTTGGAAAGAGTCTTCTCTTAAAGGACAGCGTGCCATATTTAGAAAACACACGTACGCCCATCGTCTGCGCACTATCTTAGAACACTGTGGACTAGAGGTACCGCAACGTACAAAAAATCGCATCCTCCATTACGAGCGTGCTTCCCATGCTGTTACACAAGAAAGTATCGACCTAGCGCTCCCGAAGCGAGAACATACTATTGAGCCACCATTCATGGTAGCCTAAGTACCCACTATGCAATCCACAGTAGTACTTGTTGTCGGCACACGTCCTAACTTCGTAAAAGCTGCTCCTGTATTACATGCGCTTTCTAAAGATCCTGATATCACACCAGTGCTTGTACACTCGGGACAACATTTTGATGCTGCACTATCAACAGAAATTTTGCAGGACCTATCGAATGTCACTCCTGATGTGCTATTTGATACTCGTGATAAAGATGGATGGAATACGGATGCATTTGCAGTGCAATTTGATCTGTTTCTTCGAAAGAACATGCCTTCTTTGGTTCTAGTCTTTGGAGATGTCGATACCACACGCATAGCTGCAGAAGTAACGAAAAAAAATGACATTGCTCTTGGGCACGTCGAATCTGGATTACGCAGTTTCGATGACCGCATGCCAGAAGAAGCAAATCGTATTCGCACAGATGGACTATCAGATCTTTTATTTGTTACAGAGCAATCTGGTTTAGAGAATATTCAGAAAGAATCTCTCGATGCAGATGTACATCTTGTAGGAAATACTATGATCGATAGCTTATATACCCTAGAAGAACGCATTGCAGACCGCGCATCGGTTATTCAAGATGACATGCCGACAATTGTCGTAACGCTGCACCGCAGAGAGACGATTACTGATAAAGCTGTTCTAGAACTTTTGCTAAAACAACTCACAGAATGCTCTGCGCAGTACCGTATTCTTTGGCCACTGCATCCTCACACTAAAAAGATGATTGAGTCGTTCGATTTATCGCACTATCTCGAAGCATTCACTATGAAAGAGCCTGCAGGTTATATCGATTTCTTGGCTACAGTAAAAAATGCCACAGCAGTCATAACCGATTCTGGTGGCATTCAAGAGGAAGCCACTTGTCTTGGCGTTCCATGTTTTACTGTTCGTAAATCTACAGAGAGACCTGTAACAGTAGAGGAAGGCACGAACACGCTTGTTCCTCCTGACACACTAGTACAAAAATCTCTTCTTACGCACATTCAAGGCTCTCGTGCCTGCGAGGCTCTACAACCTGATCTGTGGGACGGCAAAGCAGCAGATCGCATTGCAGCTATCGTACAGTCGTATCTTAGAGCTCAGAGTGAGCGCACTGGGATCTCTGCAATAGGCCAACGATCTTTGACTCGTTGATCCTCATCGAGATCTGGATGATAGTCTTTTAGTGTCATATTAATGCGCACTGTATCACCTGCTTCTACGACACCTTCTTTGTGTAGAGTAGTTATCACTCCTGCAAACCCTCGTTCACGAAGATCTTTGTTACCAATCATGGCAATCTCTTTCGAGATCCAACGGTGCCCTAGGTATTCCATCATTACAGCATCAAGATCGAGAGTTTCTTCTGTGCCATTTGGATAAATGCGCACTGCTTCTAGCTGTCGAATAACAGCAGTCTTTTTTACACCATGAAAACGCGGGTATACCGCAAACGGCCAACTGTTAATAATCGCAAACCCACAGAAGATATTTAGCACGATAAACGTCATCCCTACCATCCACACTGCACGTAATCGATGGGTGTTTTCTTCTGGAAGATCGTCTTGCACTTCTATAATTCCGAGAACATCTACTGTGCGCACAATAGCTATAATGCGCATGGTCATGCTTTTTTTAGGCTTCAGATGTATCCAGGGACATCGCAATATTTTACCAAGCCACAAAGCAATCCCTTTCCAATCAATAAATACTGCAAACAACATGAGTACTGCTGACTTAAACTTAATTTTGAGAAAATATCCAAATCCTTTATGCATTACATACATTCCAAATGCCCAAATTGTACGAATGCCGTAAACAAATACCGCTAAGATCATTCCCATTTCTGCAAATACCGTTGCGACATTTGCAGTCCACAGCAACCATGGATGGTAGTCTATTCTAAAAGCCGGTAAGACATCGAAGTTGTTGTACCACATGATGTGCAACTTGTGACTCGCATACTGAGCATCAAACCACGCTTTTCCTGCCCATAATTTCCAAAACCCAGGGAAAAAGTAGAGCACACCAAACAGTACCCACAACAAACGTACTGGCACTCCATACACTCTATGAGCTTTGGGAGGTGACGTGACCCCTCTTCCTCCTCTTTTCCATGCTGCAATTAACGCATCAACAGAAAGAGCATCTGCACATCTGCTTACTGATACCACAGCAGAAAACCAAATAATATGATGATTATGATCAATCTTTCCAAACATCTGCATAATTCCCATGAAATACAATGCAAACATAACAGCAATCGGAGCCGTATATCGTGTCCATAAACCAATAATCGCACACGTGGCAAATATCGATAGTCCGCTATGTGCAAAGGTAATTGCACTCTCTGAAAACGGAATGACATCAAAGAATAAGCTATATCCAGTAGGTGCGATTCGCATTTCGGCTGGCAAACTGGCCATGGTTAGCGTCTTCTCCAAGAAGACAGTCTGCTTCCAGACCAGATAGAAAATCACGATACGAACAACTGCGAGATTTTCTGGGTGACCTACTTCTTGAAAAAATTTCCAGTTCCAACACTTCAAAACAGATCGAACTTTTTGCATAGGAGTAGTATTCTCCTTTTTTTACAGCGTGGCAAAAAAGAAAGAATCTCCTACTTATAAATTGGAGAAACGGGATCTAAATGATCTTTTCCAATCAGACTTAGTGCGCGTCGTACAGCTTCTGTAGACATATCTCTATGTCCTTCCTGTCGCCAAAGTGCACGCTCATCATTTGCACCGGACAACTTCTCTACCTCTACAAGTAAAGAGGTGTGACGTCTGTTGAGTAAAATAGAGAAGATGCGGTCTGCTTCGCGAAACAACAGTTCGTCATAGCCATATTTTTCTATATACAGATTAAATACTTGAAGCCATTTTTTTTGATACAACGCACCCCATCCAACAAAAGACATCTGAGCTGTCTCGTAAATATTTCCTTGATTAATGGCGAATTGCATTTGGTGTAACCCATGAGTAATGCAATCAGGATTTTTTTGAAACGTTGTATATATTTTGAAAAGATCTTTGCTAATCCAATCATCATCTTGTGTATAAATAATGTCATTTTTTGCATGATATGCGCAGAGATACCTTCCATACACTTGCACATTGGTAGGACTATTGATTACTTTCACTCGGTCTCCTTTTACGATCGATGTATTGGTACTATCGTTGTTCCAAATAATTACCTCATCGATAAACGGGTGAGATAACACATGATCTGTAATATATTGCATATTTTCTGGTCGTTTCCACGACAGTAAGCACGCAGTAATTTTTTGAGATTTTGGCATAGAGTAATAAATCGTACTGTCGCAATCTACTTATTGCAATAGTGTGCGCTTCATTAATTTTGTGGTACCCTTTTCTCCTTATTATGAATGCAAAATTTTCTATTCTTGATTCTCTTCTCGACACTATTCGACCACATCGAATAGCAGAATTTGGTATGCAAGATTTGCAGCGATCTACATTTCTGCTTCGGTATTGCAAAGCACACAACTGCACACTCGATTCTGTTGATCTCTCACCTGCATATGAGGTGCAACCACTGCATTCTGAATATGAAAATGTATGGACTATCTCTAAGCAACTAGGGCTCAATGCCATTTCTGTTATACAACGCACTGACATAGTTATCTTGGATGAAGACCATAACTGGTATACGACTCATCACTGCTTATTGAATATTCAACGCCAATGGAACACGTTTCCTATTGTCCTCGTCCTTGGCTCTGGTAATCCCAATAGTAGAAAAGATGCCTACAGAGATATTTCGCGTATCCCAATGGCATATCGTCAGCCGCTATCAGAAAAAACAGATGACGCACTCTACGCAAATACACCACAAAACGGTGTAAAAACTGGAATAGAAGATTTCATAAAGCAACAACAAGATATCATCGCTTTTCATCTACCAGTTGCGGAAGGTTTCACTCTGCTCGCCTCTTCTACAATGCTCGCGAACACTCCAAGCTTGCGCAGCTACTGCGAAGGATGGGCTATCGGAAAAGTTGCAGAGGCATTTTTGGAACATGAGGCATATGACAAACAAGAACTTGAACGATTACAAAGTGACCATCAGCAATTACAAGAGTTAACCCAGAAGCTTCAAAAAGAACGTGACTTACTCCATGCTGATTTAGATAAATTGTATGGCATGCAAGGAAAACTGAAGTCCGTTGAGCATGCACTGGTGGCTTCTAATTCTTCTCGTATCTATCAAGGCAATCTTCTCTCAGAAAAACTACAAGAGGTACAAACTCTTCTTGTAGGAAAGCAAATGGCAGTTGACCATGTACTCAATACATTAAGCTGGAAGCTTACTGCTCCGTTGCGACAAATAGGGCACGTAAAAAGAATTCTTACTCCAAAAAAACTGATCAATCGATGCATGTACGCAGTGTTCGGGGCGCTAAAAGATTTGTGGACTGATTTTGGTAAACCATTTCCACGAGCAACACGCTTTGTACGCTACCGACTCCTAAGGAAATGGAAACCACATTCCTATGTCACAGGAGTAGTAATTTCCGAAGAAAAGCCACCTGCAAAAACTCCACTAAAAGAGATTCCGAAAGAATTATCTGATAGAAAAAATGCCTCAGAAAAATCTCCACCTACAGTCGTAGAACAAACCACCGCAGTTATTGTGTATGGCGAATCACACAGTGCTCTGCAGAACGTATTGCAAAGTATTACAGCACAGTCATTGCCAGTGCCGCACATCGCCGTACTGTACTCTGAGCCTACTGGAGATATCGATGCGTGCATGAAGGCGTACCAAGGAGTGTCCTTTCAGCGTCACGCAAAAAATAGCCTTTCCTACTCTGCAAGCAATGCTCCGAAGCTTCCATATGTATGTCTTATACCACAGGATATTTCTTTGCATCCTAATGCCATTCAATCTGGATCTGATTTTCTTGAAGAAAATAAAAACATCAATGCAGTCACATGGAATATAAACGACGACATACCTGCAACTCCTATCGCTGTACCACTTGATGAAGCGTTTTCACATTCGCAACCTGTCCTCATACGATCGAAGTATCTACGTTCCCCAGAAATTAAAAAACAAAGCGGGATGTTTATACCTGTATCTGGATCTACGCCTTCAACATTCTATCCTGCTCCGCAAATCACATGAAGACTCCTCGGATCCTCATGCTCATAGATGTCTATGGCTGGGCATTCCACACGCTTGCACGAGGAATGAGGCAATTTCTACCGGAGTATTCGATAGACATCGTAACCGCCGAGGAGAAACCTGATTTCTCAAGCTATGATCTTATTCACGCATTTGGCGCATATCAGCGCTGTGAAAGTGCTCGCTGTCCCGTTCTTAAGGGGGTATACAACACCAATGCTTCTATTCGTAGTGTTCCTATTCACACGTTTTTCGAAGAGCTATTACAAGATGCTACTGCCATTACTGTTCCCATTAACTCTATTGCGTTGCAATTGCAGTCCTATGAAATAAAAAAGCCAATCTTCCTCCTGCCAGAAGGAGTAAACACCTCTCTGTTTTCCTACACTCCTCCCCCTTCTGGGGAACTGCGCATCGGTTGGGCAGGAAATCCTGTTCGGTGCTACAAGAGATTTCATCTCGCTCAAAATGCCTGTAGAGAATTATGTCCACTGCAAGTTGCAGATGGAACGCTTACCGAAGAGCAAATGTTGCAGTTCTATAGTTCACTCGATGTTATCCTCTGTACTTCCGAAATTGGAGAAGGATGCCCTCGACCGCTTATAGAAGGCATGTCACGTGGATGTTTCCCTGTTTCTTTTCCTGTAGGTGTTGCCCCAGACATTATTACCTCTGAAAAAAATGGCCTCCTTGTAGAAAAAGAAACTGTGTGGGGAATGCGCCAAGCTATCAGATGGTGCAAAGAACACACCGATGCCATTCGATCGCAACGCAATGTAAATCATGAGTGGATACATAACAATCGAAGCTGGCAGAAAATTTCTCCACAGTTATCTACGATATATCAAACACTTCTTGGCTCATGAACATTCAACTCTTCTCTCATAACGGCAATTTAGAAGGTGCACCAATATTCCTGACCACTCTTGCTGAAAAACTGCAGCAAGATGGGCACGACTGCCACATTACTCTTTCGTCTGAAGGTATCTTAGAGAAACGCATTATTGATTCAAAAGTTGATCATACTGTTATAGAAAATGTGTTTTTCGATCCTTCTTTACTGAAGACTGATTCAAAACCCGATCTTGTCATCGTAAATACTATTTTGGGATTTCGTATTGTTAAACATTTTGCAAAATCCTCTGCACGAGTGATATGGATCATTCATGAATCTGATCTAGCCCTAATGGGATCTGACGTTACGGCTGAGCACTTCACAATGGCAGACGTTGTTGTATTTCCTTCTGAGTTTGCCAAAAAACGCTACGCATCATATGACCAAGGAAACTTTGTCGTCATACCAAATGGTATTGCAACGGATGCTATTGGATATTTTCGTTCAAAAAACACCAAGCAGCAGCTACGTCAGCAGTACAACATACCTGATGATGCAACGGTGTTTTTATCTGTTGGAATACATGATCCTCTCAAGGGATTTAGTACGTGTGTGCAATCTACTATTGCGCTTATAGAACAGAATCCTGATGCAAATATTCATTTGGTTATTGCCGGAGGAATTCGTAATCCAGAACAACAAATGAATGCTGATAAACTCTTGCAAGCAGCCTGGAAACATAATGTTCGCAACCGCATACATGTATATGCAGACTTCCCACAAATTAATGATTTGTTTGGACTTGCCGATTGTTATCTCTGCGCATCTGCTCTTGAGACATTCCCTTTGACCATACTGGAGGCAATGGCGTTTAATCTGCCCATTATTGCGAGTAATACTGGTGGAATCCCTGAGCAAATAACAGATAGGATCGATGGAATACTGATAAAACCTCAGAACAAAAAACAGCTCACTGCTGCCATGCAGAACATACTATCGAATCCAGAAGTTGCACTCTCTCTTGGAGATGCTGCACATAAAACCTGTACAAAAGCATTTACTGATGACCGAATGATGCGGGAATACACAAAGATATTTGATGTCCAATACAGAGCTCCGAAACTAGAAGTGCCAGCATCCACAGAACATTGTCACTTAAACCAAGATCATGACATCTCTCTTATGATGCGTGCATCCAAGCCAGATACGATTCGTGATGCAGTCAATTCTGCCATTGCATCGTTTCCGTACTACAAAGAATTTGTCATAGGAGTATCCCCTACGCTAGATAATGAGACTCTCGAATGGCTAAAAGCGATTCCCCATGTACGCATAGTTCCAGGTACTAACGAAAGAGAGAAGGCGGCAGCGCTGCACTTTACGCTTCTTAGTGCCTGTAAGCATACATGGATCGTAAATGTTGATGATGATGACCTATGGGTATTCGCCCCAAATCTTGATACGGTGACAGATGATATCGGCATTATTCATGGGACATATTTTTACCTCAACACCTATCTTCCCTACGAACATGCAAGAAGATATGTACTAGAAGTAGGTCACCCAGTTTCCTGTTCCGAGCACGTAAATGGTATT
>Ga0209047_1002914_pt1 | contig 11134 bp, 10 predicted proteins | sample SaaInlV_165m_DNA_3_FD_184681 | JGI IMG/M metagenome (GOLD analysis project Ga0209047, IMG submission 184681) | Marine microbial communities from expanding oxygen minimum zones in the Saanich Inlet - Saanich Inlet SI037_S3LV_120m_DNA (SPAdes)... | ecosystem: Environmental > Aquatic > Marine >...
AGACCCAGCGAATATTAGAACTAGATTCTCCTGAACTCCACCCTCCAGCTAAACGTTTGTTGCGTGTGGGAGCCGGACATCCGGAAGGTTACTTTGAAGCGTTCAGCAATATCTATTCAGATTTTGCTGAAGTACTCCTAGCTAAGCTTTCAGGGAAAACGCCGGATCAATTAAGTTTGGATTTTCCCACTTTAGAAGATGGAGCTCACGGAGTGAAGTTTATTGAAGCCTGTGTGGAGTCTGCTGATAACAATAGCTGTTGGGTTAACTCAAAATTGGATTATTCAATAAAAACATCTTGATCTAATTAATTGATTTGTCCTCTTCTCTCAAAAAATTTGATTCCTTCGTAGTCGTCGTTGATATGGAACTGACTATTTGCGTTCATTTGGTCACCGTTCTCGTACCAAACAGATGAGTTTTCTAAGAGAAAAATTTGTTGTGTCACCCGTCATCGGTATCATCAACACTTGGAACAAGATTAACTCATGTCATACTCATTTACCTGAACGAGTAAAGGATGTAAAACTTGGAGTTTTTTCAGCAGGAGGCTTTCCTTTAGGACTGCCCACAATATCACTTGGAGAGCAGTTAATGAAGCCTATCGAGTGGTGTACCTGAAACCGAATTAGTTGTTCGACATAAAAAGTGGAACCTCCAGAGGATAAAGTCGGTCGGAGTTATGCGAAGCTCTTTACACAATATGTCTCAATGCACATAAAGGCTGTGATTCTCATTTTTTACTATGGACTCCAGGTTAAATACCGGAGCCTAATCTATTTTAAGAGACTATGATGGAAAAAGTTCGTGTTGGAATCGTTGGAACAAGTTGGTGGGCTGATACAATGTATTTACCTTCTTTAGCCGGCACAAGAGAGGCAATTATAACTTCCTGTTGCGGGCGTAACGAGGAACGCGCCCAGAAGTTGGCAAAGCTCTGGAATATTCCCAAAGTGTATACCGATTGGAAGACCATGCTGAATGAAGAACCTCTGGATGCTCTGATTATTACCACTCCTAATGACACTCACGGCCCAATTACGCTTGCAGCGCTGGAGAAAGGACTACATGTGCTCTGTGAAAAGCCACTCGCTCTTGATTATGCTGAAGCACGGTCTATGGTGGAAGCTGCAAAAAAGCACCAAGCTATAACGATGGTTCCTTTCACGTACTCATTTCTACCCATGACCCAGAAAATCAAAGGCCTACTGAACGAAGGCTACTTGGGGGAAAATTATCATTTAAATTTCCGTTATAACGCTAATTATGGTCGGTCTCCAGAATACAGTTGGAGGTTCAATCAAAAACGTGCTGGCTCAGGTTCATTGGGTGATATTGGTTCCCATTTTATTTATTTATCGGTTTGGTTTTTTGGAGCGGTAACACATGTTTCAGCCGAACTGTGTACTTTTATTGAACGCCCAGACATTGACCCCTCAGGTCAGCCTTATGTTCGGGCAGATGATTTTAGCATAATAGTGCTAACATTCTCAAATGGTGCAAAGGGCGTAATACAAGCCACCACCGTCGCCCATGAACCAACTCCTTGGGGACAAACGCACTACTTAGACCTCCACGGTTCCAAAGGAACTTTGCGTGGCTGGACCGATTGGGAAAAGACCTACAAACTACTTGGAGCAAAAGCAGAAGAGAAGCAATTTAAAGAAATTGAGATTCCTGAATTGATGCCGGATGGCCAGCAATCGGGAGATATTCAGAAAATGTATAAGGAAACCTTTCGCAAACGAGGCCAAATGACGGGTGAATTCATCGAGGCAGTGGCGTCAGGTAAAACCTGCAGGCCTAATTTTGAGGACGGAGCTGAAATCCAAAGGATTCTGGACGCAGCTTTACTCAGTTCACAAGAAGGCAGGAAAGTGGAAATTAAGGAAATTAACTGAAAAATTTTCTCAAATAGAATTTTATGTACAATCACTTTGGACTATATTGTAACGGCACTTCGCCGAAATCGTCTGCTGAGAAAAGGACTCCGGTAATCAGTACTGTCCATCTTAGCCAAGGCCAAATTCCTTACCAATCCTACCGAGTTGGTAGAAGTTTTAAAAAGTGCTAAATCAGCTAGTAAAACCTAATGTGACCTTTATGCACGTTGACACTTTTGAAAGCTGGGCACAACTAGGCCATACATTGTATGAATTTGACTCACCGGAGGTTTGTGATAACGAAGATGTTCGCCCAAATAACACTAGCTGGGAAGCTAGCAGAGAAAAACAGTGCAAGGTCTTACAATGAGTATAAACAAACTTCTCGAACGACTGAAGTGCAAACGCTTCTTTTCAATTGGTCGTGCTGGAATGGATTTCTATGCAGAACCGCCGGGGACTGAATTTGAACAAGCTAACAATTTCTCGGCTCATGTCGGCGGGTCGGCGGGCAATATTGCCGTTGCCTTAGCAAAACTGGGATGCGAGGTAGAACTCGTTACTTGTTTCTCTGAAGATGCCGTAGGACGTTTTACGGCAAACAAACTACACGAGTTTGGCGTCGGAACTTCCCATTGTCGGATTGTTGGCGGAGAAGCCCGTAACACACTTGCCGTCGTTGAAACCCGTTTAACAGATTGCCAGTCCGTAATTTATAGGAACGGTGCTGCCGATTTTGAAATGAATTCAAACGATGTTAACTTGCTAGATTACGAAGGAACTGGAGGTGTTATCCTTTCTGGTACAGCCCTCGCTAGTGAGCCCTCGCGTTCAGCTATTTTTACAGCTATTGATCGTGCTCGTGTAGCCAACACACCGGTCATCATTGACATGGATTATCGCCCTTATTCCTGGGCATCTCCTGAAGAAGCAAAAGAGGTTTACTCATCGGCAATTTCTCTGTGCGATATCGTCATTGGCAACGATGTGGAATTTGGTGTCGTAGCAGGAAATAACGTGGAGGGGTTAAATTATGCTTCACAACTCGTCACCAAAACTCCTGAAATAGTAATATACAAAAAAGGGGAATTTGGGTCTAAGACATTTACCAAAAACAAATCTTTTGATACGGGAATATTTCCGGTCCAAGCAATCAAGCCAACAGGGGCGGGTGATTCGTTTATGGGTGGTCTCATTGCGGGGCTAGCAAACTCTATGACCTTGGAGTACGCGATTATTCAAGGATCTGCTAGTGCAGCCTTGGTAGTCACCCGTGTTGCTTGCTCAACCGCAATGCCCTTTCAGACTGAGCTATCTGAATTTTTAAAAATCAACACACTTTCTCAAATTTAAACAGGAGATTTCAATGCATATCCCACCTTTTGAAAATGATAACAAACCACTTGTAGATGTCGATGATTCAATCGTTCCGTTGACCTATTTCAACATTGTTAAGTTAGAAAGAGGGCAAGCTTTTTTCTATCAAACTCCTGGATATGAAACCTGCGTTGTCCCTGCTACGGGTACTGTTGATGTCAATGTAGAAGGCACAAACTATGCTGCTATTGGTCAACGTACGGAAAACGTTTGGGATGGCGAGCCTGAGTGCGTCTACGTTCCTTCTGGTGCAAAGACTGAATTTGTTTGCACTTCTAAATCGGCTGAAGTCTTTGTTGCAGGTGCAAAGTATGATGAAGTTAAGGACCCTTTCGCAGTCCGTGCCGATGACATCGATATGATACAGTATGGATCTGACGATACAAAAACCCATCGCAAAATCAAACACATCCTGGGGACCAAGTATAACGGTAAAGTAGGCAGATTGCTGGTTTCAGAGCTCTTCACCGTAGGGGCAGGCGGTTGGTCAGGGTTCCCATCTCACAAACATGATGTGGACCGATTACCTAAAGAAACTCTCCACAACGAAGTCTACAACTTTCGTTTTAACCCGGATCACGGATTTGGAATGCAGCTTCTCCAACCAGATGGTGATGCCGTCGGAGAAGCATTTCATCTTATTGATGGATCAACATTCGCATTTAATGCTGGATACCACCCCTGCGTAGCTGCACCTGGATACGAAATGTACTATTTTACAATTTTGGGGGGCTTAAGTCAGCGTTCGCTGATTCAGTCATTCCAGCCTGAGCACGCCTATCAAGTGGAAACCATCCCTGGTATCAAAGATATGATTGCTAAATTTAAATGACTGCTGCCTCTCTGAAAGAAGTCCTTATGCCAGCCATGGAAGAACATCGTGCCGTGGCAGGACTTGTGGTTTTGGGTTGGGAGGATGCGTGGGCCTACGTAGAAGCTGCTGAGGAAACAGGCATACCAATTATTCTTCAAGCTGGACCCGGCTGCCGTGCCCATACGCCTGTGCCAATATTGGGTAAAATGTTCCGCCATCTTGCAGACCAGTCCAGTGTACCCATCGTATGCCATATTGATCATGGGTATTCTGTTCAAGACTGTCTAGAAGGAATCGACAATGGATTTACCTCAGTTATGTTTGACGGCTCCAAATTAACGTTATCAGAAAATATCGACATCACAGCTCAAATTGTCGAAAAGGCACATGCCGCCGGTGTTTCTGTAGAAGGAGAAGTTGGGTTTGTTGGTTATGCCGAGGGGGCTCCATCAGCAAACACGCTACCCGAGGAAGCCGCTCGTTTTAGTAACGAGAGCGGCGTGACCGCTTTGGCAATTTCTGTCGGCAATGTTCATTTGAAAACTGAAAAAACTTCCGGTATTAATTTTGATGCATTAAAGGCAATTGAAGAGGTCACGACATTGCCACTTGTCTTACACGGAGGCAGTGGAATTCCAGTGAATGTTCGCAAGCGTCTGGCTCGAGAAAGTAGAGTGTCCAAATTTAATATCGGGACTGAACTGCGGATGGCGTTTGGCAATGCATTACGAAAGTCATTAACAGATAATTGGGATAGTTTTGACCGTATTAGACTGCTTGCACCAACTGTTGATGCCGTAAAAAGCGCGACCATTGAAGTTATTCGCTCTTTAAATGGGAAGCAAGAATGATTTTGATTGGATTTCTTTGATGAGGCTGAATTGGTAAAGTTCGTTCCCACAGGATTGCAACATGCCATCATGTAATTATTACCACCGCATCAATGACTACGTAGCCGCTGCTGATACTTTTTCGAAAGAAACAGGAGGATCTTTGCATTTAGAAAATGTAAATGACAAACCACTAAATTCCTATTTTTTCAAATAACTATGCAACGCCATTTTTTCAATGCTGATGAAATAAATATCTCTGAATTTGCTGCTCTGTGCTCTCAGACTGTGAGTTCTCAGGACTATAAGTTTTCCGTGGATATCCAACAAAGGGTAGTGATTTATGAGGGAGAGCACATCCAAGCTTTGATTAGCACACAGCAAGCTTTTGACTTAAAATCGGAGTTACATCATTGTATCAAAGATGGACCTGGAATAGTCGTTGTTCGTCAAGCATTTCAGGATCTGAAAGTAATTGATAGGGCTACGGAGATATTCAAAGAAATCATTGAAGAAGAAAAAACCTCTGACCAACACAGAGGTGATCACTTTGCGAAAGTGGGAGAAAACGAGCGAATTTGGAATGCCTTACAAAAATTTTGTGAAAGGGATCCTGAGGCCTTCGTTGCTTACTACAACAATCCCGTCCTGCGTTTTATCTCGGAAGCATGGCTCGGCCCGTTTTATCAGCTAACTTCACAGGTCAACATTATTAAACCTGGTGGACAGGCACAATTGCCACACCGTGATTATCATCTTGGTTTTCAGGATGATTCACTTGTTGCGGAATTTCCGATTTCGTCCCAAATGCTTTCACAGTTTTTGACATTACAAGGAGCAGTTGCTCATACTGACATGAACACTTCTGCTGGACCGACCTTGCTGTTGCCATTTTCGCAGCAATATCCGCTTGGTTATATGGCATGGCGGGATTCGGAATTCATTGAATATTTTCAGCATAATGCTGTGCAGCTGCCACTGAAAAAAGGGGATGCTGTTTTTTTCAGTCCGGCCTTGTTCCATGCAGGCGGAAATAACACCGAATCCAGTGACCGCATTGCCAACTTGCTGCAAGTCTCAAGTGCTTTTGGAAAACCAATGGAATCTGTAGACCGCACCAAAATGACGAAATTGATTTATCCGGTATTGCTTGCCGGAAAGCAGGCAAAATTATTAAGCCCGGAAGAAACTATATCAGTTTGTGCATCTGTAGTTGATGGTTATTCATTTCCGACAAATCTGGATTTCGATTCTCCGCTGGCAGGTTCCACTCCGGAAACTGTACAGGCGTTGATTGAAAGGGGCTTGAATGAGGAGTGGTCGGCCAGTCAATTTTGCGAATGCCTCGATGATGCAACAAAACGTAGACTTGCATGAATTACTAAAACAACAAAAGGATAAAATGAAAAGCGAAGCTAACACAGTAACATTTGGAATTATCGGAGCAGGACGCATCGGCAAACTGCATGCAGACAATCTGCTCAGCCGCGTCGAGGGTACGCGTTTAAAAGCAATTACAGATCCGTTTCTCGACGAGGACTGGGCTGCTTCCAGAAATATTCCTGTGACAGGGAAAGATCACCGGATAATGCTCGACGATCCGGAAATTGACGCAATCCTGATTGGTTCTCCATCTGTTGAACATGCACCGCAACTGATCGAATGCGCTGAAGCAGGAAAGCATATTTTTTGTGAAAAACCGATTGCCCTCGATCCAGAGATAATCCGGAATGCCCTAGCAGAAGTTGACAAATCAGGAGTCAAACTCCAGGTGGGTTTCAATCGCCGTTTTGACCCAAATTTTTCTGCAGTACAGCAACAGGTCTCTTCCGGAGCTTTGGGCGAACCGCACATTATCCGGATTACTTCGCGTGATCCTGCTCCACCACCAGCCGATTATGTAGCCGGTTCTGGAGGAATGTTTCTGGATATGACGATTCACGACTTCGACATGGCCCGTTTTCTCAGCGGCAGTGAAGTCACAGAAGTTCATGCTTACGGAGCGGTTCTGGTTGATCCGGAAATCGGCAAGGCCGGCGATATTGATACCGCGGTTATTTCATTGAAATTCGCAAACGGAGCACTTGGAATTATCGAAAATAGTCGTAAAGCGGTTTACGGTTATGACCAGCGTGTCGAAGTTTTCGGTTCAAAAGGCACGGTGCTGGCGGACAATAACACCCCGACTTCGATGGTCATTTTTAACGAATCCGGAACAATCCGCGACAAGCCTCTTTACTTTTTTCTTGAACGCTACGAAAAAGCATTTGTCGCTGAAATGAAAGCTTTCGTAGATGCTGTCAGAGAAAAAACGCCGACTCCGGTTTCCGGAAACGACGGTCTTGCTACGGTGCTGATTGCGCTCGCGGCAAAGCAATCACTAAAAAGCGGGAAACCGGAAAAAGTAGATTCAATTTAATTCACCATAAATATGTCAAGTATAACTAACTTAATAGATGAATCCAGACCGCTCGACTTGATCTGCATGGGGCGTGTTGCAGTTGATTTTTATGCAGAACAGGTACACAGTGCGCTTGAAGATGCCCAGAGTTTTCGCAAATATCTTGGCGGCTGTGCCGGAAACACTGCAGTTGGAACTGCTCGATTGGGGCTAAAATCCGCTATGTTTTCCTGCGTTGGAACAGATGATATGGGCATTTATTTGCGGAATACTTTGGAAAAAGAAGGCGTTGATACTTCGCTTTTACGAAACACTCCGGAAAATTTAACCGCACTTGTTTTGCTTGGTGTGAATCCTCCGGAACGTTTTCCTTTGATTTTCTACCGTGAAAATTGTGCTGATATGCAGATTCAACCAGAAGACGCTGAGCCTGAAATTTTCAAGAAAACTAAAGCCTTACTGATTACTGGTACCGGATTGTCCACTCCGGAAATGCGTGCTGCCACCAAAAAAGCAGTGAAAGTCGCCAAAGAATCCGGATGCGTGGTTATTCTGGACATCGACTATCGTCCAGTGTTATGGGGTTTGACAGAAGCCGGAGACGGAGAAACGCGTTTTGTTGCGTCCGAAAAAGTAACAAAGGAGATCCAGCCCTTTCTCGCAGACTTGGACTTGATTGTTGGTACCGAGGAAGAGGTGCAGATTTGCGCGGGGAAGTCGCTCACCGACAACGCGGAAACGCTGGAGGGGTGCTTGTCAGTCATTCGGCAGCAATCTTCTGCAACCATTGTGCTCAAACGTGGTGCGAAGGGTTGCGAAGTTTATTCTCCGGAAGCAGAAAATCCGGTTTCCGCACGTTCCTTTAAAATTGAGGTGCTGAATGTTTTAGGTGCTGGTGACGCTTTTATGAGCGGATTTTTGCGAGGATGGCTACGAAAAGAAAACTTGGAAACCTGCGCGCTTTACGGAAATGCCTGCGGTGCGCTAGTGGTAACACGGCACGGATGTTCGCCGGCAGCACCTTCTTTTGCGGAAATTGAATATTTTATCCAGAACTTCGATGACGTTCCAAATTTGGCGGGAGAACCAAACCCGGCATTTTGGCTTAAAATGAATCAACTGCACCTGAAAACAGAACTGGGGCAGTCGCAAAAACCGGAACGTCCTGTGCGGGAGGAATTGCTGATTTTGGCTTTTGACCATCGTACTCAATTTGAAGACAGTTGCCGCGAAAAGGGTTTGTCCACAGATAAAATTGCGGATTTTAAGACTAAAGTTAATCAAAGTTTTCAAAATATACATAAAACAAACTCCCACAAAGGACTCGCGATTTTAATTGACCCGGAATATGGTCGAAGCATCCTGACAAATTCTGCAAATGCAGAGTATTCCATCGGAGTACCTATTGAAAAAGCTGGTTCATTTCCGGTAGAGTGGTTGGAGGATGGTTCGCTTTATCAACAATTATTGGAGCGCCCCGCGGACTGGTTTGTGAAAGTGCTTTGGCATTTTCATTCACAAATGAGTGCGGAAGAAAAAATAACGCAGCTTACACAGCTCAAAAAACTGAGTGAAGTTTGCGCTACGCTCAAGCGTAAATTGATGTTGGAATTGATTATTCCGGATAATTTTGCCAAAAATGAAAGTCATCTCTCCGCTGGAAAGACTCTGGGTGATGCAATGACGGAAGTCTATCAAGCAGGCATAAATCCATATTGGTGGAAGATAACCGCGCTCGACAATGAAGAAGAATGGCAAACGATGACCGGCGTTCTGGATAAGTACGATCCGGAGGTTGGAGTGATTATTCTTGGAAATAACGCCCCGATCGAGCAGTTTGACAAATGGTTTCGTATCGCGCGTTCAACTCCTCACACTTGCGGATTTGCGGTTGGACGCAGCATTTTTTGGGAACCGTGGATACAATTCGCGGAGGGTAAAATTACTGAAACTGAAGTTACATCCATGATCGAAGAACGTTATCAACAGGTGATAGATATTTGGCAAAATTTGTGAATTTCTTTTTGCAAAACATAACAAATATGGTAACATGGAATGAAAAATATCTTACTACAATGAGAAAGTTCAAAAGGTTGTAGAACAATGGCCGGTTGGTGTTCGTGCAGTATATGCAAGGGTGACTGAACGTATGGTGATTCACGGACCAAATTTAGGAATGCCGTTCACTCGTTCAATGGGGGACGGACTTTTTGAAATTCGACTCCGTGGAAAAGAAGGAATTGGTCGGGCATTTTTCTGTACTATCGTAGAAAAACAGATTCTCATTTTGCATGTGTTTCTCAAAAAAACACAAAAAACACCGTCTCGAGAATTGGAACTTGCCAAAAAAAGATTGAAGGAGAAACGTAATGAAATCTCATAATGACATGGTAGCAGAATGGAAGCGTGATCCAGCGTTCAAAAGCGAATACGATGCGCTTGAAGCTGAATTCACTCTTTTTGATGAATTGCTAAAAGCCAGAAAACAAGCGGGTCTCACGCAAGCCGAAATTGCGGAGCGTATGGGAACCAAAGCACCAGCGGTGGCAAGGTTGGAATCCGGAGGAGGAAGTGATCGTCACTCACCATCTTTGGGAACATTGCGCCGCTATGCAGAAGCGGTCGGTTGTGATTTGGTTGTACGTTTAGTGCCGCGACATTCTTAAAATAACTCTCAGCGTTCAGTTCTACAATACTGAAATCTGATAGTTGACGAACATGAAAAAAAATCTGCATAAAAGGTGTTTAACCACAGAATCACAGAGAGCTCAGATAACTGTATTTATTAGTTTTTACTCTGTGACCTCTGTGGCTCTGTGGTAATTTATTTACGATTCTGTACTTTTTAATTAACCATCATGGTTGACGACTAATAAACTCTTTTTAATATTTCTTTAATCTATTATGACTTCACTACTTTCCCGCGCGCAGTCCCCAAATTCAGAGGGACGCATCCAAAATATAACTCCGGAATCCGCAGCTTGGAAATATGTCGGATTCGATTTTTTTAAACTAAAAGCAGGACAAGCCCTGCAAAGGGACACTGGCGACCGTGAAGTTTGCCTTGTGCTGGTTAGCGGTAAAGCGAGCGTGAAAACTCTACATGAATCGTGGAACAATTTAGGTGAGCGCATGAGCGTTTTTTCCGAAAATTCAGACGCAGCAGGCAAACCACCTTACGCGGTTTATCTCCCAAATGATGATCAATTTAGTGTGGAAGCAGAAACCGACTTGGAACTGGCGGTTTGTTCCGCACCTGGAAAAGGCAGCTTTCCGGCACGTTTGATTAGGCCGGAAAACATGACTTATGAAACACGGGGACACGGAACGAACACCCGTCACATCTGTAATATTTTACCGGAAACGGCTGATGCAGACAGTCTGCTAGTGGTGGAAGTGCTCACACCGAACGGTAATTGGTCAAGCTATCCACCGCACAAACATGATTCTGATAATCTTCCGGAGGAATCATCTTTAGAAGAAACATATTACCACCGCGTCAATCCTCCGCAGGGCTTTGCTTTCCAGCGTGTTTACACAGATGATGGAAGTCTGGACGAAACAATGGCGGTTCAGGATCATGATGTGGTGATGGTACCGCGTGGTTATCATCCAGTCGGAGCACCACATGGATACGATCTGTATTATCTAAATGTGATGGCTGGTCCAAAACGGATTTGGAAATTTCATAATGATCCGCAACATGAATGGATGGTCAAACAGTAAGAGAATCAAAGAAATTATTACGGCGATTTTGTATTAAGAATAAAGGTTTTATGGAAACAATTAGACTTACCATGGCACAGGCGCTGCTGCGTTTTTTGGATCA
>Ga0209047_1002916_pt1 | contig 11130 bp, 10 predicted proteins | sample SaaInlV_165m_DNA_3_FD_184681 | JGI IMG/M metagenome (GOLD analysis project Ga0209047, IMG submission 184681) | Marine microbial communities from expanding oxygen minimum zones in the Saanich Inlet - Saanich Inlet SI037_S3LV_120m_DNA (SPAdes)... | ecosystem: Environmental > Aquatic > Marine >...
AGTAGCAGTATTTATTCTAACTGGAATTTGTTCTAGAATTTTTGGTACCTATATAAGAGGATTGGCTGAATATTCAGGATACAGTATGGCTGCATCATCCTTTTTTGCATTGGCTTATACATTTTATAATAAAGCTCATATCAGAATAACTTTATTTCTAGAAAAATTTGAAAACAAAAAAAGAAGATTTGCTGAAATATGGTGTTTATTAGTGGCAAGTTTCTTTTCAGGTTTTATGGCATACTATTTTATCAAGATGGTGATTATTTCAATAAAGTTTAAAGAAAGAAGTGAGGGTGCAGATGAAATACTCATATGGATACCTCAAACTAGCTTAGCAATTGGTTCTTTGATATTTTTCATTTGTGTATTTCATCATTTGGTTTTTTCAATCCTAAATAAGAAAATAAATTAATTATGACAGAAATATATTTAACAATATTTTTTATTTCTTTATTATTATTCCTATTAGGCTCAGGTATTTGGGTTGCTTTAAGCATGATAGCAGTATCTGCAGTTGGTATGTTATTATTCACAACTAGACCTGTAGGAGATGCAATGGCAACAACAATATGGGGAACTAGCTCATCTTGGACATTAACTGCCCTACCACTTTTTGTCTGGATGGGAGAAATTTTGTTTAGAACAAAATTATCAGAAAATTTATTTAAAGGCCTATCACCATGGTTGTCAAAACTTCCTGGCGGATTAGTTCATGTAAATGTTGTGGGTTGTGCATTATTTGCTGCAATATCAGGATCTTCAGCAGCAACAGTGGCTACTGTAGGAAAAATGTCTATTCCAGAATTAAGAAAAAGAAAATATCCAGAAAAATTACTATTAGGAAGCTTAGCTGGATCAGGAACTTTAGGATTATTAATCCCCCCATCAATTATATTAATCATTTATGGTGTAACTATAGAAGACTCTATAGCAAAACTATTTATGGCAGGAATTTTACCTGGAATAATGATTGCGTTATTGTTTATGTTGTATGTAATCTTTTGGTCTATTTTAAATAAAAAATTGATGCCAAAATCTATTGAAACCTTTTCTTTTTCAGAAAAAGTTCAGGGGTCAAAACAGTTGTTACCTGTAATATTACTTATTACCTCTGTAATTGGTTCAATTTACACAGGTATAGCTACTGCTACTGAAGCTGCATCTTTGGGTGTTGTGGGTGCATTGATCTTATCTTTTTTTCAAGGAACACTGAATAAAAATACATTTAATCTATCTTTATTAGGAGCAACTAAAACGTCATGCATGATTGCTTTTATATTAGCAGGTTCAACTTTTTTATCATTAGCGATGGGTTTTACAGGCTTACCTAGAAATTTAGCAATTTGGATTGATGGAATGAACCTATCTCCATACACATTATTATTTGTATTAACTATATTTTACATTATTTTAGGAATGTTTTTAGATGGAATATCTGCAGTTGTTTTAACTATGGCTATTATTGAACCAATGATTAGACAAGCTGGTTTTGACATGATTTGGTTTGGTATATATTTAGTAATAGTTGTTGAGATGGCCCAAATTACTCCACCAGTAGGATTCAACTTATTTGTACTTCAGGGTATGGCTAACAAAGATATGGGATTTATAGCAAAAAGTGCATTTCCACTTTTTTTGCTTATGATACTTGCAGTTATTATTGTAGTAATTTTTCCTGAGATTGCACTATGGTTACCAAATAAAATGTCAGCAAATATTAATTAAAATTTAATATTTAGATTTTTTAGTTCCTTCAATTATTTCTTTTAGCTCGTTATATTCTTCACAGTTACAAGTTTTTAAAACTTCCAATCTTTCTTTAGCCATATCCATTCTATTAGTAACCACGTAAAGTTCACCAAGGTACTCATTTATTCCGTTATGATTAGGATCAATTTGTAGGCCTTGTAAGTAAAAATCTTCACCTGCCTCATAATTTCCAAGCTTTCTAGTAGTAAAACCTAAATAATTCAAAGTATCAGCTTGAAAGGGTTTTTCTTTGTTAGATAATAAAAGAAGCTTTTGTGCTTTTACATATCTTTTTTGTGCTTTTTCGGTTTTTCCTTTTTTTTCATATTTTTTTGCAGATTTAATTAAATTATAAGCTTTTGAATAATTTGATTTTTCATCAGAGGAGTCGTTACTTGATCCTGCTGAAAAAGAATTGTTAGTTAAAGCGGCAATTGTTATTAGAACAAAAATAAGTTTTTTCATTTTTTAATTAAATTTATTTAATTTGTTTAATGCTTTAAGTTTAAATCCATTATCAACCAAATTATCTTTTATAGATTTAGCAGTTAATAATGAATTTTGATTATCTCCATGTATGCAAACAGAGTCTATTTCACAAGGTATTTGCTTGCCACTGAGACAATTTAGTGCCTGATTTTTAACCATATTTAATACGTGTTTTTTTGCTTCTTCTGAGTTGGTAATTAATGCATTAGATTTTTTTCTGGAAACTAAATTTCCATCATCCTCATAATTTCTATCTGCAAAGATTTCACATGCTATTTTCATATTAAATTTTTTTGCAGCAATTTCCATTTTAGAACCTGTTGGAACAAGGTATATTATGTCTTCATGAAGTTCATTAATTGCAGATGCAAGTGTTGTGGCTAAATCTAAATCTTCACATGCCATGTTGTTAAGTGCACCATGTGGCTTAATATGAGTAACATCTTCATTATTTTTTTGAGCTATCGCTTGTAATATTTCATATTGTTCAAATATTAATTTTTTTATTTCTGAATTATTTAAGTTTATTCTTTTTCGTCCAAAGTTTTCAGGATCATTAAAGGATGGATGAGCGCCTATACTTACACCATTTTTTTTTGAAATTTTAATAATCATATCCATAGTAGGTTCGTCACCCGCGTGATATCCACAGGCAATGTTTGCAGAATTTACAATATTAAGTAACTTTGGATCATTCTTAACTGAATGAAACTTTGATTTTTCACCTAAATCACAATTGATATTAATTTCCATACACTTTGAGTCTAGAGTATAACATGACATGATTAAAAATATATCAAATCTTGGTGACGCAGCTGTTTATTGTGATTTTGGTCATGAAGTTAATGAGACTATAAACGGTAATGTTATCAATTATTTTAATTATTTATCAAAATTAGTAGCTGAGCAAAAAATTGAAGGTATAAACAATCTAACACCATCTTATAACAAACTTATTGTTAGTTTTGATTTAACTATAACTAGTTATAAAAAAATAAAGAATACAATTGAAAACATAGAAATTAAAAAAGATATTAAAAGAAACAATAAGAAAATAGAAATACCTATTTGTTGTGATGACGAATATGGATTAGATTTTGAAAGACTTTCTAAAAAATTAAATTTATCTAAAATGGAAATATTAAAGATTTTTTTTGATAAAGAATATTTTTGTTATATGACAGGTTTTGTTGCTGGTATGCCTTTTCTAGGTGATTTAGAAAAAAGAATTAGATGTGATAGGTTGGAATCACCAAGAGTTAAAGTTCCAGAGGGCTCTGTAGGACTTACCGAACAATTTTCAAATATTTATACCCTTGAAAGTCCAGGAGGGTGGAACATTATTGGAAGCACACCCAAAAAAATATTTTTAAAATCAAATTTAAAAGACCCAGCATTAATTAAAGCAGGAGATAGAGTTAAGTTTTTTCAAATCTCAAAAAAGGAGCACATGAATTGGAATGAATGATACATATTTTGAAATCTTACGAGAAGGAGTAAATACAACGATTCAAGATAGTGGTAGAAACCACCTATATCATATTGGAATTACAGTAAGTGGTGCTAGTGATCAAAGAAATTTTAGATTAGCAAATAAAGTTGTAAATAATGATTTAAATGAAGCAGTTATCGAATTTGCATATCAAGGACCTTTATTAGAATTAAAAAATGGTAGAATTAATTTTGCAATAACAGGTGAAATATTTTTTAATATTATCAAGAAAAATTCCGAAATAGAAGAAGGCAAGTGTTATCAAAATTATATTTTAGAAGAGGGAGAAAAAATTGATATCATTTCAACAAAAAAAACTACCTACGGATATCTATCAGTAGAAGGTGGCTTCAAATTAGATAAAATTTGGAAAAGTTATTCAATAAATACAAAAGCAAATATAGGACCAAATAATGGAAAAAAATATTCTCTAAATGAAAAAATTTTCATCAAAAAATCAAATATTGATAATAGTAAGAAAAAAAAAATAGAATATAAAAATTCTTTTGACAATATAGTTAGAGTTATTAAAGGCACTAATTATGACTATTTTTCAAAAACAGCTAAGGATATTTTTTTTAATGAAGAGTATGTGGTTACACGACTTGTAGACAGAATGGGAATGAGACTTGATGGTCCTTATTTAGAAAATATTGTAAATACGAATATTAAATCTGAAGGACTAATAAAAGGAGTCATTCAAGTTCCAGCTGCTGGAAAGCCTATAATATTGTTATCTGATCATGGAACTATTGGTGGTTATCCAAAAATAGCTATTGTTATTTCAGCTGATTTAGACAAAGTAGCACAATTGACTCCTGGTACAAAAATAAAATTTAAAGAAGTAAATTTAGAAGAAGCAGTAAAACTATTTAATAATTATACTGAACAAACTAATAAATATTTAGATGAACTTAATTAGAAACCTTCCAGGACCATTATTAATTTTTTTTGGAGCATTAAGTTTAAGCTTTGGTGGGTTAATAGTAAAATCTTTTGAAGGTGCTACTTTATGGCAAATACTATTTTGGAGATCTCTTTTTTTTGCATTAACTGTATTAATTTTTTTAATAATAACTTATAAAAAGAAATTTTTGAGTTCTTTTTATGCATCAGGTGCACCAGGATTTTTTGGAGGAATTATTTTATCATTTGGTTTTTGTGGATATGTTTTTGCTATGTATAATACGACTGTCGCAAATGCTAATTTTATAATTTCATTACAAATTTTATTTTTAGCAATTTTTGGGTATTTTTTTTTAAAAGAAAAAATTTATCCAGTCACGTTAACTTCAATTATTTTAGCAATCACAGGTGTTTTTTTGATGGTAGGAAGCTCTTTGTCACCAGGAGAAATATCAGGAAACCTTGCTGCATTTACTATGCCTATTACATTTGCAATTTTAATAATGATAGTGAGAAAGTTCCCAAATGTAGACATGGTTCCAGCGCAATTTATTGCTGGAATTAGTTCTTGTTTAATTGGATTTTTATTATCCGAAAAACTTATGATTTCATCTCATGATATTTTTTTAGGATTTATTGCTGGTTTTTTTCAAGTAGGGTTTGGATTTATATTTATTACAATTGGAGCAAGAAGTACACCATCAGCTATGGTAGGAATAATAATGCTGTCCGAATCTGTTCTTGGTCCTATTTGGGCATTTTTATTTGTTGATGAAAGACCTTCATTATTCACCTTAATTGGTGGTGGAATTATTTTATTTGCAGTTTTACTACAGTTTTATTCATTATTTTTTTTAAATAAGAAAGAAAAAGTTATAGATTGACTCTGACTTCTATCTGATAGATTATTTCTTAACGGGAGAGACTACAGAATATCGTAGCGCCGAAGGAGCAACCACCCAGGAATCTCTCAGGCAAAAAGGACCGTAACATATTAACTCTGGAAAGAGATTAACTTCTCGCCGAAGGAGCAAAACTCTCAGGCAAACATACAGATGGGTATAAACGAGTTAATATGGAAGATAAAAAAACAGCACTTAATTCATTGCATAAAAAATATGGAGCTAAATTAGTTTCATTTGCTGGTTATGAAATGCCTATTCAATATTCAAATGGAATTATTGAGGAACACAAAAGTACAAGAATAAATGCTGGAATTTTTGATGTTTCTCATATGGGACAATTGTTTATTAAAGGTGATGACTCATTGGCTAAAGATCTTGAAAAAATTTTTCCTACAGAATTAAGTAGTGCCGTATTAAATCAATCAAAATATAGTTTTTTAATGAATGAAGAAGCGGGAATTCATGATGATTTAATTATTACGAAGCTAGAGAGTGGCTTTAATATCGTTTTAAATGCAGCTTGCAAACATTCTGATTTTAAACTTTTATCAAAACTATTAGTTAACAAATATGAAATGATTTTAAGCGAAGAATTATCGCTTATAGCAATACAAGGTCCAAAAGCAGTTAAAATATTAGAAAAAATAATTAATGGTGTTTCTAATTTAAGATTTATGAATGGTAGCAAATTTAATTACCTTAATGAAAATATTTATATTACCAGATCGGGTTATACTGGTGAAGATGGATTTGAAATATCTATAAAGAATAAGAATGTAGAAGAATTTGTAGAAAAACTTATAGATCAAGGCGCTAGTTTGATAGGCTTAGGAGCTAGAGATACCCTAAGATTAGAAGCAGGACTTTGTTTATATGGTCATGATATGGATATTAATAAAAGTCCAATTGAAGCTAATTTAAAGTGGGCAATTTCAAAAAATAGAATTCTTAAGGGTGGATTTATTGGTTTTAAAAAAATTAAGTCTCAAATTGAAAAAGGAGTCAGTAAAGTTCGTGTTGGCATTAAACCAGAAGGAAGAATTATAGCTCGAGAAAAAACTTTGATATTTAGTAAAGACGATAAAAATATTGGTGAAATAACAAGTGGAACTTTTGGACCCAGTGTTCAAGCTCCAGTCGCTATGGGTTATGTAGAAAATTCATTTTCTAAAATTGATACTAAGATTTTTTTAGAAGTGAGAGGAAAAAAATATCCGGCAAGTATAAGTAATTTGCCATTTTATAAAAAAAGTTATGTGAAAGGAGTAAATAAATGAGTGAAGTAAAATTTTCTAAAGAACATGAGTGGCTTAAATTAGATGGAGATATAGCGACAATAGGAATCACACAGCACGCAACAGAAATGTTAGGAGATATAGTTTTTGTTGAATTACCAGAAAAAGGATCATCAGTTATTAAAGATGGTAATGCCGGAGTAGTAGAATCCACTAAAGCAGCGAGTGATGTATATACACCTGTTTCTGGTGAAATAGTTGAAAAAAATCAGTCAATAGTTGATGATCCGGCAAAAATTAATTCTGATCCTGAAAATGAAGCATGGTTTTTCAAATTAAAAATCAAAGACAAGTCTGAAATAGATTCATTAATGAATAAAGAAGAGTATGAAAAATTTTCAAAGGAAAGTAGTAATTAAATGTTAAAAAGTGCTCAAAAAGATTTTGTTCAAAGACATATAGGTCCTTCAGAAGAGGAACAAAAAAAAATGCTCAAAGAGTTGGGATATAAAGATTTAGATGAGCTAATTAAGAATACTGTACCTGAAAAAATTCTTTTTAAAGATAGTTTAGAGATTGGTGATCCAAATTCTGAATATAAAGCACTTAGAAAATTAAAAAATATTTCAAAAAAAAATAAAGTTTACTCAAGTTTTATAGGAATGGGGTATTATGGAACTTATACACCATATGTAATACTTAGAAATATATTGGAAAATCCAGGATGGTATACTTCTTATACTCCTTATCAGCCTGAAGTAGCTCAAGGAAGACTTGAGATGTTATTAAATTTTCAGCAGATGGTTATTGATTTCACAGGCATGGATATTGCTAATGCATCTCTTTTAGATGAAGGAACAGCAGCTGCTGAAGCTATGGGTTTAAGTTATAGAATATCCACAACTGAGACAAAAAAAGTTTTTATTTCAAAAAATTGTCATCCTCAAACTATTGATGTGATTAAGACAAGAGCAGAACCTTTAGGTTTAGAAATAATAGTTGGAGATGAAGATAAAGATATAGAAGAAAATATTATTTGTGGCATTATTCAATATCCTGGCACTTTAGGTGATATTAAAGATCCTAGTGAAGCTATAAGTAAAATACATAAACAAAATGGTAAAGCAGTTCTAGTATGTGATTTATTAGCACTTGCAAAACTAAAAACACCAGCGGAATTAGGAGCAGACATTGCCGTTGGAAGTTCTCAAAGATTTGGAATTCCAATGGGTTATGGTGGTCCTCATGCAGCATTCTTTGCTACAAAAGATGAATTTAAAAGATCAATGCCAGGAAGAATAATTGGTGTTTCAGTTGATAGACATGGAAAAAAAGCTTTTAGATTAGCTCTTCAAACAAGAGAGCAGCACATAAGAAGAGACAAAGCTACAAGTAATATTTGTACTTCGCAAGCTTTATTGGCAATAGTTTCTGCAGCCTATGCAGTTTATCACGGTCCAAAAGGAATTAAGAAAATTTCTGAAAGTGTTTCACAATTAACAAAAAATTTTGCAGACAAGTTAAAGCAATCTGGCTACGAGCTTTATTCAGATTATTTTTTTGACACAGTAGCAGTAAAAACTTTTGATAAAACAGATAAAATTTATAAAAATGCACTAGATCAGGGAGTAAATATTAGAAAAGTAAATTCTGAAATGTTAGCAGTTTCATTTGATGAAAGAAAAAATCTTTATAGAGCAAATCAATTACTAAAAATATTTAATTGTTCCGAAACCATTAAAGAAACAATGAATGAAAGCTTATCAAATATACCAAAAAATTTATTAAGAACTTCTACTTATTTAGATCATCCAGTTTTTAATAGTTATCATTCTGAAACTGAAATGCTTAGATATTTAAAAAAATTAGAAGACTCTGATATAGCATTAAATAGATCAATGATTGCCTTAGGATCATGTACAATGAAACTTAATGCAGTTTCTGAGATGATACCAGTAACATGGAAAGAATTTTCACAACCACATCCTTTTTCTCCAGTAGAACAAATAGATGGTTATAGAGAATTATTTACTGATTTAAAAAATTGGTTACGTTCAATCACGGGGTTCTCGGGTATATCATTACAGCCAAATGCAGGAGCACAAGGAGAGTTTGCTGGTTTAATGGTAATACGAAAATTTCATGAGAAAAATGGAGATTCTAATCGTAATGTTTGCTTAATCCCAAGTTCAGCACATGGTACAAATCCTGCAAGTGCTCAAATGGTAGGCATGAAGGTTGTGGTTGTAAAATGTGACCAACATGGAAATGTAGATTATGATGATTTAAAGAAAAAAACCGAAGAACATTCAAATAATTTAGCAGCATTAATGGTTACCTATCCTTCAACACATGGTGTTTTTGAGGAAAAGATAACTGATATATGTGAACTTATTCATAGTCACAGAGGCCAAGTTTATATGGATGGAGCAAATTTAAATGCCCTAGTGGGAATTGCAAAACCAGGAAATTTTGGTCCGGATGTTTGTCACATAAATTTACACAAAACATTTTGCATACCTCACGGCGGTGGTGGACCAGGTATGGGCCCAATAGCATGTAAAAAACACCTAGAAATCTTTCTGCCAAGACACTCTGTTATTAAAGACTGTGGGCCTATAACAGGAATAGGAGCTGTATCTGCAGCACCATGGGGAAGCTCAAGTATTTTGTCGATTTCATGGATGTATATAAAAATGATGGGATCAGAAGGCTTAAAAAAGGCATCACAAGTAGCAATATTAAATGCTAATTATATTGCACATAAATTAAAAAATTCTTTTCCAATCTTGTATAAAGGCAAAAGTGGTAACGTAGCTCATGAATGCATCATCGATATTAGAAAAATAAAAACTGATACAGGAATAACTGAAGAAGATATAGCAAAACGATTAATTGACTTTGGTTATCATGCGCCAACAATGTCATGGCCTGTAGCTGGCACAATGATGATAGAACCAACAGAAAGTGAAAGTTTAAGCGAAATAAATAGATTTTGCTCTACTCTTCATAAGATAAAACAAGAAATAGATAAAATTAAATCAGGTAAATACGATAGGATCGATAATCCACTTAAGAATGCGCCACATACACACGTTGAATTAGCTTCAAACAAATGGGATCATAAATATGAAAGAGAAGAGGCCGCTTATCCTTCAGAATTTTTAAAGATTGCTAAGTATTGGCCTCCAGTAGCAAGAGTAGATAACGTTTATGGAGATAAAAATTTATTTTGTACATGCCCTTCGATGGATGACTACGAAGATACAGCCGCTTAAAAGTTTATCAGAATGAAAATCGCGATAATAGGATCAGGAATATCTGGATAGTGGCAGCATCTGCTATTGGTGGAATGGCCACTATTGGATTTAAAGAGCCCTGGTATTCATTATTAATAAAGCCATCATACAATCCTCCTAGCTGGATCTTCGCTCCTGTCTGGACTACTCTTTATTTAATGATGACAATCGCTATATGGTTTTTTTGGCACAGTAAAAATAAAGACATTAATACAATATATATTTATTTTATTCATTTAATTTTTAATACAACCTGGAGTGTCGTTTTTTTTGTTTTTCATAAAATTTTTTTAGCATTGGTTGTTTTAATAATACTAATTTTTTTGATAATAATTCTCATGGTTAGATTTAGACGTGTCAATATGTTAAGTTATTATCTAATGATTCCCTATTTACTTTGGTGCTTCTTTGCATTAGTGCTAAATATTAGTTTATTAATTCTAAATTAGTTATGGATGATGTAGTAATAATTGGTGGTGGTATTATTGGTGCAGCTAGTGCTTATTTTTTATCTAAAGAAGGTAGAAAAGTTAAAGTTATCGAAAGAGATCCAACATATAAAAATGCATCATTCCCGTTATCTCTTGGTGGTTTTAGAAGACAGTTTTTTCAAAAAGAAAATATTCTGTTAGGTAAGTTTGCTAGAGAATTTATTTTTCAAATACCAGATTTATTAAAGACTAAAAAAAACCCAAACCCAACAGCAAGCATGGTACCAAATGGATATTTATTGATGTTTGGACCTGAACATGCTGAAGAACAATATAAAGCTTTAGAAAATCATAAAGCATGTGAGGCGGGTACAAAAAATATTAAAGGTTCAGAGCTATCTAAGATCTTTCCTTATATAAATAATAAAGGCATAGAAACTGCAACTTTTACAGATAACAAAAGCGAAGGCTGGATAGACCCATTTATGTTCCACAGTGCGCTTAAAAGCAAAGCCATTGAACTTGGTGCAGAGTTTATAAAAGGAGAAGTGAAAAGTATTTCAGAAATAAATGCTAAAACTATTATTTCGGCAGCTGGTTGTTGGACAAAGGAATTATTAG
>Ga0209047_1002934_pt1 | contig 11082 bp, 9 predicted proteins | sample SaaInlV_165m_DNA_3_FD_184681 | JGI IMG/M metagenome (GOLD analysis project Ga0209047, IMG submission 184681) | Marine microbial communities from expanding oxygen minimum zones in the Saanich Inlet - Saanich Inlet SI037_S3LV_120m_DNA (SPAdes)... | ecosystem: Environmental > Aquatic > Marine >...
CGCAGCCTGGTAGCGCACACGCCTGGGGGGCGTGCGGTCGCTGGTTCAAATCCAGTCGCTCCGACCACCTGCCTGTTTATAACTCCATAAATTAGCATATCTTTATAATACATTTTACTCTGGCTTAAGCTGTCTTGACGGATTAAGTACAGGATAATTTGCTGTAACATATTTTTTAAGCTAAATACAAATTCATGAAACTTACTGATAATCTAAACGTTGTTGACGTTATACCGTTAATTTCTCCAGAAATTCTAAAAGATAATTTACCGGTTTCTGAAACTGCCGCTGAGACTGTCATAACTGCCAGAAAAGCGATCCAACAGATTTTAGCAGGCAAGGATCAGCGTCTACTGGTGATAGTCGGTCCCTGTTCCATTCATGATGCTGATGCTGCACATGATTATGCGGAACGTCTTAAGAAACTAGCGGATCAAGTTGCTGAAACAATTTTGATCGTTATGCGTGTATATTTTGAAAAACCGCGTACAACTGTGGGTTGGAAAGGTTTGATCAACGATCCTGAATTAAACGGTAGTCACAAAATAAATGAGGGTATTAAGCTCGCACGGAAAATATTGTTGGCAACAAATGATATAGGACTGCCCTGCGCTACAGAAACTCTTGATCCGATCACACCGCAGTATCTCGCAGATTTAATTTCCTGGAGCGCAATCGGTGCACGTACGACTGAATCACAGACACATCGGGAACTCGCGAGTGGCTTATCGATGCCTGTTGGCTTTAAGAACGGCACTAACGGTGGTTTAACTGTGGCACTGAACGCAATGAAGTCCGCACAGCAACCGCATCATTTTCTGGGCATCAGCCAGGAAGGAGCATCCTCTGTCATCCAGACTTCCGGAAACAACTTTGTTCATCTCGTTTTACGAGGGGGCAGTAACGGCCCTAACTTTGATGCCGTTTCCATCCACAATGCTGCTGATGAACTTGCTTCAGATGGTTTGCCAAAAGCAATCATGATTGACTGCAACCACGCCAATTCAGGTAAAGACCCCGAGCGGCAGGAACTAGTGCTCAGAAATTTAATCCTGCAAATTAAAGACGGTGACCAATCCATCATCGGTACAATGATCGAAAGTAATATCAATGGTGGGAATCAACCGATTTCAAAGGATATGAAGTATGGAGTTTCGGTGACAGATGCATGTCTTGATTGGGATAATACAAACAGAATTCTGCTCAACGCACATGATTCTTTGAAAAAAAATTCATAATGATTGTCCTGTAAAAAGTCATGATAATTATACTCTGACCCTAATATTTCAGAACAATAACGTTGATTTGTACTATTAAGCTTTTGTTTCTTTTTAGAGGCTTCAGCTTTTAACATTAAATTCTCATTCAAAAAGCCGTGACCAAAGATCAATGGACGATAGCAGACATTTTGAGTTGGACACAGGGGCATTTTGAAAAATTACGCCCTGACTCTCCACGGCTGGATGCTGAACTTCTGCTGGCATTTGTGCTGGATTGTCCACGTTTAGAGCTTTATCTTCGGGCAGACCAGCCCTTGAATGAAAGGGAACGCGGAGCTTACCGTGAATTAGTTCAGCAACGTGCGGCTGGTTGTCCTATTGCATATTTAACCGGAGAAAAAGAGTTCTGGTCCTTGACACTTGAGGTAAATAAAAACACCTTAATCCCCCGTCCTGATACAGAAACACTGGTTGAAAATGCTGTTGAACAAATCCGGAAACGTCAACACAGACATCCTGATTCAAGTTGTCTGATTGCGGAACTCGGCACAGGTACAGGCGCAATCCCACTGGCAATTTGCGCAGAATTGCAGAACCTTCATATTATTGCAGTTGATTGTTCAGCGGATGTTTTGGAGCTTGCTGCCAGAAATCTGCAGCGTCATGAAGCTCTGCTTTCTCCCCGAAATAACCGGATTGAGCTGGTGGAGAGCAACTTATTTTCAAACATCAATCCCCCAGCAAAACTGGATTTCATCATCAGCAATCCGCCTTACATTCCCAGCGGAGACATTGCCAGCCTGCAGGTTGATGTAGCTCAGTATGAACCTCACACCGCTCTTGACGGCGGTCCGGACGGACTGTCTTTTTACCGCTACCTGCTAGATACTGCTCCAAGTCTCTTAGCACCAGAGGGAGAGATGTTGCTTGAAATCGGTTTTGATCAACAGGCGGAATTGAAATTACTTCTGCAGGATTTTCCGCTTTGGACATCTTCCGCCTTCCTTCCTGATCTGCAGGGCAATGACCGAGTCTGGAAATTGGGACTCAGCCAGTTGCTTTAATCCTGATTAACAATCCTGATTTAAACAAGCTTCCACAAGACAGAGACAGGCTGAATGCTCAACTCCGCTGGCTTTAAGCTTTATACTCAATACGCTACTGAAGGCAGCCAGGTTACAATTTCAGGAAAAACGATAACCAGTGTCAAGCCGATCAGTTGCAGGATTATAAACGGCACTACGCCTTTGTAAATATCCACCATGCCGATCTCCGGCGGACAGACCCCTTTGAGATAAAATAAGGCAAACCCCACGGGCGGAGTTAAAAACGACGTCTGCAGAGCAACTGCTACCAGTAATGTGAACCAGATCAGATCAGGTTCATCCATTGCACCGAAACCCTCAATATCGAAACCCAGTCCATCCACAATTGGTGAAAGCAGCGGCAAAATGATCAAGGTGATTTCAATCCAGTCAAGCAGAAATCCTAATAGAAAAACTATGAAAAGGATGAAGATCAGAATACCGTATTTTTCAAACGGTAGACCGGTGATCGCCCGCTCAACTAGTTCGTCACCTCCCAGTTCACGTAACACGAGGGCAAAACAGGTCGCACCAAGAAAGATCGCAAAAATATACGCCGTCGTTTTAAAAGCGGCAAATGTTACTTCCCTTAATACACCTAAATTTAAATTTTTGTTATAGGCAGCAAGCATAATTGCGCCGAGTGCGCCTACACCGCTCGCTTCTGTTGGAGTGGTGATTCCCGCGAAGATTGAACCAAGTACAGAGATTATCAGGAAAACAGGCGGTAAAATAGATTTGAAAACATCCCAGATCATGTCCCAACTGAATTCCTGCCTGTCAGAAGAAAGCGGAGCTGTTTCCGGTTGGAGGTAGGCACGCAGGATGATATAACTAATGTAAAGCGTTCCGAGGATCAAACCGGGAAAGACTGCTCCCATAAAAAGGTCACCTACAGAAAGAGCCAGCTGATCCGCCATGATGACCAGCATAATGCTCGGTGGAATCAAAATGCCCAGGGTTCCCGCTCCACAAACAGTACCTGCAGCCAAAGATTTATCATAACCCTGACCAAGCATCGCTGGTAGTGAGAGAAGCCCCAGAAGAACCACAGAAGCACCGATTATACCGGTTGAAGCAGCGAGAATAATACCGATTGCGGTTACCGTAACAGCAAGTCCTCCACGTACTTTTCCGAATAAATTCTGCATCGAATGCATCATCTTTTCGGCAATGCCGGATTTATCCAGCATCAAACCCATGAAGATAAACATCGGCAGAGCGACCAGCACCCAGTTATCCATGATTTTGTAGACACGATTGACTACCATCCCGAGTGTCATAAAATCAAGACCGGTCATGGTGTCCAGATAAATATCACTGTAGTAACCAACACCGGCGAATACCACACCAACACCACCAAGAACCCATGCTACTGGGAATCCGGTAAAGAGCAGCATTGCAAAACTGGCAAACATTGCAATGACTAGATAATCATTTATTTCCATCTTAGTTCACTCCCGCGTCTTTTTTAGTGGTAGAACCACTTCCGTTTATTAGAAATATTACATCACGCAGCAGTCTGGAAAAGGTCGCCAGCGCGAGCATGAAGAAACTGATGGGAATTACTGACTTGATGGCCCAACGCCAGGGAAGACCAAGTGGAGCATCTGAGTGTTCATTGACTCTCCAGGCATCTGCAACGAAGTCAAGACTATGAATGAAGACGATATAAATAAAAGGAAACAGCAGAAATATTATTCCAAACACTTCCCATTTACGCACCGTTCGCTCACTTAATTTTTCGGCGATTATGTCAACACGGACGTGTGAATCAGTAGTTTGCGCATATGACAGGCCCATCATTACTGTTAGAGCATAAAGATGCCACTGCAGTTCTTCCAGCTTTGGTCCTCCAAGATCCTGAAAGAGCCAACCCATTTCTATCCCCAGATCCTGCTGCATATACCTTCCTCCATAACGTAAAATCACGTTGAGGATAATCGCTGCTATCAATAAAATATTGAACCAGGCAATAAAGTGACCTACTGAAAGGATAAAGCGATCAATAGTATCAACAATTATATTATGAACACCGCTGGTTGAATCTTTCAACTCACGCTGGTGCTCTAAAAATTCATCAAATTGTTCTGTAGTCTCAGTCATGCCACTTAACTCCTGCCTCAGGTTCAGTGTCAACCAGAAATTTTGCTCAGCTTTTTTAAGCAAAAAAAAGAGCGTACCACTATTTGTTAAGTCGTACGCCCTCATTCACGATATATAAAAAAAGAACCCTGGATTTCTCCAGGGTTTCGTAAGATGAAGTCTCAGCTTTTTTCAGCGCTCTGCACGCGGGAGAAAAGCATGGGATTCCCAAAGGTCATATCCCTCGCGGAATGTAGCCAGATCGTCCCAGACCTTCTTAAATCCGGGATCAGCTGCACGGTTTTCTTCTACAACTTCCATCCAGGCTTTTTCGAAGGTGGCCAGCATTTCATCCGACCAGTACATCTGTTTTACACCATTTTTCTCAACGTTTTCTTTCATCTGCGCAAACTGCATACCATCAGTATAGGCTAGTGCGTGAGCAGTCGCGGCGCGACAACCCATTTCAACAACCATCTGCTGTTGCTTATCCATTCCGTTCCAGGTGTCTTTATTGATCAGCAGTTCAAATACTGTAGCCTGCTGATGCCAGCCTGGGAAATAGTTATATTTGACCAACTTGTGGAAACCAAGTAATTTGTCGATGGCAGGCATCGAAAACTCAGTCGCATCAATTGCACCTTTTTCCAGTGCAGGAAAGATTTCTCCACCAGGCAGAAGACTGGTCGTAACACCAAGTCGCTGCATCACTTGTCCGCCAAGTCCGAAAAAGCGCATCTTCATGCCTTTGAGCTGACTGACGTCATTGATTGGTTCTTTAAACCAACCCGAGGTTTCCGGTGAAATAATTCCGCAGACATGCACTTTTACGTTATATCCACCATCGTCGTACATTTGCTGATAAAGTTTTGCTCCGTTACCGTACCACAACCAGGCCAGATATTCCGGTGCTTCCGGTCCAAAAGGTACTGCGGAAAACAAAGCTGCTGCTTTCATTTTACCAAACCAGTATCCGGCAGTAGTATAACCGGCATTTACCTTACCTGCTGAAACTGCGTCCAGAATCTCAAAAGGCGCAATCAATTTATTCGGCTCGTATACTTTCATTTTAACTGTGCCGCCACTGAGAATAGCAGTACGGTCGCCAAGCCATTTTATGGTTTCTCCAAGACCCGGCAACTTGGTTGCGAAAGCGATTGGAACCTTTAGTAAAACTTTTTTCGCATGCACAGGACCTGCAATAAATCCTAGCAATGCCAAAAAGACGACTGATGCCGCCAGTTTTCTGATTATCTGTTTTCTCATTTTTCTCCTTGGTTATGAATAATTAAGATAAACTTGGAACGATCATATAACACAAACAGCCAAGTTTAATTATTTCACCTCATACCAAATACTTACCACACGTAAAATGAGGTGTCAACGATTTTCCCTCAGGAACTTCCCTCGCAAATTTTTTAATTTTACAAGGCGGTGTGGAATCTGTAGAGCAAAAAACTGTACAGCCACTTAAGTCCATTAAGGCTAGTGGAGATTATCAACTGATTCTTGAATCTCCTCAAAGTTGTATGACTGTCAATGTAAAATTTACATCATGCAGTAATACTTACTTTGCCGGTCATTATAGGTAAAAAGAAAGGCATGTCAAGAAAAAAATCATAATCAGATAAACAGTAGGTGGCCTGACCAATTTATGTACTCATTTACTTGCCGAGTTGGCAGTGTTTAAAAAACTGGATAATAGCAAATTATCAGCGCAGCAAATCAAAAATCACCACTTAGTTAAGTCTTGATTTATTTACTGAAAAACTATATAATTTTATCTTGTACAGCAACAAACAGGAACCGCTTAGAATGGACCTGCCTAAATTAGAAACCCGAGAAAAAGAAGGATAAGATGATTGACACAACCGAATTCACAAAAAACGCACAAAAAGCAGCTACAGAAGGTATGGAGACTTTCCTCAAATGGCAGAAGCAGGCAGTTGACACTACCTTTTCGAAATTTGAGCAGGGTATCGCCGCACAGGAGTCAAGTATCTCCGAAACACGCAAGCATATGCAGGAATTGGAAAAAAACCTGACAGAAGAATGGAAGAATCAGCAGGAGCAGTTCAAGTCCATGGCACTGAAGATGAGTGAAACTTACTGGCCTGAATCAAAACAGTTAATGGAAGATGCAGAGAAGCTCTATCAAAGCAACGTCAGTGAAATGGCAAATAAGAATCGTGAAATGCTGGAGAAAAACATCGACAGCAGTCTCGAAAGCACGCTTAATGTAGAAAAAGAATGGGCTTCCCAATTACGTAAAAACTACACCAGCGGTGCTGATAAGCTGCGTGAACAATTTGACGCACTTATCTCAAAGACAGCTGATGCCGCAAAAACTGCTGCTGCATAATTAAGCCTTTTGAGCATCAGCATGGGTGTTCACACCCTCTGATCAAACAGCAAGGATCAAAGAAAAATTATCTTGCTGAAAGCTTTTGCCTGGGATTCTGCAGCACGCAGGTTTTAACAGGCACCAGCGAATCAACATGGAAGTGCTTGAGCAGGTCTTTGCGGTCTGCTCAAGTATTCTCCAACCAGGTACAATTTTAAAAATTTTATCCTGGGCAATATCCGTCAAGACAACAAACTTTGAACAAACTCCCCCTTCTAAATTCAGACAAAACAAATCGAAGCAAGCATCGCTGAACTTCATTCCTGCACAAGGATAATATAAGCTGACTACTTTGTAAGAATGAAAGCAAATGCTGCTTAATTAAGCGAAAGAGTTAATGATGAGCGAAAATACCAAAAAGAATAATCCCCAGCAACAGTTGCAGGAAATGTTTTCAGAGATGGTGAATCAGACCAGCTCCATGCTTTCTCCAGGAGATCCACTTGGAGCGATGAAACCCATGCAACAGGTGGCCGAAGCCTGGACTAAAAACCCACAGCAATTTTCCGAGGCAATGCAGTCATGGACTCAGCAGATAGGTGAAATGAACACGCGTATCTGGCAGGATTATCTGGACAGCCAAAATAAAGATAAATCCGCTGATGCAAAAAGTAAGCTTGAGGAACTGCCGTATTTCAAGTGGATACGTGAGTACCACCAGACATATACTAAATGGATGGAGCAGCAGATCAGTGAAACTTCCGGTGTTTCGGAGAAAGTAAAAGAGGATGCTACTTTCTGGTCTAAACAGATGCTGAGTGCACTTTCTCCCAATAATTACTTCTGGACAAATCCTGCTGCAATCAATGAATTTATTGAAACAAAAGGTGAAAGTCTGCGAAACGGACTGCAAAACTGGATGAATGATCAGCAGCGGGACGGCTTACCGGAAATGATTGACAAAACAAAATTTGAGGTCGGCGGCAATCTCGCCAATACGCCGGGCAAGGTGATTTTCCGTAATGAGTTAATTGAACTTATCCAGTATGCTCCAATGACAGATGAGGTTCATGAAATTCCTGTAGTGATCGTACCTCCTTGGATCAACAAGTACTACATCCTCGATCTGAAGCCCAAGAAGAGTTTTATCCTTAATCTTGTTTCACAGGGTTATACTGTTTTCGTCATCAGTTGGAAGAATCCTACTAAGGAAATGCGGAATACTTCGATGGATGATTACTTGACACAGGGGCCGCTTGAGGCAATAGAAGTAGCAAAGAACATCACTAAATCCAAGCAGGTTCACGCAGTCGGTTACTGTATTGGAGGAACTCTGCTGGCTTCAGCAATGGCATGGCTAAATCATCCTGACAATTCTAAAGGGATGACTGTCAAGGACTGGACACTTTTGGTAACGCTGGTTGATTTTGAACGACCGGGAGAACTTGGAAGTTTCATCAACGAAGATTCGATGAAGTATCTTGAGGAGGAGATGTCAAAACAGGGTTATCTTGACGGCAGCCAGATGGGCAACACAATGCGGATGCTGCGTCCGGACGGACTGATCTGGCACTATTTCGTCAACAACTATCTCTTCGGAAAACAACCCCCGCCGATTGATCTGCTCTACTGGAATGATGACGCAACCCGGATGCCGGAAAAGATGCAGACATTCTATCTACGGGAATATTACGTCAACAACCGGTTACGTCTACCGGACGATCTTGAACTGGCGGGACATCCAATTGATCTGAGACGTATCAAACAGCCGCTTTATTGTGTGGCTGCCGCGGAGGATCACATCACACCCTGGGAACAGGTTTATCAAATAAATTCCCTGGTCAAAGGTCCGGTACGCTTTGCGCTCACAACTGCCGGTCATATTGCCGGTGTGGTAAATCCGCCTGTTGATCCGCCTAAACGCAGTTTCTGGGTCGGGAAAGGCAATGCTGCTCTTGAACCGGATGCCTGGAAAGAAAATATAAAAGAAAAACCCGGAACATGGTGGCAAGACTGGACAAACTGGCTCAGCAAGCGCTGTGGAAAGATGGTGCCTCCTCCAAAAATGGGCAGTAGCAAATATCCTCCACTGGCTGATGCACCCGGAACTTACGTTATGGAAGCCTGAGCCGGCTGAAATAAAACCGCGGAACGTGTTTCGTTGAAGTTTAGCTTCAACGAACACCCATTTTTTCAATTGAAATTTCGGGGGTTTTACCAGCAATCAAATCTGCTGTAAGACGTGCGGTTCCGCATGACATAGTCCAACCTAAGTGTCCGTGTCCTGTGTTGTAAAATAAATTTGAGTGACGCCCCGTTCCGAGAATTGGAGTTCCTTCAGGAGTCATCGGCCGAAAGCCTGACCAGAATTCCACTTTGTCGTAATTTCCTGCATTTGGAAAAAGTCTTTTTGCGGTTTTGAGGAGATGTTCAAAATCTTCCGGAGTATGTCCAAGATCGTAACCGCAGAATTCTGAGACAGAGCTGACCCTGAAATGGTCTCCCATCGGTGAAAATCCCAGCAAATCTTCTTCATGTAAACCGCCTGTCCGCGGAGGAGTATGTCCTTTTTCTACGGGAATGGTGATGGAGTAACCTTTCACCGGATAAACAGAAAGTCTGACTCCTAATGATTTTTGTACAAGTAGCGGACTCCATGCGCCCAAACTGAGCACATAACGGTCAGCGCTGAAAACACCGCGGTTGGTGACAACACGTTTTATTTCAGTTCCGGATACATCAAGCTTTTCGATCGAAACTCCTGATTCAAAAGTTCCTCCCATTGACCTGCAGACCTCCATCAACTGTTCCGTAAATATTCTGGAGTCTCCGGACTCATCGTTTGGAGAAAAGACACCACCGGCAATTTGATCCTGAGAATCTGCCAGTTCCGGAATTATTTCCAACGCACGTTCTTTTCCAACTATTTCCAGTTCTTGTCCTGCTTCCTGCAGTAAACTCACGTGTTCTGTACCTGCAGCCAGTACTTCCGGATTCCTGTAAAGATAAAGCAATCCTTTAGTATTTTGTTCATATTGAACACCTGTATCTGCAACAGTTTCTGTCAAATTTTTCTGAGAATAAACAGAAATTCGATGTTTCGCCAAGGAATTTATTTTGGCTCTTGAATTTGTACACTGGCTAAGAAATTTCAAACCCCAGCGGATAAATTGCGGATCAGCCTGAAATTTCATGCGGAAAACAGGATGCGGATGGAATAAGGAATTGAACCACATTTTTAATGCTTTTGGAGAACCCCACGCAATAGAGTGTCCGGTGGCAATCAGCCCGGCATTACCGTAACTCGCACCGCCGATTCCGGGAGCTTGACGGTCAAGCACAGTCACTTGATGACCGTCTTTAAGCAGTTGATACGCAGTCGTAACACCTACGACTCCGCCGCCCATGATTATTATTTCCATTGAAATTCCTTACTAGTTTGTTTAACAGTTGATGGCTTCGTAAATAGTTATCATTCCCGCGAAAGTGGGAATGAAAAAAAAGAATTCCCGTTAGACTTTTTAAGGTTTCATCAACAGTGAATTGAAGAGTTCATTTTATTTTTATTTCTGAAGCATTTCCATTCCTGCTTAATCCAGGAAGGAAAACCCAGAGAATTCCCGCCAGCATTATTGTTCCGCCTAATGCTTCAAAGCTGCTGATGAGTGAACCAAAAACGAGGAACTCAAACATAAGTGTTGTGGCCGGTGAAAAAGAACCAATGATAACCGCTTTTGAAACAGTCAGGTAACGTAAAGCATAAGTATAAGAAACACGGCCCATAAAAGGTCCACAAAAGGCAGCCAGCGCTAACCATTTCCACTCACTGCTTTGTAAATCCGCAACCCCGCTTCTTACTTCCGCCAGACTCCAGAGCATAACAAGCGCCACTGCTAAACGTGAAACATTCAAAACCTGCGGATTTATTTCATGTATAATACTTTTGGCCATTACCTGCATCGACGCAAAACTGAAAGCTGCCGTAACAGCCCAGAGGAATGAAGACCAATTTTTTAGTTCAAAACTCAGCGAGTCCATTTTCATCACGATTATACCTGCGATAATTACTATTACTGCCATCCAGACTCTGATGCTGACAAATTCTTTCAAAAACATCCAACTGAGCAGCATCGCAATTATAATTTCAATTCTGGTGACTAAAATCAACAGTGTCGGAGAAGCCTGGCTCAAAGCCTGGCAAATGGCATAATTGCCCAGCAGACCTGCCAGAGAAGTGGCAAGGGTGATACCTGCAATTTTCCAGGAGAATTTATTTTGATGACGCGCAAACCAGGCGCCAGGCAGGGAAAACAAAAATGCCCAGAGGAAAACACCCCAGATAACAGGC
>Ga0209047_1002945_pt1 | contig 11058 bp, 10 predicted proteins | sample SaaInlV_165m_DNA_3_FD_184681 | JGI IMG/M metagenome (GOLD analysis project Ga0209047, IMG submission 184681) | Marine microbial communities from expanding oxygen minimum zones in the Saanich Inlet - Saanich Inlet SI037_S3LV_120m_DNA (SPAdes)... | ecosystem: Environmental > Aquatic > Marine >...
AACTTCAAAATTATGACGAGAATTCCAAGGAACAAAATAGCTTAAATAAATTGGTTCTAATCCAAATTTTTCTACTTCTTCTAAATCAGGTTGCTTTGCCGCTTCCAAATCTTTTGTAGAAACTTGACCATCTTCAAACCACTTATCCCATACTGGTTTTACTACATCATTTTTTGGTTGTAGTTTAGCAGAAGGAGTTTCTTCTGAAAATTCTCCACCATAAATATAATTAACATCCTCACCATAAACTAACAATTTTATTCCTAGCTTCATAGACATTCGTACTGGAAATGAATAAACCAATGAATCTACATACCATGCAGATGAACCAATCTCTTCCAATGATTTCTTAAACATTTTTCTTGCAATTTTTCTATTAGGCTTGAATGAAATAATATCACATCCAAATGTATCAGACAAATTTTCTAAGTTTTTTCTACCTGTTTCTGTCCAATCAATATTTTCAACTGTTAAGAGGATAGGATTCATGTGTAGTTTTTCTTTCAAAAGATAAACTTGGTAATGAGAATCCTTTCCGCCTGAAACTGCTATTGCACAATCATATTTGTTTCCATTAGAACCTCTATACTTTGAACATAATGTTTCAAGTTCATTCCATCTTTGATTCCAATCAGTTTGTTTTGTTTTTTCAAAGTTAATACAAGGATAACAAACTCCAGAAGTATCAAATTTTATACCAGGTCTAGTATCAGGCATTAGACATTTAGTACAATACTTCATAGGAATAATGAATTTTAGTGATATATGAAGTTCCCTATAATTCAATATATTTTGTATCAATTACAAAATAATAATTATTATTTTTTAATTTCAATTTGAAGTAAAATGTCAAAAAAATGATTTTGGGGAAAAGTACAGATTAATTTTAAAAATAATGATGAATAAAATTATTTAAATTAGGATTAGAATAAATATATCAATGGTTTACATAGTGTCTGAAATTGGCGTAAATTGGAATGGTGATTTACAATTACTAGAGAATATGATAAAGAAATCAAAAGAAATTGGATGTAATGCAATTAAATTTCAAGCTTTTAATGAACAAATTGTTAAAGATCATCCAGAAAAAGAAACATTGTTAAAATGTTCTATTACTAAAAATAATATTGAATCTATCAATAGATTAGCAAAAAATAATGATATTGAATGGTTTTGTTCTCCTATGTATCCAGAAGCTGTAGACTTCATTGAACCATTTGTAAATTATTTTAAAATTAGGGAAGTTGATGGTCGTTCATTATTAAATAATAAAACTACTCCTTTGTTAGAAAAAGTTCTTGCCACAAATAAAGAGATTTTTGTAAGTACGAAAGATTCTCCTATAAAATGTGATTTTTATTCAAATAAAAAAATAAAATGGTTATATTGTGTACCAAAGTATCCTTGTGAATTAGAAGACCTAGATTTTAAAAACATTAAAGATTTTGATGGATATTCAAACCATTGTAATAATATTATGGCATCAGTCACAGCAATGATTCTAGGCACCAAAATTTTAGAAATTCATATTACATCAGATAAGAATAAAGAGTTTTTTGATAACAATGTAAGTTTTGATTATAATGAATTAAGAGAATTTGTAGAGATGTGTAAAATAGTAGACAAAATTAAAAGATAAATGATTTAGTGATATATCATGAAAGCAATTTGTTTGATAGCAGCCAGAGGAGGTTCAAAAGGAGTTCCAAAAAAAAATTCTAGAATTTTTGTTGGAAAACCATTAATTACACATGCTATTGAATCTGCATTAAAATCAAAGATATTTTCTAAAGTAATAGTTTCAACAGATGATAAAACAATTGCAGAAATTGCACGTAAACACGGTGCAGAAGTACCAGGATTAAGACCAAAAAAACTTGCTACTAGTAATGCAAGTATGGAAGATGTATTATTTCACATAATAAAAAAAATGGAAAAAAATGGTGAAAAATTTGATATAATTCTTAATCGTGATTGCACTGCACCTTTTATTAGAATTTCAGATATGAAAAAATCAATCAAATTATTAAAAAAAAGAAAAGCTGATGTGGTGGTTGCAGTATATAAAACACATCTTAATCCTTACTTCAATATGATGGAAGTTGGATCAAATGGATACTTAGATTTTAGTAAGAAAACAAAAAAAAGAGTAATTGGAAGACAAAATTCACCTACAGTTTTTCAGTTAACAGGGTTTCAAACGATTAATGTAAAACAATTTCTGAAAAATAGAAAAATATACATGCCAAAAATTCTTCCATTAGAAATTCCTCCTGAAACAGGTATAATGATTGATTCTGAATATGAATTTAAAATGGCTGAATGTTTAGCTAAAATATTTTTGCAAAAATAAAATCAATTACCAAGCAGTCCATCCACCATCAATAACTAAATTTGAACCTGTCATATATGATGATGCATCTGAGATCAAAAATAATATTGCTGCATTATATTCATTAATTGTCGCCATTCTATTTAACATAGTTTTGTCAGAATATTTTTTTACAAAATTTTTTGAATGGTATTTTTTATCAAAAACTCCTCCAGGTGTAAGAGTATTTACTCTAACGTTTTTTCCACTCAAATATGCTGCAAGATATCTTGTAAAATTAACAATGGCTCCTTTTGAAGCAGCATAAGATACAGGTAAGTTTAATCCACTTTGACCATAAATTCTTTGATCAGCTCCAACTAATGCATAATGTGATGCAATATTGACAATTATGCCTTTTTTTCTTTTTATCATTTCTCTTCCAAATATTTGAGAACAGAGAAACGCTCCTGTTAGATTAACATCTAAAGTCTTATTCCATATTTCTAATGGAAAATCTTCAAAAGAAGAAGTATATGTTGAAGTTTTTTTCTCTTTTGCAAATTTTGAGGTGAATCCTGCATTATTGATTAACCCATCAATATGTTTATAATCTGAAATAATTTCTTTACAAACGGTTTTTACCTGATCACTGTTAGAAAGATCTATTTCATATGCATGTACATTGGTAGAATATTTTGTTTTAATTTCTTGTTCTAATTTTTTATTTTTACTATTATCAAGATCAACTAGAATCATATTTGCCCCTGCTGAACTCAAATAATTAGAATATTGACTACCTAATGTTCCAGATGAACCAGTTAAAACAATGTTTCTACCTTTAATATCAAATGTTTTAGAAATAGAATCAATTTTTTTCATATTTTATTTTCTCTAGATATATGGTTAAATAACTTATGGGTGAATTGGTACAAAAGTTAGAAAATGGAAATTGATGACTGTACTTTTTAAAAATGATTATAGTGATAAAAATTTGTTTTAAAAAACTAGATATTCATATTTATATGTGGTAAAAGTTAAGGGTGCGGGATATAATTGAGAGTTTTAGTAACAGGTGGAGCAGGATATTTAGGTTCAATACTTTCACGTAAGCTTCTTGAAAAAGGATACAAAGTCAGAGTTATGGATGCATTATGGTATGGGAATGAATCAATTAAGGGAATAGTACAAAATGAAAATTTTGAATTAATTAAAGAAGATATACGAAATTTAGTTCCAACAGTAAGATCATTAACAGACGTGGATGCAGTAATTCATCTTGCATCAATTGTAGGTATGCCTGCATCAAGTATTGAGCCTAGAACCAGTGAAGAAATTAACTATTTGGCAACAAAAAATCTTGCAGAACTATGTCAATTACATGATATTCAAACATACATTTTTGCAAGTACATGTTCTGTATATGGTTATCAACCTAAAAAAATGATTGATGAGAAATCTCGTGTGTCACCACTTGACTTTTATGCTCAACAAAAATATTTGTCAGAAAGAGCAACAGGGTGGTTAAATAGAGCTCCTACAATTTATCGATTTGGAACATTATTTGGTTTATCTCCTAGAATGAGATTTGATCTTGTAATCAATCTCTTTATTGCACAAGCAACTATTGAAGGAAAAATTACAGTTTTTGGAGGAGAGCAAGAAAGACCATTTTTACATGTATCAGATGCTGCGGATGCACTAATTTTTGGTATTGAAAAAGATCTAACTGGAACTTATAATGTTATTTCTCAAAACATGACAATAATGCAAGCAGCTAAATTGATTAGCAAATTTACTGGATGTGAAATTGAAGTTTCAAAAGAGAATGAAGATAACAGAAGTTACAAAGTATCAGCAGAAAAAATTAAACAAGTAGGTTTTAGTCCATCAAAAACAATTGAAGATGCAATTAAGGAAATTAAGGATGCCTTGATTGACAAAAAAATTGAGGATTATAATAATGTAAGATATAACAACTACAAGTTACTGTATAGTTCAAAAGAAATGCAGAATGAAGTTTTTATCAAAGGAATTTCTGGATCTTTAGAGGTTCCCTAGAAATTTTAAAAAAATAATTTTATGTGATTTCAAAAAATCTATCTATTGTATCAACAATTAATTTTTTTTCTTCATTAGTCATACTTGGAAACATAGGTAAAGTAAGAATACGTTCAGACAGATTTTCAGTAACAGGAAGCATTCCTTGATGAGTCTTAAACTTATCCATATAGAATTTTGTTAAATGTATTGGGGAGAAATAAATTTTAGAAAAAATTCCATTGGAGGTCAAAAATGAATGTAAACCATCTCTTAGTATTTTAGTTTCAAGTAATATTGAATACATTTGATAGATATGATCAGATTTAGATTTTGGTGAAGGGATTTGAATTTCTTTATGTTTAGATAAATGTGATGAAAGATATTGAGCATTATCTTTTCTCATTTTTATAATCTTAGGCAATTTAGAAAGTTGTGATAATCCTAATGCAGCAGACATAGTTGGAATTCTCCAATTATATCCTACATTAACATAAGTAGACAGTTCTGGATTTTGAAAATAATTTACACTGTCAATTCTACCGTGAGAGCGAATTAATTTTATTTTTTCACAAATTTCTTTAGAATTTGTTACTACAGCTCCACCTTCGCCTGTAGTCATTACTTTATTCCCAGTAAAACTAAAAATAGCACAATCAGAAACTGAGCCAACAGAAGAACCATTAATTGAAGAACCTAATCCTTCTGCGGCATCTTCAATTAACACAAGATCATGTTTCTTTGTTATTTCCATTAATTCAAAAATTTTACAAGATTGACCAGCATAATCCATAGGCATTATTGCTTTAGTTTTTTCTGTAATTTTGTTTTCAACAAGATTTGGATCTAACCCAAAATTTTCTTCTTCGATTTCAGCAAAAACAGGTTTAGCATTTACAAAGAGAATAGAATTTGCAGTTGAAATAAAAGAAAAAGAGGGCACTATTACTTCATCATTTCTTCCAATTCCATATGACAGTAAAGCTGCGTGTAGTGCAGAAGTTCCAGAATTTACTGCAACACAATAATCACTTCCAACATAATTACAAAGGGCATTTTCAAATTCTTCTATTTCAGGGCCAATTGCCCAGTATTTTCCTCTTTTAATCACTTTGTTAACTAATTCAACATCTTCATCATCAGTAAAAATTTTGTAAAGAGGTATTTTCCATTCAGTCATTATTTATCAATCTCAAAATGAATTTAAAATACTTGCTAATTTCTGTGATGCTGTTCCTGGATTACTAAGATAACGTTTTGTATGTTGTGTTCCATTATTAATTAATAAAGACTGAAAATTTTTATCAAACAAAATTTTCTCAATGTTTATTTTTAGATTGTCATTATATTTTACTGACAAAACTGCTTTATCTTTTTCAAATTCAAATTCATAATCATAATCATGTAAACAAAGATTCAAAATTGGTTTTTTTAATAATAAGCCTTCTAGTAAAGCTGTGGAAGGAAATAACTCTGTAAATATATTAATAATAATTGATGATGATTGTATATCATCAAGAATATTTGAAAATTGATTGATGATTATATTTGAATCAATTTTTTGAATAATATTTTTTACATATAAATTATTTTTTTGAAGACTAGGATGTAATTTTACTAGATATGAAATATTTGGAATGGATTTTAATACAGAAAATAACTTTTTGAGTAACATTTCATATTTTAAAAATAATCTAGTATCATAAATTGCATTTGATTCATCAAGTTGGCCTGGAATAATTAGGATTGTTATGCTTTCATTTTTTATTTCAATATTTTTATTGAAAAAAACATCATGTCTAGGACTACCAACAGATAATATTTTTTCATTAGAAATATTTTTTTGTTTAACAAGATAGTCTTTTTGAATGTCTCCCCATAATGCAATTTTGTCTTTGAATAATGGATACATATTACTAATATCAAATAAAGATAATTCAGGAACATAATTTGTAAATCCATGTTCTAACAAAATAGAGGGAATTTTGTCATTGATTTTTAACATAGTTTTTTCTGTTTCACCAAATACATTAAGAGAAATCATGCAGCTTAGATCTAATTTTTTAGAAATTTTTCTACAAAATATAATTAATTCTATATAATCTTGTAAACGTTCCTTGTATACTTGCAAGAGAGTATCTTTTATGATTGGCCATATTGAATAATTTTCAATTGTAAATAAATTAAAAAATGCTTCATCATGAATCCATAAATTTTCAATTTTTTTATCATATTGTTTTAATATTTTTGAAATACTATTTTTTTCAAATTTTGACAAAAAATATTTAGGGGTTATTATTTTACAATTAAATTTTTTTAGTAGTTTAATGGAATTAAAATTCCATATTGCGGGTCTTCTAGTATTTAATAATACGATATTTTTTTTAGTTTTGCTTAAATGATTAAACAAATCTGTGTATTGTTCAGGATTAAATTCTAAGAATAAAACAGATTTTTTGAGTTTTTTTTCACTAAACCAAAGATCAAAAATTCTACCAAGTGTAGATTCGACAAAATTTTTAATTTTTCTATATGAATTTCTAGATAATTTTATAGGTATATTTATTCCTAGAAATGAAAAAGAAAAAGAATATTGTTGGAAAGGTACTGAAAAAATATGTTTCGAATCTCCAATAACGATTGATTTAGTATTATCAGAAAAACATTTTATTATTTTTAATAAATGGGAGTTAGCTAAAATTTCAACATTAGAAAAATTTTCTAAAAGTCTTTTTAGAGTTATGAAAAGATAAATTTCTCGTATCAGTAAATGATGTAATTCTGCAGTATCAAATAGACTTAGTAAATTTATTCCTTCAAATTCAAGATCTTTAGGAATAGAATCATGTTCATGCCAATTATAAAATGAGGTAACATACTTGTAGATTTTATCATGATCATCTTTATCTAAAAAATCTTCAGCAATTTTATGATTGATTTTTTTAGATTCACATAAATTGTGAATTTCAATATTAAATGAAAATACATCTATGTTGTCTGTGTCAAAGGAATTATTATTAAAAATCTCAAAATCCTGAACATTTTCTAAAAATAAAATTTTTTGTGTCAATTCTTTATTTATCAAAATAATCATAATAAAAATTATAGTAAAAAAATTAGATAATATTAAAAATAAAGATAATCATTTCCATTTATTCCAATCATAATCATTAAAAGTTATATTTTTCATTTCATGATCATTAGGTCTCCATGCAACATCAGCTAAAACAAGAATTTTTGAAATATCTTTTGAAATGTTAATGTGTGCAGTTGCAATATTTGGAGGAATATGAATGAGATTAGGATTTTCAGAGTTTGATTTTATTTCAATATAATTACCATTATTCTCTTGTATAATGAAAATCACTTCACCATGAATGCATGTAAAATAACTGTGACGCTTTAAGTGAATGTGTGGACCTTTTATTTCTTGGGGATTTACAGATGTTACATAAACCATCTTTGGATGATTGAGAATGGCATTATCCCAATCACGCCAAATTACATTTAATGAGCCATTTATGTGAGCATCATGAATATCCTTAGTTTCATATTTTTCTAATTTTATTTCTTGAATTTTATCCACATGATTTAGAAATTAAAGTTGTATATATGGAATATTATTAATTTTCATAACAAATTTGAATTTCTAAGATTACAATTATGATTTAACCAATAATCTACCAGTATAATCAATTCTAAATAGAAAAGAAGATATTTTATTTTTTTCAAAATATTCATCAACAGCTTTTTTTGAACCTTTAAAATGACCATAGTCATCTATAATTAAAATTCCAGCAGATGTTAATCGTGGGAATAAATAGTTTAATTCATGTTTTGTAGATTCATACCAATCGGTATCTAATCTAAGTAAAGAAATTTTTTCTGGTGCATTTTTTGGAATAGTATTCTCAACTTTTCCTTGAATAAAATGAATTTTTCCTTTTGGATATCCAGTTGAAAAGAGATTTTTCTTAACTTCTTCCAAAGGAACAAAATCTGCAGAAGCAGGTAGTTGACTCTTTCCTTCAAATTCTTTGTTCCAAACTTCTAACATAGAGTTTCCTAAATAATCTAAATCATGTTTACTAGGTTTTGTAGTTCCTTCAAAAGTATCAAAAAGATAAAGATCATAATCAGTCTTATTCAATGCAAGAAGCATTTTTGCAACTAACATCATGGAACCGCCTTTCCAAACTCCACATTCAACAATATTTCCAGAAATTTGATTTTGTGTAATATATTGTACAGAATTAACTAATGCTGCCATTCTTTCTGGACTCGTTAAAGTATAATTTTTGATAGAATTGATTATCTGAAGATATTCTTTATCGATATCTGCTAAACTTTCATGATTAAATCTTGGCTTAATATCATATCCTAATTTAAAGAATAGTGATCTTATAGAATATTTGATAAAACCAGAAAATGTCAACGTGTTCAGTTGATATTTCTATTGATTTCTAATAAATTTTTAACTAAAATTTAGGAAAACAACTTGCTAACTTTGAAATGATTTATTACAAATAAAGAAAGTAGATTTTCTGTGAAGATTTTAGTAACAGGAGGACTTGGTTTTATAGGAAGTAATTTCATTTTAAAAAATTTAACAGAACGTCAAGATTTGGAGATTACTAATCTTGATGCTATGTTATACGGATCAAATGAAAACAATTTAACAAATATTGAAAAAAATCAGAACTACAAATTTGTGAAAGGAAATATTACAAATTCTGAATTAATGAGAGATCTTATTTCGAAACATGATGTAATAATAAATTTTGCAGCAGAATCTTTTGTTGATAGAAGTATTTCAGAAGCAAAGCCATTTTTAGATTCAAATGTAAATGGGGTTTTTACTATTCTAGAAATATTAAAGAATACAAAAAAGAAATTTCTTCATATTTCTACAGATGAAGTATTTGGTAGCTTAACAAATAAGAGTGCAAACGAAAATTTTAGATTTGATCCCTCTAGTCCATATTCTGCAACAAAAGCAGCCGCGGAGTTATTGATTAATGCATATCAAAAAACATATGATTGTAACTGTGTAATTACTAGATGTACAAATAATTTTGGGCCAAAACAATTTCCAGAAAAATTTATTCCAAAAGCAATAATTTTAGCAAATCTTAACAAAAAGATTCCAATTTATGGAACAGGGGAAAATATTCGTGATTGGTTATTTGTTGATGATCATTGTGATGCAATTACATCTGTATTAGAAAAAGGAAGTATAGGGAAATCATATAATATATCTGGAAATAATGAAATTAATAATCTAACTATAGTGAATAAAATTTTGTCAATTATGGGAAAATCAACTGATTTGATAGAATTTGTTGAAGATAGACCTGGTCATGATTTTAGATATTCCATGGATTCATCACTCATTAGGTCAGAATTAGGATGGAAACCTAAAGTAGAATTTGAAAAAGGATTGGAAAAAACTATTCAATGGTATTCAGATAATAAAGAATGGTGGGGAAAATACTTTAACATAATTTCAGAGAACACACCGTGGAAAAAATAATCTTAAATTATTAATATAAAGAAAAAATTCAAGTAATATGAAAGGTATACTACTTCATGGCGGACATGGGACAAGATTAAGACCATTAACACATACAGGTCCAAAACAATTACTTCCCATTGCAAATAAACCAATGTCAGAATATTGTATTCAAACAATGAAAGATGCAGGTATCAAAGATATTGCTATAATAATTGGCGGTACTGGTTCTGAAAAAGTTAAGGAATATTATAAAGATGGAGATAGATTTGGAATAAATATTAGATATATTGAACAAAGCTACCCTAGAGGTATAGCAGATGCAATTAATTTATGTAAGGATTTTGTTGGAAATGAAAAGTTTCTTGTATTTTTAGGCGATAACATAATTTTAAAATCAATTTCAGAATTTGCAAAACAATTTGAAAATTCAAAAGTGGATGCATCAATTCTGTTGTGTGAAGTAGATAATCCAAGTAGATTTGGAATAGCAGATGTTAAAGATGGTAAAATAAAAGAAATTTTAGAAAAACCTAAAAATCCTCCATCAAATTTAGCAGTTACAGGAATTTATTTTTTAACTCCAAAAATTTTTGAAATTATAAATAAATTAAAACCATCATGGAGAAATGAGTTAGAAATTACAGATGCATTAGATTTACTATTAAAAGAAAATGACAATATTACATTCTATACAATTACTGATTATTGGAAAGATACTGGGACACCTGAAGACATCATACATGCAAATAAAACAATTTTAGAAAAATCTATATCCAAAATAGAAGGAGAGATGGGTAAAAATGTTAAAAAACAAGGAATTGTAATTATTGAAAAAGGTTCAAAGATAGAAGACAATGTTGAACTAATTGGACCAATATTGATTGGTAAAAATTCAATAATTAAAGAGAGTTCAAAGATAGGGCCAAATGCCACAATAGGTAATGAGTGTATTATTTCTAAAGCAAAGATCAAAGATTCAATTATTATGAATAATTGTCATATCTCAATCAGCTCAAATATAGTAAATAGTATTATTTCATCAAATTCAGAATTAAGTTTCAAACAAGAATCAGATGAAAAAACCTTTCTTCTTGGAGAGGGAACAAAAATATTTCTTTGATTGAATTATTACTTAGAATGATATAGTCAAGCCATCATCATTACATCATTGTTTAATTAGGCATATTGAGAA
>Ga0209047_1002948_pt1 | contig 11053 bp, 12 predicted proteins | sample SaaInlV_165m_DNA_3_FD_184681 | JGI IMG/M metagenome (GOLD analysis project Ga0209047, IMG submission 184681) | Marine microbial communities from expanding oxygen minimum zones in the Saanich Inlet - Saanich Inlet SI037_S3LV_120m_DNA (SPAdes)... | ecosystem: Environmental > Aquatic > Marine >...
TTTCCATATTATTACCACTTCTTTGTTTTAACATTGTGAACATGAACATGTTCACCTTTTTTAATTGATTTAACCACTTTGCCAATATCGTGACCATATTTAAGGATAGTGTCACCCTCATTTAGATCAACCATTGCAATTTTGTGTCCTAAAGGAATTTCATCCATAGATTGAATGTTTGTTGAACTGTCATCTTCCATTATCCAGCAAGCACAGTCTTGTTTTGGAGTGATTTTCTCAATAACAACTACTCCTACGTTGTCTTTTTTATCATGAATTATAATGTCTGTAGCCATAATTTATTGTGTCGATTTGTTTGTTTGAAATTTCTAAAATCTTATATATTAATCGCAAAAATTAACAAACGAATTTTAAAATAGTTTTAAATTTACACATTAGAGAGGCGCAATTTTTATGACAAAAATGACAACAGAAGAAGCTTTTGTAAAAGTTTTACAAATGCATGGTATTGAACACGCGTTTGGAATAATTGGATCAGCGTTTATGCCAATATCAGATATTTTTCCAGATGCTGGAATAACATTTTGGGATGTTGCTCATGAAACTAATGGTGGATTAATTGCAGATGGTTATACAAGAGCCACTGGTAAAATGTCTATGGTAATTGCTCAAAACGGACCTGGTATCACTGGTTTAGTTACACCTATTAAAACTGCATATTGGAATCACACGCCACTTTTATTAGTTACACCTCAAGCTGCAAACAAAACTATAGGACAAGGTGGTTTTCAAGAAGTTGAGCAAATGAATTTATTTAAAGATATGGTTTGTTATCAAGAAGAAGTTAGAGATCCTTCTAGAATGGCAGAAGTATTAAATAGAGTAATAGAAAAAGCGATCAGAGGATCAGCACCTGCACAAATAAATGTACCAAGAGATTATTGGACACAATTAATTGATATTGATCTCCCTCCAATTGTAAGACTAGAAAGACAAGCGGGTGGAGTGGATGCAATTAAAAAAGCTGCTGACTTATTATCTAACGCTAAATTTCCAGTAATTTTATCTGGCGCAGGTGTTGTGATTGGTGGAGCCATTGAAGATTGTAAAAAACTTGCAGAAAAATTAGATGCACCAGTCTGTTCTGGTTATCAGCATAATGATAGTTTTCCAGGAAGTCATCCTTTAGCCGCTGGTCCATTAGGATACAATGGTTCAAAAGCAGGAATGGAATTAATTCAAAAAGCTGATGTTGTGTTAGCATTAGGAACAAGACTTAATCCTTTTTCAACTCTACCAGGTTATGGAATGAATTATTGGCCAAAAGATGCAAGTATAATTCAAGTAGATATGAATTCAGATAGAATTGGCCTAACTAAGAAAGTTTCAGTTGGAATTTGTGGTGATGCAAAATTAGTTTCTCAACAAATCCTAGCTCAACTTTCACCAACTGCTGGTGACACTGATAGACAAAAAAGAAAAGATATTATTCATCAAACTAAATCAGCTTGGTTACAAAAATTATCAAGTCTTGACCATGAAGATGATGACGAAGGTACTGTTTGGAATGAAGAAGCTAGAAAAAGAGATTCAGATAGAATGTCTCCTAGACAAGCTTGGAGAGCAATTCAATCAGGAATGCCTGATGATGTAATTATTTCAAGTGATATTGGAAACAATTGTGCGATTGGAAACGCCTATCCAACATTTGAAAAAGGAAGAAAGTATTTAGCTCCAGGATTATTTGGTCCTTGTGGTTATGGCTTCCCTTCAATATTAGGTGCAAAAATTGGTTGCCCAGATACTCCAGTAATAGGTTTTGCTGGTGATGGTGCATTTGGAATTAGCATGAATGAAATGAGTTCATGCGCTAGAGAAGAGTGGCCAGCTATAGCAATGGTTATCTTTAGAAACTACCAATGGGGTGCTGAAAAAAGAAATACAACTCTATGGTATGATGATAATTTTGTAGGAACAGAATTAGATCCAGAATTAAGTTACGCAAAAGTTGCTGATGCTTGTGGGTTAAAAGGTGTTTCTGTTAGAACGATGGAAGAAACTACAGCAGCTATTAAACAATCTTGTGAAGATCAAAAGAAAGGAATTACAACATTTATTGAAGTAATTCTAAACCAAGAGCTTGGTGAACCATTTAGAAGAGATGCAATGAAGAAACCAGTTAAAGTTGCTGGTATCAACAAAGCAGACATGAAGAAGCAACCTTCTTTAAACTCTTAAGATCTTTAAAATTTATATCAATTATTGTAAGGTCACTTCATGGAAGTGACTAACGATAATGGTTGTAGTTGGATAAAAGATTTAATACCTAGAACAAATATAAAAACTCTACAATCTGACGATGATTGTGAATGGCTTATAATTGGTGCTGGTTACACAGGTTTGTCTGCTGCAAGAAAATTAGGTCAATTATATCCAAATCAAAAAATTATATTAGCAGATTCACAATTAGCAGGTGAAGGTGCTAGCAGTAGAAATTCAGGTTATTTAGTTGATACTACTCTTAATGACGGTTTTACTTCAAATAAAGAATTAGAAAATTATAAAAAAAAAGCTGATATTTATGATTTAGGCATAAATGTTGTTAAAAAATTTATAAATGAATATCAAGTTGATTGTGATTGGAATGAATGTGGAAAATATTTTGCATCTTCAAAACTAGAAGATAAAAAAACTTTAACAAACTTTTCAGATACTCTCTCAAAATTAGGTTTTGAACATAATTTATTATTTAACAGTGAATTATCAAAAAGATTGGGTACCAGTTTTTATAATGTAGCACTTCATACTAAAGGGGGTGTTTTATTACATCCAGGAAAGTTAGTTAAAGCAATGATCGATGTATTACCAAAGAATGTTTGTTTATATGAAAATTCATCTTTATTAAATTGGAATAAAACTAAAGATATAATCTCTTGTGAATTTAAAAATGGTAAAATTAAAACTAAGAAAATTATTTTTGCAACTAATGGCTTTTTAAAATCTCTAGGTATTAAATCAAACTACAACTTTCCAATTACCTTGACAGCAAGTATGACGCGATCATTAACTGATGAAGAATTTAAGTCTATTGGAGAACCAAGTGAATGGGGCGTATTACCTGTAAGACCAATGGGTGCAACTATAAGAATGACTAAAGACAGAAGAATTTTGATACGAAATACAGCAGAGGTTTACAATCCATTTAAAATGTCTAAGTCAAATTTAGAAAAAAGATCAATCAATCAAAGAATTGGAATAAAAAAAAGATTTCCACAATTACCAGATAATATCATTCAATCATCATGGTCAGGAGTTGTCTCTAGAACAAGAAATAGCTCACAAATATTTGAAAAAATCGATAACAATATTTTTGTAGCTGGCTGTTATAATGGCTCTGGTATCGGTGTAGGTACTTTATTTGGAGAACAAATTGCTATTAAAGCAAGTGAAAAAAATACTAAAGAAATAGAAACTATAGAAGCAAGAAACAAACCAACCTGGCTGCCACCTCAACCTTTTTTGAATTTAGGTGTTAAAACACGTTTAATTTATGAGCGTTTGAGAGCTAGATCGGAAGTTTAAAGAACAACCAAATCTAATTTCTGCAGATGACGTAACTATATTATCGCAAGTTGGTTTTGAAGAATGGTATTTAAGTGCATCAGATAAAGATAAAAACAAAATATTTAAAAAACTTAAAATGAGACACAAAATGGGCTGGAGACTTCCACAGTTTCAGCATGATAAAAGTTGTATAAGTAAATCACAAACAATAAAATATAATAAAATAGCATTACAAGAAAATGAAAAACTTGTAAGAGAGTTTTTTACAACAACATTACTCAATTAAAAAATAAATTGATAAGAAAAAACTTCTATCGATCGTGGTTCAGTGTTTTTTTAGTTACCCTCTTGAAAAAGGGTAACTAAATTTTTTTAGATTAACTTTGTTGATTAGCAATCATAGCCTTAATAGCTTTTCTTGCATTAGCATCATCCAATACTGGTTTAACGATAGGAAAAGTACATGCTCCAGACCAACCCAAGATCCATCCTGTTAGTGACTCTTGATTATCTGTCTCAACTATTATTAAACCACTTCCATTAGCTGCATCGTGCCAACGACCAATCTGTTTTACATCAGCAGGGTATTCTCCAGCGATTTGTTCATCAGTCATATTTGCAAAAAAAGCTTGTGTCTCTGCTTGCTTGTCTCGATCTAATTGATATGTACACATGAAAATCATTTTATTATCCTTGGTTAAGTTATTATTTGTAGTCATCTATTTTTAATGTAACAGTAATTATAGGTGATAGCCACGCCTAAGGCTTTTTAAATATCTATATAGGATTCTATTGGAGAACTATAGCATGACTGTAGCATGGAGAGATAAATCAAATAGCCATTTTTAAAGCAAATAGACTCATGGTTCAGGATTTGTTAGTCTTGGATAATGAAAAAGATATTAGGGATCTTGATTCTGGGTTTATTAATTGCAAGTCCTGCATTTGCATTTAATAAATTCATGATTAAACAACAAAAAAGATTTAAAAATAGTGAATTAGTAAAAATTCCATCTTACAGAGCCTTTGATTTTTATTCTATACAAGAAGGCTGGTATAAAGAGTCGCCAAGTGAATTTGATGCATTAATCATATACCCAAAAGGTGAAGGGCCATTTCCTCTTGTCATGGTAAGCCATAGCAGCTGGGGTCCAGAAGAATTTTATTCAAAGTGGATGACTTGGCATAAAAGACAGGCTAAGAAATTACAAAAAATGGGAATTGCAACTATGTTCATTGATCATTTTACTGCGAGGGATCAGATAGGAAGTACAGCAGGAAATCAATTTACAGTAAATATTTGGTCACAATTTCTTGATTCATTTATTGCTCTAGAATATTTGTCAAAAAATCCAAAAATAAATATAAAAAAAGTTGGTATTCAAGGAGGATCAAGAGGTGGAATGGTTTCAATTTTAGCTTCAGAGAAAAGATTAAGAGACGCACTTATAAGTAAAGATTTATATTTTGCTGCCGCACAACCATTATATCCAGATTGTGAGGATGTTGGAATGTTTAGAAACCCTCAACCAATTAAGGAGACTAAAACTTGGATGATCCTTGGTGGATCAGACAATTATACTAGACCTGAGCCTTGTGTAGATTTAGGAAATAAAATTAAAGCTAATGGTGGCGATATAATAGTTAATATTAAAAAAGGATGGCGTCATGATTTCATAGGAAATTATGAGGTTGAAGATATGAAGTACGCACAGATTTTTTGGAAATGTCCAAAGTGGTACACCGAAGATGATGGAAAGATGAGCAAGTCATATATGGATTTTTTGTTAGAATATGTAGACCGTTGGGAAACTGAAGAAGATTTTTATAAAATGTCAAGAGAAGATCCATTACGAACTTTGAAATTCAGTTTTGACCCTTATAATTTTAGTGGATGCATGTTCCAAGGTGCTAAAGGCGGTGGTGATAAAGGAAATCAGATTTTCAAGACAAATATAAAATTTTGGAAAGAAAATCTACTTAATTGAAAGAACTTTTAATGATCGTGTTTCTGGGTTATAGGATTTTATAGGATGACTAGTCACAGAACTAGATCTTTTTGAGATAAAACATAAAATAGGTTAATGTGAATAAAGAAAACGCAAGTAAACTGTGGAAAATGATACAGTCTAGCAGAAGTAGAGAAATTTTTTGAAAAATATCCTCATATATTAAATGATGCTAACAATTCTTCATTAAAGAAATCTAAAATCACAAAAAAAATAACACAATCTGACAATGATATTGTTTCAAAATTAAAAGATCTAAAAGAGCTTTTAGACTCAGGTGTTTTAACTAAAGAAGAATTTGAAAAAGCTAAAAAGAAGTTACTCAACTAAATGAAAAAACTCTTGAGGGTTGTGGTTCAGGGTTTGTTTTTAAATACAAACGTTCTTGCGGGGATAAAAAATATAGGAAATGAACTATCTATCAATATACCAAAAAACTTTAAATATTTTGAAATAACATTTAAACAAATTGTTTCAAGATTTCCTGATATTTCTGATGAATTGATCTACGAAGATTTTGGAATAGGAATGGGTTCGAAATTAATTGTAATTGCTAATAATAAGAAAACTATTAATTTTTTTAATGATGTCACAACTATTAGTGGGTTAGAGAAGCTTAATAGAAAACATATTCAGCCAATTATTAAAAAATTTTCAAGTGAAAGTTTTTTAAAAAAAATTTTGAAGGACTTACAAAAAATGTATCCAAATAAAAATTTTAACACAATGAGTGAAGATCAGTTAATAGAATTAATGGCAGATATGTATGAAGACCCAAAAATGATAAGAAAATTTGAGAAAATATTTAAGCCATTTATTAATAAATTTAACAAAGAATATAAACTTGAGAGATATACGATACTTATTTTAGGTGATAAACCTGCTGATCAATTAGTTGCAGAATTGAATTCATTAAAAATATCTGAAATGAAAGATAATATATATGATTGGCTTGACGAGCTTTATGAGGAATATAAAGACCCTTCATTTCGTCAATTAAAAAATTGGGAATTTGAAATTGCTAGAAATCATAAAGGAAATCTATATCTTTATTCTGATAAATCTATGCAAAGCCCATATGTTTCAAATAGATATGAACAAGAATTATTTATGACCACTAAAGATAACAAGATATTTGTGGCTTTATCTATCTGTGCCAAAAATTGTAATAGAAACACAGATTTTTTAGAACTCATTGAGCCTACTGACCTTTATGTAAAATTAAACCATAAAAATGAGAATAATAGCGATAATGATAATATTGTTAATCAATTAGAGCAATTGAACAGTTTATATAAATCTGGAGTATTAACTAAAGAAGAGTTTGAGAAAGCTAAGAAGAAAATTTTAAATTAACATCTTGTAGACGTCTCCGGTTATTGAATATTCTTATAGGATAATATGGGACAACTAGAGCAAGACTAGAGCATAGATAGATATAAAGAATAACAATTCATTAATCAAATCAGATTATAAAGTCACAGAATATCAAGTATAATTTACTGTAAGGAATAAAAAGTTATTAAATACTGGGAATACTTAATTTATTTTGAACGTTATGTTTTTTTAACAAACTTTCTACATAACCATCTTTAATTAGTTTTTTGATAAATTTATTAAGAAAATCTAAAATTTCAGGGTTACCCTTTTTAATACCAATGGATTGTTTAATATATGTGAATGGACTATTTATCATTTTAAAATCGTCGTTAGTTTTAATTTCTTCAATTAGTTTTGGCTTTAATCCAGCAAGAACATTAACTTTATCTTCTCTAAATAATTGATGAGACTCTTCAATTGTATTTACCCTAATTAATTCTACATTTTTAAAATTTTCAGTTAGCCATAAATCATATGCGCTTCTCTCCAAGACTGCTATTTTAATTTTAGGTAAATTTATATCTTCATTAGTTTTAAAATTATTTTTTTTTCTAAATATAAAATTTGCATCAATATTTACATAAGGATCGGTAAAATCTATTGTTTTACTCCTTTCTTTTTCACAGGCTATATTACCTATATCCCACATATCTTCATTTACAGCATCAGCTAACAAACCTGGTTTTTTAAACTGAACCAATTTACATTTTAAGTTTAATTCTCTTGCAAGCTTTTTTCCAATATCTGGTGATACACCATCAGGCGAACCATCTGAGTCTTTGCCATTTATCAGTAAAAAATTACTCATATTGATGCCTACTCGTAAAATACCAGTGGGTGCTAATTTTTTAGAAATTGTCTCAATCATTAAAACTTTTTTTTTATTATGTTATATAATAATTTAATTTTTTTGATTTAATTAAATGAGCAAAATAGAAAAAAAATAATTGCAATTGGTGGTGTTGGTGTTTCACCTGAGTCAGATAAAGTAAATTTAATTTTTGCAGATTTGTACTAAACTAGTACCTGAAGAGATAATATTGTAAGATAGCTTATGCAACTTTTAATAGATTTTATAAATTTAGTTAGTTTATTTTTTTAAATTAGTATTAGTTAACGTATATATTTAGATATCAAATCTTATTGAAATGAACTAAAATTTATTTAATATATTTTAAATTAATAACTTTTTTAATGAATAAGTTTTTATCAGTTATAGTTTTTGGATTACTAATAATTACAAATGTAAATGCAGGATCTAAATGGGGTAAAGGAGAATTACAATTAGATGACTACGTTGTAGAAAAATTAATAGAATACTTAAGAACTAAGCCCCCAGGTACACCGTGGCAGTTTGCTGTTTCAATAGATGGAAGGGGCTACCAATATTATTATTGCCCACAAGGTGCTGACTGCGGAGGTGGAAGTGGTCAAATTTTAGAAGAATGTTCAAAATATTCAAATGGTGTTGAATGTTCATTATTTGCAAGTAGACGATCGATACGATGGAAAAATGGAATAAATCCGGCAAAAGGTAAAGCATCAAGATTAAGTGGTAAATGGTCAGATAATGAAATTAAAGCAAAGCTTACAGAGTTAGGTTTTTATAAAAATAGATAAAATGTTATTACAACACCTGAACTACAAAAAAAATTGAAAAAAAAGAGAAAAAAAAAGTTAAATGAGAAAATTTTTAGGGATCGTGGTTTTTGGTTTGTTGTTGAACTTTAATGCTTTTGCTGCTCCAGACGGAAGAGGTGAAGTTCAATTATCAGAAGATGTAGTAAAAAGTTTCATAGATTACTTAGTTGGTGATATAGGCACTCAAAAATCAGTATTTAACAAGCCCTCAACGTTTTGGATAACAATTGATGGTAGTAGAAGTTACTGGTGGTACAAACCACAAGGAGGTGGATCAAATAAGGATAGAGCTCAAACATATTCGGATCTCTTTCAGGCCAATGAAGCTATCACACAAGGTGACGGCGTGGGTCCAGCCACCAGTAAGCCTACAATAGAAAGAGACAAATGTGAAAGACATCATGGTCAGAGTTGCAGCAGATTTGCTAAAGGTAGATATGTTAGTTGGAGAAATGGAATTAATCCAAAAGGAAAAGCGGCTAAATTTAGTAGCGAAATGAGCGAAAGCGAAGTTAGAGCCAAATTAACAAAACTAGGTTTTTATAATAATGATTTTTTAGACACAACTATTACTTCTAAAATTACCAAGAAAAAAGAAACTAAAAAAGTTGAAAAGAAGATTACAAAAAAAATAACTAAATCCGACGCTGACATTGTATCAAAATTAAAAGATCTAAAAGACCTTTTAGATTCAGGTGTTTTAACTAAAGAAGAATTTGAAAAAGCTAAGAAAAAATTATTAAATTAAATGAGAAAATTTTTAGGAATTGTAGTGTTGACTTTGCTGTTAAGCAGCAATGCTTATGCAAAAGTAGGTAAGGGTGAATTGAAACTTTCAAAAAGTACAATGAATCATTTAATGCGATATCTTTATGGTGCTGGAAACTCTAAATATTCTGGTGATGCTGAAAAAAAAAACCAGCCATTGCTAATGGCAATTTCTGAAGATGGAAATTCATCCTATTATTATTATTGTCCTTACGTACATTGTGAAATTCAGAGTGACGAAATATTTAAGGCAATTAAGTTCTGTGAAAAATCATCCAACGGTAGCCCGTGTTATTTGTTTGCAAAAAAAAGAAGAATCAAATGGAAAAATTCTATAAATACAAAATCAACACATATTAAAAAAAAACTTTTAAATGAACCATATCAGGTAGCAAAGATTATTCAGGATTTAGGTTTTTATGATAATGATATAAGTGAGCTACCAGGAATAGATTATGACACTGGTCAGTTAGATGAAGAAAAAACTGTTACAGGAAAAATGGATAATTACGATTATCCAAGTTTAATTGCATCACTTACAGCAAGCCATAAAAGTGATTGGAAAAAGTATGTCAAGATTAAGGATCCTCACAAAGTATGGTTTATGGCTAAAAAAAAAACAAATATATGTCATATTCTTTGGCAAACAGGAACTGCCACTATGTCTTATACGGAAGGTAAAGGTTTTGATAGATGTAATGATTATCTAAAACAGAAACCAAAAGATTATCCAAAGGATACTATATGTGTATTATACTACAAAGGAGCATCACCAACTACAGACAAAGAGAAAATTCAAACTGCTAAAAAATATTACAGTCTAGCAGAAGTAGAGAAATTTTTTGAAAAATATCCTCATATATTAAATGATGCTAACAATTCTTCATTAAAGAAATCTAAAATCACAAAAAAAATAACACAATCTGACAATGATATTGTTTCAAAATTAAAAGATCTAAAAGAGCTTTTAGACTCAGGTGTTTTAACTAAAGAAGAATTTGAAAAAGCTAAAAAGAAGTTACTCAACTAAATGAAAAAACTCTTGAGGGTTGTGGTTCAGGGTTTAATTATAGGATAATATGAGATAAAAAGAGCAAGACCAGCACATAGATAGATATGTTGCTATTAAAAAATAAATGTTTTATGGTTGATATTATGTTTAAAACTTTGGCTTCAATTTCTATTTTAGTTTTTTTAACCTCATGTGCTACCATAGTTAATGATGCTAATGTTCCTGTGACGCTTTCATTTAGTGATGGAAGCTCTGGAACTTGTAATCTCTCAAATAAAAGAGCGCAATATAAAGTTGATGTACCAGGTACAAATCTAATTAGACGTTCAGATGATGCATTAAAGTTTGATTGTAAAACTACTGAAGGAAAAACGGCATTTGGAAGTATCCCAAGTGAAATGGAAGGTGCTAAATTAGCAGGTAGCATAGTATTTTTTGATTTAGGAATAACAGACTCAATTACGGACAAGCATAGAACTTATACACCCAACTTTACAATTCCAGTTAAGTAATTTTTCAGATTAATATTTTATAGGATATTGTGGTATTACCAGCACATGGAAAGATAAAATTAAAAAATTTTACTTATTAAACTTGTTCAATTATAAATATTAGCATAAATACTCATGAAATTCATTAATGCCCTCGTGGTGAAATTGGTAGACACAAAGGACTTAAAATCCTTGCCGCTTGCGGAGTGCCAGTTCGAGTCTGGCCG
>Ga0209047_1002953_pt1 | contig 11043 bp, 10 predicted proteins | sample SaaInlV_165m_DNA_3_FD_184681 | JGI IMG/M metagenome (GOLD analysis project Ga0209047, IMG submission 184681) | Marine microbial communities from expanding oxygen minimum zones in the Saanich Inlet - Saanich Inlet SI037_S3LV_120m_DNA (SPAdes)... | ecosystem: Environmental > Aquatic > Marine >...
TTTAATATAGTCCTCTAAAATCTCATGAGAATAACCCTGCGTTTCAAGTTGACCAATCTGCATAGCTGCATTGAAAACTGAATCTTTTTGGTAAACATCGTCTGCAATTACAATAGTCTTTACTCGCTTTAATTCTTCTTCTGTTACTCCATCACGCTTTATTTTGTTAAGTTCTTCTTTTAATGCTGCAATTAAGTCGGTCGTGGAAGTTGTTTCACTTGGTGTCGCGTAAAGCTCAAATGAGCTCTCATTCCCTCTGTTTACCATTGAGTAACCTGCCCCTACATTTAAGGCAACACTAGAATCTCTAACTAAATTTTGTGTGAGTCTCGCTGAACTTGATTGAGAAAGAATTCCCACTAAAACTTCAAGAGCAAATTGATCTTTACTAGTTTCTTGTGAATTCTTATCAAGGGTTGGAGCTCTATAACCCATTTGCACATATGATAATTTGCTTGGAGCTTTTAAGATTGAAGTTCTTATCCCATTTTGTTTTGGTTCTTGTTGAGGTTTTCTTTCAGGCAAAACAATTGGGGGAATTTGCCCGAAATATTTTTCTGCCATTTTAAATACTTCGCTAGCTTTAACGTCACCAGCAACAACTAGTATTGCATTATTTGGACCATACCAATTTCTATACCATTCCTCAGCGTCTCTATGTGTCATATTTTCTAAATCATTCATCCATCCAACAATTGGTTTGCCATATGGATGAGCATGAAACATTAGTGTGTTAAATAGCTCGTTAGCTTGTGCTTTTGGGTTGTCATCTGTTCGCCATAACCTTTCCTCCATTACAACCTTAATTTCTTTTAAGAATTCCTCTTCAGATACAACTAAATTTTGCATTCTGTCAGCTTCCATTTTCAAAGAAATTGGTAACTGGCTTTTTTCAAGTTGTTGAAAATAGCATGTGTAGTCTGCTCCAGTAAAAGCATTCTCTCTTCCACCTGCAGCAGCTATTATTTTAGAAAATTCACCAGGTTTTGTTGTTTTAGTTCCTTTAAACATCATGTGCTCTAAAAGATGAGCCACACCTGTTTTACCATTCACCTCGTCTAAGCTTCCCGCCCGATACCATACCTGTGAGACAACAATAGGTGCCCTGCTGTCCTCTTTAACAAATATTTTTAAACCATTTTCAAGAGAGTGTTTGTGAACAGTGGTATAGCCTGTAATTGGGATAAAAAACAATAAAAATAAGAATTTAAATAACTTCACATCAGGTCCTTATATAGTTAAACATGGTTGATTATAATTAAGTATAATCGACTAATACTACTCGAATAAGTTCGTATAATTACTTAAGAATAAGAAGATGTTTGATTTTTTAAAAAAAATAATTCAAAAAAAAGATAAACCTCCTCAGAAACCTAAAAAAGTTCAGGCTAAAGAAAAGAAACCTGCTCCTCAGAAACCTAAAAAAGTTCAGGCTAAAGAAAAGAAACCTGCTCCTCAGAAACCTAAAAAAGTTCAGGCTAAAGAAAAGAAACCTGCTCCTCAGAAACCTAAAAAAGTTCAGGCTAAAGAAAAGAAACCTGCTCCTCAGAAACCAAGCTTTTTTGGATTGGGTGAAAAACTAAAGGAAGGACTCACAAAAACAAGAGAGACTTTGAATGCTCAATTCACTGATTTATTTTCTAGCAACAAAATTGATGATTCGTTTTATGATGAGTTAGAAATGATTCTTCTGACTGCAGATGTTGGTATATCTGCCACAACAATGCTTATTGAAGAAACAAAGGAACAGGTAAAAAAAAATAAAGTTACTGACCCCTTGGAATTAAAAAAAATTCTTAAAGGTTGCCTCGTTGAATTATTAAAAAAAATCGAACACCCATTAGATATAGATAATTCAGTCCCATTTGTTATGATGATTGTTGGTGTAAATGGCGCAGGAAAGACAACAACCATCGGTAAATTAACAAAATTATTCCAATCGCAAAACAAGGAGGTTTTAATTGCTGCCGGAGATACTTTTAGAGCGGCTGCAGTTGAGCAATTATCAGTATGGGGGGAGAGAAACAATACCCAGGTAATCGCTCAGCAGAATGGCGATCCAAGTGCTGTTATATTTGATGCTGTAAATTCAGCAAAATCAAAAAATATTGACATTGTTTTAGCGGATACAGCAGGGAGATTGCCGACTCAGAAGAATCTAATTGATGAGATTACAAAAATAAAAAGAGTCATAACAAAGTGTCATTCTGTTGCGCCCCAAGAAGTAATGTTAGTCATTGATGCAAATACTGGTCAAAATGCGATCAATCAGCTCAAAATATTTAATGAGGCTTTAAACGTTACAGGTTTGATTATAACCAAGTTAGATGGAACAGCTAAGGGTGGAATTGTTGCGGCTATTGCAAAAGATCAACCAACACCATTAAGATTTGTTGGTGTAGGAGAAAAAATCGATGATTTAAAGGTTTTCAATGCAGAGGACTATGTTGAGGGGATGATTGAATGATAACTTTTGAGAAAGTATGTAAGAGTTATCCAAATAGTCCTGAAATATTACAAAATATTAATTTAGAAATATCTTCAGGTGAGCTTGTATTTGTTACTGGTCCATCAGGCGCAGGAAAAACGACTCTTCTTAAACTTATATCGGCCATAGAAAAACCAAGCTCAGGATCAATTATTTTTGAAAGTCAGAATCTTTCAAGTATTAAAGATAAAGAAATACCTATCTTGAGAAGACGTTTTGGAATGATATTTCAGGACCATAAACTGCTTTACGATAGAAATTGTTTTGAAAATGTTGCCCTACCATTAGAAATTAATAACATGTCAAAAGCTGACATAAATCGAAGGGTAAGGGCTGCGCTTGATAAAGTAGATTTACTCAAAAAAGAAAGAATGATGCCTGTCACACTCTCGGGGGGGGAGCAACAAAGATTGGCTATTGCCAGAGCCATTGTATCAAGACCTTCAATTCTTATTGCGGATGAACCTACAGCAAATCTTGACAAAGAGTACGCAGAAGAAATAATGAATATTTTTTATAGTTTCCAACAGGTTGGTGTAACTGTCATTATTTCAACACATGAAATACCATCAACTAAAATTAATTTTAAAAGATTCCAACTCAATGGGGGATCAATTCAAAATTTAATAGGCCATGTTCAACTACCTTCATAATCACTATCAGGCTTTTCTAAATGGATTTTCAAGATTCATCAATAATATTGGTGCATCCGTTATGATGATCGTTGTCATTGGTATAACCCTTTGCTTACCAAGCGCAGGCTTGTTGCTTATTGAAAATGCAGGCCAAATTTCACAGAATATAGAACACGAAGCAGAAATTAGTATTTTTCTTGATAAGGCCGTCTCAAAAGACCAAATTGACTTCATTCAATTAAGCCTCAAAAAAAATAGTTTGGTAAAAAAAATTCATTTTGAACCTAAACTAATTGCCTGGGAAAAACTTCAGACTAAACTCGATGTAGCTGTAAGCTCGAGTGTTTCTACCAACCCACTTCCTGATGCCTTTTTTATATCATTAAATACACTTGATGAAATAAAAATTCAGAAGCTCATAGACAATCTTGATGGAATTGATGGTATTGATAGCGTCATATTAGACGGAAATTGGATTAAAAAACTAAGAATTGGGCTGTCGTTAGGAAAGTTAAGTATATTTTTTATAGCCTCACTTTTAATAGTTGTCCTTCTTGTTGTAATTGGAAATACGATTCGCCTCCAAACGCTTACCTATAAAGATGAAATTGAAGTCAGCAAATTAATTGGTGCAACAAATGCTTTTATTCAAAGACCTTTCATGTATACAGGAATATTATATGGGCTTGGTGGAGGGATTGTTACCATTTCTATATTAAAACTATCCGTCTTTGGTTTAAATGCCACATTAAATAAGTTAGTTTCAATATTTGGTACAGATTTCATTTTTAAAGATTTGCCACAAAATTATTACATGTACATTATAGTTTTAGCGATGCTTATTGGCTTAGTTTCATCATATATCTCGGCAAGAAATTCGATCCAAAGACTAAAAATTTATAAATAAAATATTGTTTTAATTGAACTTTATACAGAAAACTAGCACTCATGTATAAAGAGTGCTAAAATATAACCATGACAAATACATTTTCATTATCAAGATATAACGTAACTGATAGTTTTGATTTATACCAAAGAGAAATTAGAGCTTTTCCTTCGCTTACCGCTGAAGAAGAGCATGAGCTTGGTACAAAATTAAAACTTAACAATGATCTAGAAGCAGCAAAAAAACTAATCTTATCGCATTTAAAATTAGTTATCAAAATTGCTAGGTCTTACAGTGGGTATGGTCTTCCGGTATCTGACCTTGTTCAAGAAGGTAATGTAGGTCTAATGAAGGCTGTTAAAAAGTTTGACGTAGATAAGGGTGTTCGTTTGGTATCTTATGCAATTTTCTGGATTAAAGCAGAAATACAAGAATATGTTGTCAAAAACTGGCGTTTGGTAAAAAACGCAACCACAAAAGCACAAAGAAAACTTTTCTTTAACTTAAGAAGCATGAAAAAAACTTTAAAACCTTTAAGTATTGATGAAATACGATCAATTGCTAATGATTTGAATGTAAAAGAGTCTGATGTCAAGGAAATGGAATACAGAATGAACGGTCAAGAATTAGCAATAGACTATTCAGATGATGATTCTGAAGAGGATTCATTTAGACCCATCTCCTATCTCGAAGATAAATCATTAAACCCCCATGACGCACTTCATGAAAGCCAGACTGAATCAAATAATTTAGAATTACTGAAGAATGCCATGGCAACCTTGGATGAAAGAAGCGAGTCAATTATTAAAGCTCGATGGTTAGGTGAAGATAAAGCAAAAACTTTGAATCATCTTGCTAATAAATTTAATGTCTCAGCAGAGCGTATCAGGCAAATTGAAAAAATTGCTATGGATAAACTAAAAGTAGCAATGAGTAAAGAAAGATTAGATTAATTCTTTCTGATAAAATTAGCCATTTTAAAGATTAACTATGGCTTCATCACCGATACCTATTGAAATAAACCTCCAACAAAAGACAAAGTTACTTCACATTGTTTTTAATGATCAGACTGAATGTAAGTTATCATGTGAATTTTTAAGGGTATACTCCCCCTCCGCAGAAGTTCAAGGTCATCATCCATCGCAAGCAGTTCTTCAAATAGGCAAAGAAAATGTCAACATTCTTAAAATTTCTCCTGTAGGACAATATGCAATAAAGTTACATTTTTCTGATGGTCATGACACCGGGTTATTTAGTTGGGCATATCTTTATAAATTAGCAAAAAATTATGACCAACTTTGGATGGAGTATATTATGAAGTTAGATGAATCAGGTGTTAAGAGAAAGGTTGAAGATAGTGAGTAATAAAACACATTTTGGATTTAAGTCAGTAAATAAAAATGTAAAAGCAAAAAAAGTTAAAGGTGTCTTTGAGTCAGTAGCTACTAAATATGACCTTATGAATTCTTTAATGTCGGGGGGGTTACATAAGATATGGAAAAAATATTTCACCCAAATTTTAACATTAAAAAATAACTCAAAAATCCTTGATTTAGCAAGTGGGACAGGTGATGTCTGTATTGAATTATCAAACCAGAATAAAAACTTTAAAATTTTTCATACCGATATAAATATCAAAATGCTGGAACAAGGAAAAATAAAATTAATAGATCATGGCAAAATTATCCCCAGCATAGTTTGTGATGCTGAAAAAATTCCCTTTCCATCAAATTATTTTGACTGTATAACAATAGCCTTTGGGTTAAGAAATGTTACAAACAAAGAAGAGGCGTTATTAGAAATGTATAGAGTGTTATCTCCCGGTGGGAAATTAGTTATTTTAGAATTCTCAAAAATTTGGTCACCACTCTCCAAAATTTACGATGGTTTTTCATTTAATATACTTCCTAAGCTTGGTAAAATTTTTGCGAAAGATGAAAGTAGCTATCAGTATCTTGTTGAATCAATAAGAATGCATCCAGATCAAAAAACATTACAATCAATGATGCAAAATCAAGGATTTGATAACACAAGTTTTCAAAACCTATCAGGGGGTATAGTTGCAATTCATCAGGGATATAAATTTTAGTGGAAAAATTAAGAAAAATTATTTTAAACCATGTTTTATCAAAAAATGACTGGATGAGCTCAAGATTAAAAAAGTTTCATAATAAAACTATCCTCATCAAAATCTCAGAGATATCTATTTACTTAAGTGTCAACAAAAAGGGTTTGTTAGAACACATTGGTCACGTAAAAAATCCTGATGCATCAATTACTATGCCTATCAAAAGCTTTATTAATCAAATTATTCTTAAAGAAAATAAAGACATCACCATCAAAGGTGATATTGATTTAGCAAAGGAAGTGTCTGAAATATTGAAAAAAATAAAATGGGATATAGAGGAGGATTTAAGTAAAATTATAGGTGATGTAGCCGCAAACAGAGCAGGAATTTTGGGAGGAAAAATCTTAAATGAAAGTAAAAAAATTACAATAAATATTGCTGAAGCATTCAAAGAGTATTGGGAAGAAGAAAAACCCTTAATTGCAAAAAAAAATAGAGTACATCAATTTTTAGCTGAAATAGACAATATTAGTGAGGATGTAGAGCGTATTGAAGCTAAAATTAATAGCCTAGCGCTAAAAATTTCAAAATGATTTTCTTTAGAATAATCTTTATTATTTTCATCGTACTCAAATTTCGACTTGATGAGTTTTTTAAATTACGTAAAAACTCAATTTTATCTATTTTGCTCTCCCCCCTTAGCCTTATCAAATCCAAAAAAAATAATCGAGCAATTCGACTCAGGCTTGCTCTCGAAAGCCTAGGTCCGATATTTATAAAATTTGGACAAATGCTCTCTACAAGGAAAGATTTACTTCCAAGTGATATTGCAATTGAACTCTCTAAGCTTCAGGACAAAGTGCCACCCTTTGAATTTAAGAAAGTAAAACAAACAATAGAAAATTCTTATTCAAAAAAAATTACATCCGTATTTAAAGAATTTAATGAAAAACCGATAGCAAGCGCTTCAGTAGCACAAGTTCACTTTGCCAAACTCCATAACGGAGAGAAAGTGGCTGTCAAAATTCTTCGCCCAAACATAGAAAGTGAAGTAAAAAAAGATATTAAATTACTTCATTTAATTGCAAATATTTTATATAAAATTTGGTCAGACGGTAAGAGATTAAAACCGGATGAAGTCGTCTCTGAATTTGAGAGACACACTCAATCAGAACTAAATCTATTACTTGAGGCGGGTCATTGTAGTCATCTCGGAGAAAATTTTAAAGATAAAAAATTATTAGTTGTTCCAAATGTTTTTTGGGATTACTGTCATGAAAAAGTTATGGTAATGGAAAGAATGGATGGAATTCCAATAAGTAATATTGATGCCATCAAAAAGAATAAAATTGATTTATCCGAATTAGCAAAGAATGGGGTTGAAATATTTTTTACACAAGTCTTTCGAGATGGGTTCTTTCACGCAGATATGCATCCTGGGAATATTCAGGTTGCAAAAAGTGGAAAATACATTGCAATGGATTTTGGAATAATGGGTACGCTTAATGAGCAGGATAAACTTTATTTAGCCAAAAATTTTGCAGCATTTTTCAAAAGGGATTATCGTGAAGTTGCAAGGGTTCATATTGAATCAGGGTGGGTGCCTTCAGAAACCTCAATTGATGAATTTGAAAATGCGATTCGTTCAGTATGTGAACCAATCTTCAATAAACCCCTAAAAGATATTTCCTTTGGAAAGTTACTCATAAGGCTATTTCAAACTTCTAAAAAGTTTAATATGGAAATACAACCACAATTAACAATGTTACAAAAAACCCTGCTTAACGTTGAGGGTTTAGGGCGTGATCTGGATCCAAATTTAGATCTATGGGTAACAGCAAGACCCTTTTTAGAAAATTGGTTAAAAGAACAAATAGGTCCCAAAAACTTAATAAATAGAATAAAAAAAGAATTTCCTAATTGGGTGGATGTTGCTCCTCAATTACCTACACTTTTACATTCTTACTTAAATAAACATAATAATAATTCATGCACAATTATTGAAAAGGATATGCGAAAATCAATTGAAGAAATGAAGCTTAGGCAGGACAGAGTTATACTTGTAATGATCCTTTTATTTGTAATTATAACGCTTACAGTTCTCACATTAATATAACAATAAATGTAACTTTAAACTTGACACTTTTTACAATAGAAACTAGACCTCTGTGCAATTCTTAATTGATATATCGTTCCATCGCACTTGTTGCAACTTTCATTTTCTCTCCCATAGACGTTGTGCTCATTTTGAAAATACCCACTTTTTCCATTAACACTATAAAAGTCATTAAGGGTACTTCCTCCTCTGGTAATTGCCTTTTGTATAACCATTTTTATAGAATCAACTAGTATACTAATTTCATTTTTTTTGATCTTTTGAGATCGACGTTGAGGTCTTATGGAAGCCAGAAAAAGTGATTCGTTAGCATAAATATTACCAACGCCGACCACAGAGTGGCTATCCATTATTGTACTTTTAATTGGCTGTTTTTTTCTTTTAACTATCTCGAATAAGTAGTCAGCATTGAATTCATCTGATAAGGGCTCGGGACCAAGTGTAGCTATAAGTTTATGATTAAATGGATTATTGTCTGTCCATATCACTGCCCCAAACCTTCTTGTGTCGTTATATCTTAATATTTTTTTATTTCCATCTACCTTAAAACATATATCGATATGATCATGTTTTAAGGGACTTTTTTTTTCAGTTACAATAGATATCCTCCCAGACATTCCAAGGTGGATAATTAGGTATCCATTTGAAAATTGAGCAAGAAGGTATTTACCTCTTCGTGAAAGCGAAATTAATTTTTGTGTATTAAGAATTTTTTTTAGATTAGGGTTTACTGGCCACCTTAGAGAATGGTTTCTCACATCAACACTGAGAACAGTGCCATTTATGAGGGGCATTAAGCCAAGCCTTGTTACTTCAACCTCAGGTAGTTCAGGCATTATTCTTTTTCTTTTACATTTACATGAGGATTAAGCATTGTAAATCCTAAATCTCCTGGAAATCGATACAACAACCCTTCATCTTTACGATACAAATGAAGTTGAGGAGATTCTTGAATTTTGTAGAATGTTATTTTTTTATTATCATTTAAAGTAACATCAAAACTTTTGTACCCAAGCCTTGAGTCCATCATAAAGCTCTCAACTGAGAGAGCTTGCAAACCATCCCAGGAAACGCTGAGCCACTCAACAATATCTTCCTGAGTAGTTGAAACATTAATACCTTTTGTAGCCCACCTACCATTTTTTTCAACAAGTTTTAATTGGTTTTTTTGCCATTGTTCTAATCTTGAGAAATTAAAACCTTGAATCATTTCATAGGGGGCAATGGGTCTTTTATCGATGAACTCTATTGGAACATAGGATGCAGTTTCGGAAAATAGACCATTAACAATAAATACATCTTCTTTATATTTTATATACTGATTTTCTGAGATTGGATTATACGTACCAAATATAAACTCTTCTTGTAGCAACTTTTCTCTGTTTAGAAAAACTACTTTTAGCTTAGGTTGATCAAGGCCATATTTTTCTAAGTCATCACTTTTAAGTTTTTCAGGACTTTTTGAAGCTAGAATTGATAACAGTTGATATATATAAAGCTCATTTGCCCGTCCTTTAACTGGTGATAAAACCTTCCACTGATCTTCAATTATTTTAAAATGTACTTTTGCTTTTGATGGAAAATTTAACTCTATTTCGTCGAAATCAGAAAGCTTAAAATTTGTGACTTCAATACCTTTTATAACTTCAGGTTCTTCTTTTAACGATTGAAAAGCAACGATGCTCGCCCCAACCAATACGATTAGTAATATTAAATTAGTAATCCATTTATTAGTCATATCAAGCTTTTCTTCTTCTAAACCAAACTACAAAGCCTAAAATGAATAAACCAATTGGTATGAAATATTGGAATGAATGGAATATAGACCATGCGATAAATACAGATTTACTATCATTGGGGATACTTATATTTATATCCTTAAGTGGCATCGGTTGAATAGTAATCAACTGGTCATCACCAGCAAGCCAATTTATAATATTGATGCCTAAGTCTAGATTGCCACCAGAAGTAATAAAGGTATTTGATAAGAATGACGCATTTCCGACTACAACAACTCTCTGTCCAATTTCTCCATACTTCCTTTTAAGTGCTATACCAATATTTATGGGTCCCTCTTTATCTTCACCTTTGATAAAATTAAATTTATCCTCATTATTTTTTTTACTAATAGGTAGCCATCCACCTGTTGCCACTTCTATTAACTCACTCACCTCCCAACCATTCTCATAAGAATCTTGGGCATTTACTTCATGCGCATTAGAATAAATGGTTCTTAACATAAAATTTCTCGTAATCGGATGATCTCCATAAATGGTCGAGAAAGTTATATTTTCATCTCCGCCATACTCTTCAGAAAGTGGATCTACAACAGATTCATCAGATACCTTCAATGCCAAATAATTTGCAAGACTATCAAGGCCTTTAAAATTATTATCATCTAGCAGCCAAAGCAGATTTCCGCCCTGCTCTACATAATCTAATATTTTTTTTGCTTCTACTTTTCCAATGTTTACCTGTGGGCTTGCAATAATAAGCATTGCTCCTTCTTTAGGTACCTCACTTATAGCTGTTAGATCTGGGTTTGCAAGCTTGAGTCCTTTGTTTCTCAATTGATCGCCAAAACCTCCTAAATCATTTGTTTTTTTACCAATTAGGTTTTTTTCACCATGGCCATCTAGGTATAAAATTGGTTTTTGATTAGTCCGAGAAAGCCTTACGAGAAGATTTGTAAACTCTTGTTCAGCAAATGGTGGCGAAATATGTTCTGTTCTCTTATTATATTCAACAACAACTTCTCCATCACTTCTAATACCAAGCTCTTGTAATAGCTTTGGTTCTTCGATTGGGTTAATAAATTTAATATTTATATCTGACTTAGCTCTCTGGTAC
>Ga0209047_1002976_pt1 | contig 10998 bp, 12 predicted proteins | sample SaaInlV_165m_DNA_3_FD_184681 | JGI IMG/M metagenome (GOLD analysis project Ga0209047, IMG submission 184681) | Marine microbial communities from expanding oxygen minimum zones in the Saanich Inlet - Saanich Inlet SI037_S3LV_120m_DNA (SPAdes)... | ecosystem: Environmental > Aquatic > Marine >...
AAGGTCTTGCCGGCAACCTTGACTGTGCGAGCCTTGTAATCGACTTCCAGATCAGCGGCTCCACATACGCAAACCTTGCCCATCTGGCGCGCAACCAAGGCGGCATGGGAGGATACGCCGCCACGAGAAGTAAGAATACCTTCTGCCGCAATCATTCCGCGCAAGTCCTCGGGTGAGGTTTCAACGCGAGTGAGCAGTACGGAACCCTTCTTCGCCTCGACCACAGCTCGATCCGCGTTAAGAAAGATACGTCCACTCGCAGCACCGGGACCGGCAGGCAAACCTTTGCAAAGAAGATCTGCTTTCTTTGCCGCGGCAGCATCGAACACAGGGGACAACACTTGATCGAGTTGCTCGGCAGGAACACGAGTTATAGCCGTTTTCCAGTCGATGAGACGTTCTTTCACCATCTCGGCGGCAATCCGAACTGCAGCGATGCCAGTCCGCTTACCATTACGCGTTTGAAGCATGTAAAGCTTTTCGTCCTCGATGGTAAACTCGAAATCCTGCATGTCCTTAAAGTGCTTCTCGAGCTTCTTTTGTACGGCGACCAAACCGCTATAAGCTTTGGGAAGAACACGCTTGAGCTGGGAGACGGGCCTAGGGGTACGAACACCAGCCACCACGTCTTCTCCTTGGGCATTAGTAAGAAACTCACCATACAGCACCTTCTCGCCACTCGCGGGGTCACGAGTAAAACCTACACCAGAGCCCGATTTTTTTCCGGAATTACCAAATACCATGGCCTGCACATTCACTGCGGTTCCCCACGAGGCCGGAATGCCGTATTTGCGACGGTAGACATCGGCCCTATCGTTCATCCAAGAACCGAAGACAGCACCGACAGAACCCCAAAGCTGCTCCCATGGGCAAGTTGGGAAATCGCTCCCTGCGCGCTCTCTGACCAATGACTTGAATCGAGAAACAAGCTCTTTCATTTGAGTAACGTTTAGACGATTATCATCAATCTCGCCTTTTTCTTTAGGGAAAAGTTCCTCCTTCAAACCGTCGATAACGCTTTCAAAGGGATCGTGCTCTTCGCCATCCAGCTTCTGAACACCCATCACGACGTCGCCGTACATTTGGATAAAACGCCTGTAGCAATCCCATGCAAAACGAGAATTCCCCGAAGACGCGGCAAGGGCCTCAACCGTATCGTCATTCAAGCCGAGATTGAGAATGGTATCCATCATGCCCGGCATGGAGTCACGAGCACCGGAACGAACCGAGAGAAGGAGCGGTTTTTTAAGATCGCCTAGTTTCTTGCCAAGTTGTTTCTCAGTAAGTGCAACGGACCTCCGAACCTGTGCTTCTAAAACATCAGGGTAATTATTATCATTCGCGTAGAAATGAGTGCAAACCTCAGTCGTAATGGTAAACCCGGGAGGAACTGGCAACCCCATGCGAGCCATTTCGGCCAAGTTTGCGCCCTTGCCACCAAGGAGAGAACGTTGAGTGGCGTCTCCATCGGTCTTTTTGCCAAAGTCATAAACGTACTTCAGAGCAGGTGAGTTTGATTTCTTAACTTTCTTTTTTTGCTTTTTAGCCATGTTTGGTGCGGGTTTATATAAAAAGTAACAGTAAATAGAGAAAAATTCAGATGGGCGTATGGGGTGGAGCTGTAAGGGGAATATTACTAGGTGTAATAAATGTCATTTTAGTGAATATTGTCAACGTGCTACTTCCATCATCTCAACACGCTTAAATTGATAAAATAGTTTTGCCAATCCTCCCTTTTTGAGGCTTAAAATGTACTGTTTCAGGCAAAGTTCCCAGAATGGAAATGTTGCCTGAATCGCAATTACGATGAGCGACCCAGAACCAGTTGAAGAACAAAAACCGAAAAGCTTTGCGGAGCGTTTCCGCGATGACGGCTTGCTGGGGGCACTCAAACCAAAAGAGAAAAAGAAGCCGGACCCCAACCAGATGCACTTCCTTGAACACCTCGAAGATTTGCGATGGGTTATTTTTAAGTGTGCCGTTGCTTTTATCGTGGGATGCTTAGGGGTTGCCGTATTCATTGACGAATCAGTCCAGATTCTACAGCAACCATTGGTCACGGCCGTGGACGACTTTGGAGAAATCGACGTCGACCTTCAAGGGATCGGCCTCGAGCAATATATCGAACCTCTCCACGACAAGGACATCGATCTTGGTACTTTAAGAAACGCTGACGAACAGACGCTAATGGAATGGGGCATAGACGACCCGCACCATAGGACTCGCATTCTTTCACATTTCAAAGCCGGTCAGAACCGGCACCTCCTTCAGGTCATCCGTTCTTATTCTCCTATTTTCATTGCAATGAAGATATGTTTTTTGGGCGGCTTGGGGATATCCTTGCCCTTTATTTTCTATTTCATCGGTGGATTCGTGATACCCGGATTGACCATAAAGGAAAAATCCGTGCTCTTGCCCGGTTGCGTGGTGGCCTTTTTACTATTCATTGCGGGAGCAGCAATGACCTATTTCATCATCCTGCCCTTCTCACTGGCCTTTACCATTGAGTTCACTTTCGACGTACTCGGACTCGACACCTACAGACCGGAAGCAGGCAACTATTACAGCACGGTAATCTGGATGACCTTCGCAGTGGGTCTTGCCTTCGAATTCCCGCTCATCATCGTACTGCTCACTTGGATTGGGGTTCTTTCAGTAGAAAAACTGAGAAACAACCGGCGAATGGTATTTGTCATTCTCATGATTTCGGCAGCGCTGATCACCCCTGGCGGAGATCCGGTAAGCCTTAGTATTCTCACTATCCCTCTTTACGTATTGTACGAGCTTTCCATTATCTCGGGCTCCTTTATCGAGCGCAGGCGAAAGAAAAAGGAATGGGAAGAATGGGACGAGGACATCGATGGACCGCGACCCGATAAGCCGGACATCGGGATGGGTTTGAACAAAAAATTCATTGCCGTGATCGTACTTGTCGCGGGAACCTTGGTCTGGGTAGCCGTTAACAAAAAAGAGCAGTTCTCGGATTTTATCGATGCAGCGCGAGATTTCGGCAGTTTTGGCGGAAAAGAAGAAGACAACGGCAAAGCGAAAGGCAACTTGCCGAAAAATCTAAATTCCCAGCAACCTTTAACGGAGATGGAAGGAACGTCATCCGCCAACGAAGAAAATATCAATTTAAAGATCGGTTCCACACTCCGGTTGCGCCTTCAACTTCCCTCTCACGTTGACTTAAACAGTACCGAAGCCAATGGAACCCTCCTTTTTGAAGCGCAGGTATTGGGAATCAATCCAACGGAGAAGCCTCATCCGGAGAGCAATGAATCGAAATAAACACGATTCAACTTGGTAGTGCGAAAAATGCGGTCCGAAAAAGCCCGAAAACAGCAAGTAGCTAAGATCTAAAAAAGGGTGGGGAATCCGAAGACTGTTAAGAATCAGTCTGATTCCCTCAATTAAATAATTGTTGGCTGTAAACAAGTTAGGTGAATAATGTTGACGAAATCGAGGACTATACCATGTAAGATGGTTATGGCTCGAGAAAAAATCAAGGCTTTTGGAATAGTACTAAAAAAAGAGCGGAAGCTCAGGGGTTTCACTCAAGGTCAATTGGCAAAGGAGTCCGGCGTGGCCACTTCCATTGTGAACGACCTAGAAAACGGTATTCGACACGCCGGAATAAAGAGCTTGGCAAAAATAGCCAAGGGTTTGGAATTAACGGATGAGCGAACTTTGAGTTTTCTTTTGGAGGGCATTGTTTTCTCCAAGCGGGATCAGGTTTTGCCTGATTTGGACAATTATCATCCCGTGCTTTACAACTTCCTACCCTATTCGCTTCGGCGACAGGGAATAAACTCTGAGGAAATAAAAGATGTATTTCCCCCGACCACGGCCGGAGCGCCATTGGAGATTCACTTGAAGAATGGCTCGGTAATCTCGATTAAAATAGCCTTCAAGATGACCTCCTCGATCCAATCTCCATCTCTCATAGGAGAGGATGATGACAAATGACTGATGCCCGAAGTACGGTGCGGATCGACAAATGGTTATGGGCGACAAGGGTGTTCAAGACACGTACATTGGCCATCGAGTCCTGCAAGGCGGGAAAGGTAAAGATAGCAGACCTGAAAGCCAAGCCCTCCCGAGAAGTTACCTCAGGTGACATCATAACTGTGAGGAAAGACGGGATGAACAAGAGCTTACAAGTGATCGCAATTGTAGAGAAACGCGTAGGAGCTAAAACCGTGGCAGAGTACCTAAAAGACCTAACGCCCGAGGAAGACTACACGACCGCCAGAGAACATCGCAAAGCGATGCCCAGATTCAGTCGGAGCTCAACTACGCCCCGACCCACAAGGAAGGAGAGACAAGCTTGGGAGGAATTTTTCGCCAAGGAAAACGAGTAGCGCGGGTCTTCAATCTGGTCCGTCGCAATCCCAGAACCCCTTGAGTTGGCAAACTCCGCTTAATCGCCATCCAAGAGACGGCCGAGGCCACCAAGAACGGAACCTTCTCCTTGGGACTTGCCGCCAACCGACGGAGCCGATTGCAAGATACGATCCGCCAAGCGAGAAAACGGAAGACTTTGCAACCAAACGGTCCCATGCCCACTTAGCGTAGCGAGAAAAAGGCCTTCTCCGCCAAAAAACATAGACTTGAGGCCCCCGGCCATTTGAATGTCGTAATCAACACCCGACGTGAAGGCCACGATGCAACCGGTGTCCACCCGAAGAGTTTGACCATTCAACTCCTTTCTTACAACAGTGCCTCCGGCGTGGGAAAAAGCCATGCCGTCTCCCTTGAGTTTTTGCAGAATAAAGCCTTCTCCACCGAAGAAACCTGCACCAAGTCGCTTCTGAAAAGCAATGGAAACCTCCGTACCATGGGCAGCGCAAAGAAAAGAGTCTTTTTGGCAAAACACCTCCTTTCCTAGTTCGGCCATGTTCAGGTCTAGAATCTTGCCGGGATAGGGAGCCGCAAAAGCTACGCGCCTCTTACCGGATCCCTTATTGGTAAAATGGGTCAAGAAGATGGATTCACCTGTCAGAACACGCTTACCTGCACTAAGAAGTTTGCCGAAGAGTCCTTCATTTGGGCGGGAACCATCACCCATCTTGGCCTCAAAGGAAATCCCGTCTTCCATATAATTCATGGCACCGGCCTCGGCAATGACGGTTTCTCCGGGATCCAGTTCCACCTCGACAACCTGAAGGTCGTCACCGAGCACTTCGAAATCGATTTCATCGCAACTGATTGAACCCGTCGAGACAACCGGGACGGCGGCAATGTCACCAGTTACCTCGGAAGGCGGGAGCAAGACCGAATCGGATAAGGGAGGTGGCGACGAGGGTGCACTCTGAAGAGGCGATACTTGAAGCGAATCTGAAAGAATACTGGAAAAAGTCGTCCATTCGACCGCACCGACTGCGGCAATCTCCGTATCATCCTTAATCTCTCCATTTGCATGAAACTCACGAAGCTTTTCTTCCCCTAAGGGTCCCGCCGTCTTCCCATTTGAATCGATGTAATAGTACTGCATAGGTTCCCCCATAAAAACAAAAGGTCCTTTTCTGCAAAAACTTATTTAGCAGTTTGAGTTGCAAAATGAAGTCTGATTTTCAGCGTTTTATCGGCCAAGCAAAACCTTAAAAACCTCTTGCAACCTTTCCTTGCGGGAGACAGTATGGGTAAAAAGCTATGAAATCGCCATTCAATCTCTTCATTTGCATTTCTCTCCTATCCTTAGTTTTTGGTTGCGTAAGTTCGACACAACTGACGACCGACGAACAAACGGTCATGCTCCACTGGCTCGACCAAGGGAACGATGGTCATATTCGCCTAGTCGGCGGAGAAGGCAATGCCACGGAGGAATCCCCTGTTTTTACGGGACGAGCAATCGAGACTTTCGAGCAGAGCCCTACAAAATCAATCTCTTCTTGGCATGCAGGAAAGCGACATGGATTCACCACTGAATACTACTACAATGGTCGTAAACGCCGCGAAATTTCCTTTTATAACGGGGAGCGGGACGGTCCTTCCAGAGAATACAGAATGACAGGAGAGTTGTTACGGGAAGAGAACTATCGGAAAGGAAAGCTAAACGGGGTTAAGGCGGAATGGTTTCCAAATGGGAACAAGGCTTTCGCTGTCGAATTGCGCGACGAAAAACCACACGGTGAAGCACTCGAATGGCATGAGGATGGTCGCCGAAAATCCTCCACGATTTATCGGCATGGACTTCGCGAGGGCCCCGCCTCCGAATGGTATCCCACGGGACAACCAAAGTTCCGCATTTATTACCAACGCGACGAGATGCACGGCATTCGCACAGTTTGGTACGAGAATGGAAAACAACGCCTCGTGGCAAGCTTCGTTAAAGACAAAAAAGAGGGGAATGCAAAAGGTTGGTTTGAAAACGGACAGCAAGCATTCGACTACAATTGGCAAGATGACAAAGAGCATGGCATTTGCTCCGAATGGAATGAGAGCGGCAAAAAAACTTCGGAAATTAGATTCGAAAATGGTGAACCTCTCCAAGACTTGCTAAATGGAATAGAGGGTTCGAAGGAAGTTCTTCCAACGCCCCCCTCGATCGCGCCTCCCACCCCTGCGGTTACGGAAGAGCCAAGTGAATCCACATCGGGAACACCAACTTCTCCGGAGATACCCGAAGCGCCCTCCTCGACAACCCCGCCTGCACCTCCCTCCCTTAAGCCAGACCCTTTTGCACCTCCCGTACCCACGCCTCCGGAACCGACCGAACCTTCACCGAGTCCAACACCGGAACCAGAACCCGAACCCGTACCAAGTCCCAAACCTACTCCGATTCTACCACCACTTGAACCGGAAACCGCACCGACGACACCTCCGGCGACGCCCGATCCTCCCACTTTTGATCCTTTTGCCGCGCCTGGCGAAACGAAAGAACCGACCTCCCCGGCTCCTGCAATTGAACCACCAACATTTCCCACTCCACCACCACCGCCCCCTTTCCCTAGTGCCGTCACCCCACCCCCGACACCTGCACCTCCGACGTTTGACCCGTTCGCCGCTCCCAATAATGAAACAAAGCCGAACTTGCCTCCTCCCGCCACACCCGTTGATCCCTTTGCTCCGGAACCACCCGCTCCGGAACCACCACCAACTTTGCCGACTGCACCCGAAAAAGAACCTTTTACTCCGCCACCTCCACCCTCACCACCAAATCCAGCTGGCATAGATCCGTTTTCCGGAACCCCAACACCCGTTGCACCTCCTCCGCCGCCTGATGAAACCGTAAATCCATTTGACACGCCTCCTCCGGTCCCCAGTGCCCCCGATCCGTTTTCACCTGACTTGCCACCTCCTGCTCCACCTTCGGACTCAGGTACGGTTGATCCATTTGACACGCCACCGCCACCCCCGAACGAGGAGATCCCCGCACCGCCACTTCCTGCCCCCGAAACAACAGCAACCGTCCCTGAGATAGAAGATCCAATCACCAATCCGCCACCGCCGGAACCACTTCCACCTCAGCCAAGTATTCCACTGGAAGATATATTTGATACGCCTCCTGCACAACCTGAACCAGTGGCACCCGAACCCGCACCACCCGCGACACCAGTCGATGAACCTAATCCTTTCGATTTGCCAGTTCCTCCCGCTCCCACGGCACCCGTACAGAACGATCCCTTTGGGACTCCCCCGCCTCCGCCAGCGGCGCCACCACCACCACCTGCTGATTTCGATCCGTTCTCAGTTCCTCCGCCTCCACCTCCGCTGAACAATTAGACCAAGTTCGCCTCCATGGGTCTACGACTTGAAATATTGGGTGGCTGGGAAAAACGAATTCTAGATCTATCGAAGAAGCGATCTACTGTTCAGTATTGTTTACCGACTTCATTCGTCTCGGCGAGACGCGGTTTCGATGCTAATTCATCCCAAGGGCATATATTGAATCTGGCAATACCCCATATGCGAATGGCAGCCCGGCAGGGATTCGAACCCCGACTAGATGTACCAAAAACATCTGTGCTACCATTACACCACCAGGCTTAACTTACCCTTTAATGTTGCCGAAACGATTCCTCGAAGTCAAGAGAGGAGACCTTACTAGCACAGTCAAACATGAGCGAGAACGGACAAACGAAATTCAAAAGGGTAATCCTTAAAATCAGCGGAGAAATTCTCGGCAGTAGAGAAGAAGGCGAACCTATCTTCGCTGAATCGCTGGAACGAGTTTGCTCTGAAATCAAAGCCGTAGCCGATTTGGGCACTGAAGTGGGCTTGGTCGTCGGCGGCGGGAACATATTTCGCGGACTAAGAGGAGCCAAGAAGGGAATAGAGCGCACAACGGGCGATTCCATGGGTATGTTGGCAACCGTAATCAATGGTCTCGCGTTGATGGATTGTCTTGAGAAAATGGGGGCCGTCGTGCGAGTTCAGACAGCAATACCAATGGAAAAACTAGCCGAACCGTTTATCAAAAGACGAGCCGTGCGTCATTTGGAACGCGGACGCATCGTGATTTTTGTAGCGGGGACGGGCAACCCGTACTTTTCCACCGACACCACCGCGGCTCTTAGAGCCAGTGAGATCGGCGCCGACATCATTCTCAAGGCAACCAAGGTGGATGGCATTTACGACAAGGATCCTCACGAGCATGACGACGCCGTAAAATTTGATCATTTAAGCTATATGGAATGCATTGAAAAAAGACTTTCGGTCATGGATTCGACAGCTTTTTCCCTTTGCATGGACAATCAAATGCCTATCTTGGTCTTCGACCTACAACAAGAAAACTCCATCCATCAAGCCGTAACGGGTGAAAAAATCGGCACTCTCGTTAACTGACAATTTCTTTACGGTCGCCCCCCACCTGCGACAGAAAGCCTAATCTCCCTCAATACGAATCTAAAACTTTAAAAGTTAAAACGCCATGAACTCCGACTCCACAATAGCCAAATTGCAAGAAGACTTGAACAAATCCGGCGAGCACACCCTACACGAATTCACCACCCTTCATACGGGCAAGGCGAACACCTCCATGGCGGAAAACGTCACGGTCGACGTTTACGGCAGCTCAATGAAACTTCGAGACATTGCCGCCATCACCACTCCGGATGCCCGTACAATCCAGATACAGCCGTGGGACAAGTCAAGCGTAGCCCCAATAGAAAAAGCCCTTATCGAGGCTAATCTCGGAATTTCTCCCGTAGTCACTGGCGAGCTTATTCGGCTACCTATCCCGGAACTAAGCGGGGAGCGACGGGAAGAACTTTGCAAAATGGCCCAAGGCATGGCTGAACAAGGACGTATAGGTGCCAGAGCAGCAAGAAGAGAAGCACTAGATGTACTCAAGGTCGCACAGAAGGAAGGACAATCGGAAGATGAAGTCAAGCGACTTGAAAAAGAGGTGCAAAAAGAAGTCGATGATGCCATTGCTCGCATCAACACCTCCCTCTCCGCAAAAGAAGCTGAGTTGAGGCAACCCTGAATCCAGAAGTGACTTTTCTGTTCTAACAACTTTACCGAAAAACAGTAGAAAACACTATATTCGAGCGAGATCCATAAGCGGAAAACCGCCAACAATGTCAAATGACAGCCGACTCGCAAAAACCATCCATAGGAAAAGTTTCCCGGCTTGTCGTAAAACTGGGGACCGGTGTCTTGTCTCCTACTCCCGGGGCAATTGAGGCTGATAGACTTAGAATTCTCGGAGAATCCGTAAGAAACCTTCGCAAAGAAGGCGTCGAGGTTATCATCGTTAGTTCGGGCGCAGTAGGCTTGGGCATGGCAAAGCTTGGTCTTTCCGTACGCCCTTCCGATCTTTCGACCCTTCGAGCATGCGCCGCAATAGGACAAAATCTCCTCATGGACGTATGGAGAGAAGCGTTGGAACCACTAGACCTTATAATCGCCCAAATGCTTCTCACTCGCGAAGACTTTCGTAGTCGAAAAAGTTCTCAAAACGTAGAACTCACTTTGCAGCGACTTCTCGAGCAGGGTGCTATTCCAATCATCAATGAGAACGACTCCGTAAGTGATGAGGAAATTCGCTTCGGTGACAACGATGTTCTATCCGCGCTGCTAGCGTCTCTCTGCAAGGCGGAGATGCTTGCAATCTTGTCAACCGCACCTGGACTCATGACTTCTCCGGAAGATGGAGAAATCATACCATTCGTCTCTGAAATCACTCCTGCTATCGAAGCCATGGCGGAAGGCACGAAAAGCTCAACCGCAGTGGGCGGGATGGTTACCAAGATCGAAGCCGCTAAAATAGCCACGATGTCAGGGTGTGCAGTTTTTGTGGGAAGCGGGACGAAACCGGACCGTTTGCCCTTGATCCTGAAGGGCGAGACCACCGGCACCTTCTTCGCTCCTGCCGGCTTGGGTCTTAATGAACGCAAAAAGTGGCTGGCGTTTTTTCCTGAACCTTCGGGCACCCTCGTCTTGGACGAAGGTGCATGCCACGCTATTCTCCAAGAAGGAAAGAGCCTCCTCGCCAAAGGCTTGGTCGACTTTCGAGGAGTAATTTCCCGGTCCGACGTAGTTACCCTTGAAAACCCTGACGGTGAAATAATCGCACGAGGGATTTGCAGGTTCAACTCCGACGAACTCCCTCAAGTCAAAGGCAAAAGCAACGATGAGATTCACCTTATTTTTCCGGAAAGAACCCGAACTGAGGTCATTCACAGGGATCATTTGGCCCCTTTAAGATAAAGAGTTTTCCAAATACGCTTGCAGGAATCCCTATTTTATCAATTGGTATCGTCCCGTGTACGACTACGAGGATGAGGATGACGACCTGTTCGGTGATGCGCCCACCGCGGCAACCAAAGCCCAAATTGACTTTAGGGCCGAGTTGAACGATGACCAGTACGCGGCAGTCACCGCACCCGACGGGCCTGCCATTGTCCTAGCAGGGGCAGGTTCCGGCAAGACCCGTACGCTTACCTATCGAGTGGCTTACCTACTTACCCAAGGAGCTCTTCCGGAAGAAATCCTACTCCTGACCTTTACGAACAAGGCCTCAAGGGAGATGCTCGACCGCGTCGAACA
>Ga0209047_1002980_pt1 | contig 10992 bp, 9 predicted proteins | sample SaaInlV_165m_DNA_3_FD_184681 | JGI IMG/M metagenome (GOLD analysis project Ga0209047, IMG submission 184681) | Marine microbial communities from expanding oxygen minimum zones in the Saanich Inlet - Saanich Inlet SI037_S3LV_120m_DNA (SPAdes)... | ecosystem: Environmental > Aquatic > Marine >...
CCCTGCAAATTTCAGATCAAACAGCGTTCGCTTGAGTTGGGAGCAGTTGGGCTTACGTTACGCTTGTTACAAGGACAAACTTGATTTGATCTATTCTCCAATTGCAGAAGGACTTTTGTTTCCTCAACTTCCACAAATTATTACAGTGCATGATCTGCTGCCTTTTCACTATCCAAGTTTACTGCCACGCTGGGTTCCTTACTACGAATATTTTCTACCTGCTGTCATCAAAGGAAGTACAGCTGTTGTTTGCATTTCTGAATTTACCCGTCAGGAAGTCCTTGAGCGCTATCCTAAAATTAAAGAGGATAAATTAAAAGTTATTCATGGTGGAGTAGACACAAAAAGATTTCGACCATGTTCTCCAGGAGTTATTCGCAAGCACTATGAATTAAATGAATATCTCTTGTGCGTCGGAGAAGTTCGACCGTATAAAAATATGGAAAATATTTTCCGGGCCCTGGAACTGTGGCCTGATGGTCCACAACTTGCGATCTCAGGGAAAATCACCGTTGAACAAAAAACAAAGTTGGATAATTTGGCACATTCACTAAAAATTGAAAACCGTATTATCTGGTTGGGTTATGTTCCGGATAATTTACTACCGAACCTTTATTCTGAAGCAACAGCATTTATTTTCCCCAGCTTGTATGAAGGATTCGGATTACCAATTATTGAGGCTATGGCATGCGGTTGCCCGACAATTAGCTCCAATCGTGCCAGCCTTCCGGAAATAGGCGGTGACGCTGCCCATTTTTTTGATCCAATGGAAATAAGCGACATGGCTGAATCAATCAGGAAAGTCTGTGAAGATACGGAGTACCGTCAAACACTTGCTCGGCGTGGACCAGAACATGCGAATAATTTCAAATGGGAAGCCTCTTTCAAAAAACACATGGCATTGTTTGAAACAATTTTGAATTAATGCTTCACACAATCTAAAAGCCTCAAACAGCAATGCTCCAATTTTTCGCAAGTCCCGGTTTCCGGAAATATTTTGCAAACACTTCCTGGCTTTTGGGAGAGCGAGTGCTCCAGACGGTTATTACCGTGAACATTAATTAATCAATTAAACAATTAAACAATAGGAAAAGAAACTCTGGATAACAAAACCCAGGAGATTGTGTGGCTGCCGTTAAACATAGTCATATTTTTAATTATAAAATTACAATACTTTACACTTCGGTTATACTTGTAATCACTTATCGGAATTCCCAACAGATCATATATTTAAAGATAATGGTATTATGTTAGCCTGCAATATTGACAGATTGTTTCAATCGTTTACTAATATTTCCCTGCAATTTCATGAATAATCTTTTCACAATAACTGGCTTTCGTAGATATATTGCAAATACTTCATGGCTAATTGCTGAAAAGATCATTCGACTTACAGTTGGTTTGTTTGTGGGCGTATGGGTGGCAAGATTTCTAGGTCCTGAGCAGTTTGGCACATTGAGTTACGCCCAGGCATTCGTCGGCTTGTTTGGCTCAGTCGCAACTCTAGGCATGGATGGGATTGTAATAAAACATCTCGTAAAAGATGAAGGGAAAAGAGACCAATTGCTGGGGACGGCTTTTACCTTAAAATTGTTAAGTGCAATGGTGGTTCTTGCTATCATTGCTATTATTGCTGTCAACACATCAAATGATAACAATGACATAGTACTAATAACCATTATTGCTAGCGCACTGTTATTTCAGAGCCTGAATGTCATAGATTTCTATTTCCAGAGCAAAGTCTTAAGCAGGAATATAGTAAAAGTTAATCTCATAAGTCAGTTAGTTGTCAGTTCGATAAGAATGTCTTTAATTTTAACCAATGCACCACTAATTTCATTTGCTTATGTGATCTTGTTAGATGCTATCATTCTCGCAGTCGGCTACATATACGTATATAAACATAATAATTTATCTTTTAGACAATGGAATTTTAATAAACTCACTGCTTCTGAAATATTGAAATATAGTTGGCCCTTGGCGCTAAGTGGAATTGTTGTTTCAATATACATGAAAATAGATCAAATTATGATTAAAGAAATGCTAGGAAAATTATCTGTTGGACATTATGCTGCCGCTATCAAAATAAGTGAAGCTTGGTATTTTGTTCCAATCGTAATTAATTCGTCACTATTTCCAGCTATTATAAATGCCAAGAAAAGAAGCCGCAAAGAATTTTACAAAAGGCTTAAAATCCTGTATAGCTTTATGTTGTTTAGTGCAGTAGCAATTTCAATTCCTACAACTTTATATAGTAAATATATTATTAATTTACTATATAAAGAACAATACGATCAGGCCAGTACTGTATTAATGTTTCATATTTGGGCAGGAGTTCTAGTTAGTTTAGGAGTAGTGACTTCTAGTATAGTCATAGCAAATAACAAACAGAATAATGCATTGATTTCAACAAGTATTGGTGCAGTATCAAATATAATATTGAATCTAATAATGATTCCGCGGTATGGGATTATTGGAGCCGCATTTGCTACAATACTCTCACAAATTATATCCGGGTTAATAGTTCCAATATACTTTAGGATTGATCCTTATTATCCGAGAATACTCTTGGATTCTATCTGGGCTCTTCCTAATGAAATTAAAAATCACTACTCTAACAAAGAACATAGAGTAAATTCATAATTCTCTGTCATCTCTAAATAAAGTACTAATTGATGAATATCGGTTTTTATATAAAGTGGAATAAGCATTCCATCAATTCGAGTAAGAATGTTATAGGAGATGAATTATATGCAGAATCACTCTGTAAATCTATTAATAAGCAATATAAATCAATACGAGCTGAACTTTATGCTCCGAACTATTTGCCAGACAAAAAATTAGATGCTTTAATATACTTGAACGACTCTCCTCCAAATGAAAATTTTTCGAAACATCACTTTCTATACCTTCAAAATGGTTACGAAGATAGTATAGATCAAATAATTAGTAGCCGTCTTGCTTTAGAATATGATGGATACATTTTTTTTTCTGAAATTATAAAAAATGTTTTTGATGAAAAAGCTCATAATTTAGCAAAAAGTCTGTTTTTACCTTTTGGTGTTGACTTAGACTTATTTTACCCTAGAGAAAAGGATAACCGTTTCAATTTTGAATGCGCATTTATTGGTAATGATATAAAAGGATCTGAATCTGCCATGAAGTATTTATTTCCTGCGGTAGAATTCAATTTTGGTCTATATGGAAACTGGAAGGTAGAAAAACATAAATATAAAATTTGGAAGAATCTAAAAATATTGCCGCCATATAAAAAAGTATTTGAACGTATCTCCAAGGGGAAAATTCCTCAAGAAAGTGTTCCTGTTTTATATAGTTCAGCCCAGATTAATCTCAATAATACTATAAAAAGTTGTCTAGATTGGGACGTAATAACTTTAAGAACCTATGAGGTATTAGCCTGTAAGGGTTTTTTGATTTCAGATCCAGTGCCAATTGCGGAAAAAATCCTGAAAGACTGTTTGGTCTTCACTGAAGGCGGGGAAGAGCTTACTGAAAAGATAAAATATTACTTAGCTCATTCCAAAAAAAGACAAGAAATAGCTCAAAATGGGTATGACTTCGTCTTGAAAAATTGTTCAATTGATGCAAGAGTAAAAGAGTTAATTAATTACGTAAATGAGATCATAAAATGAAAGTATTGTTTGTAAACCCACCAAACATAAGATCGGACACATCAACAGTTGAAAATGGTTTTGCTGTTAAAGCGTTCATTGTTCCTCCTTTTTTAGGTAAGTTCAAATTGGCACAAATGCTATTTAGAAGATTGAATAAAATTACCGGTCTAGGAAACTCGGTAAGGTACGGGGTCAGGGCTGGTTCGAGGTGGCCTTTTACTATGGATCAACCTCTTTCAGATTATGCTCCATATCCTTTTTTTATGGGATATGCTGCATCCAACTTGAGGCAGCATGGATTTGACGTTAATATTTTAGATGCTGTGGCAGAAATGGAGTATGATTATGCTAATTTCTTGCAGAAAATAAAACTAGAAGAGTCGGACATTGTAGTTATAGAGTGTTCAACTCCGACAATTGATATTGATGTCTGGTTTGCAAATAAAATTGCTGATTTTTCTAAAGTAGCATTGGCTGGCCCTCATTTAAACCAAACAACTGTTGAAGAAATAAAAGCGGACAACCCAAAAATCACCTTCTACTTAATTGGAGAATATATTTTAAGCTCATTAAAAATGGCCAAATCAAAAAAAAGTGGTGTTTATGAGTCTGAGGTACTTAAAGACATTGATTCGGTTCCTACACCATTCAGAGATTACAAAAGTGCCATAAAATATTTTGATCCAAGTATGCCAACGCCAAAACCACAATTGGCAATGTATGGAAGTAAAGGATGTCCATTTAAATGTACTTTCTGCGCTTGGCCTCAGACTATGTATTTTGGTAATGTTGCCTTAAGAAGTCCGGAAAATATTGCTGAAGAAATTCGAGATTCAGTTGAAAAATATGGATTTAAGAGCATATTTTTTGATGACGACACCTTTAATCTTGGCACAAAACGAATTTCAAAATTGTGTGATTATCTCAAAGAAATCAGTCTACCTTGGACAATGATGGGGCGGCTAGATATTTCACCCAACTGGCTATATGACAAAATGGTTGACAGCGGGTGCGTTGGCATGAGGTTTGGTATTGAGACTTTTAATATAGATGTTTTAAAAAATATTGAAAAAGGAATTGAACGAAGGGATTTCAGAAAGACACTTGAATACATCTGTTTGACTTATCCGGAAGTAATGATTCATATTACGATGATGAGCGATATGCCTGGACAAACTGCTAAAGATACTGAAATTGACATGAATATCATTAAAGAGATGGGCTTTACTAATGAGAATATACTAAGGAGTTACCAGTTATCAAAATGTGCACCTTTCCCCGGAACAAAACTTTATGAACAAATGCAATCCAGACTTGATGATGCAACACTAAAAACTTATAAAGCATATGATGGCGGGCAAGACACTATAATGAAAGTCTCCAAAAAGAAGACTTCTACTCACATAGAAACATGGTCATAGTAATAATTGGGTCTTCTGGTTTTATTGGGCAACGTATTTTTCAATCGTTGACTAGTAAAAATGCTTTTAATTTAATTGGTACCTATTATAAACATAAAGAGAAACCTGAGTTTATCTACCTTGATGTCACTTCAAAAGAATTAATAGAGCAGTTTTTGGTAGAATACAGACCAGATTTAATTTTGTGGATAGCTGGCTCTAAGAACCTAAATAAATGTGAAGATGATTGGGAATATGCGTATCAAATTAATACACAACCTATAAAAGACTATTATGAAATAAAGAGAAGACTAAATCTAGAATCAAGATTAGTTTATTTCTCTACAGATTATGTTTTTGATGGCTTGCACGGAAATTATAAAGACACTGATCAAGTGAACCCTAAAACTAACTATGGTATCTCCAATAAATTAGCTGAAGAGAATATACTCCTTAATAGTTCCTTTGACTTAATTCTTAGGACCTCTGCAGTTATGGGAAGGGGAGGTCAATTTTTTGATTGGTTAACCAAAAGTCTAGTTAAAGACGAAGAAGTAAAAATGTTTGAGAATATATATTTTTCTCCTACTCCAATTCAATTATTATCTGAAGCGACTGAATATCTAATCAAAGATTCTATCTCTGGCATTGTCAATATATCTGGAGGTCTTAGACTTAGCAGGTTCGAGTTTGCAGAAATCTTAATGAGTATTAACAATAAATTTTCAGCAACGATAGTACCAATTACAGCTTCCCGTGATAGCAATCATTTTCAACACGACTTATCTCTTATTCAATCTAATATATGTAAGAGGTTTCAAACAAATGACTTTGACAATTATTTGCTGGATGAATTATCATCATGATTGAATTTATTCCTAATTACTTTGAGTATTCTGATGATCGGGGTTCTATTAACGGTCTTGTAAATTTTGGTACTTGGAAAGAAATAAATATTATTTACTCTGAAGCTGGCACCGTCAGAGGGAATCACTATCATAAAAATACAGATGAATTGTTTCTAGTTATAGAAGGGAAAATAAAAATAACCTTACAAAAAGTACTTGATGATAAAGAGCTGGATAACGAAAAAAAAACATTCGATGTTCAAGAGGGAGATGTTTTTTTAATTAAGAAAAATGTGAATCATATATTTGAAACCATTGATAACTCAAAATGGATCAACGTCCTTTCACAAAGGATCAACAAAGTTAAGCCAGACATTCACAGAATTGTGAAATTATAATTATGTTAATTCCAAGTATAGCATTAAGAATCCATTGTCTATAAATTTATAGAAATCATTGTGCAAGGTAGTCAAAAATGATAGACACTTCCTAAGCTACAAAGATATTATGCAAAACGGCAGTCAATTCATACCCACTCATTGTATTAATAAATGCTAATATGTGAGCCAAACTGTAATTATACATTCTCTCAAGTTTAATAAATAATGGAAGTTATGACTTAATAAACTAAGGGATATGTAACATATTAGATAACTTGAGCAATCTTAGTGAAAGAAAATCACACTAAAAGCCCCACCTTTGCCAGTCCATCTTGTCTAAGTACGCCTGTACTGTTTCTAATTTTCAACCGACCTGAAACAACACAACAAGTCTTCTCTGCAATCAGGGAAGCAAAACCTCCGCGCTTATACATTGGTGCAGATGGCGCACGACCTGAAAATTCTGCTGAAGCAATTCAATGTGAGTTGGCACGCTCCATCGCAACACAGGTGGATTGGGATTGTGAAGTCAAAACTCTTTTTCGAGATCAGAATCTAGGATGCCGACTAGCTGTTAGTCAGGCCATAAGCTGGTTTTTTGAGAATGAGCCTGAAGGGATTATACTCGAAGATGATTGTCTGCCCAGTCAAAGCTTTTTTTGGTTTTGCCAAGAAATGCTTGATTATTGTCGAAATGATAAAGCAGTTGGAGCGATTTGTGGATTTTACTCAAACGAATTAGATTACAAACCAAACGCTTCATTCTTTTTTTCAAGATACTTGCGAGTTTGGGGCTGGGCTGGTTGGAGACGGTCTATTGAAGGATATGACTCTAATATAAACTTGTTAATAGAAAAACAAAATACTTGGAAAAAAGATATATTTTCCCATGCAGATATATTTTTGAAAAGGTATTGGCAGGATATGTTTGAGGAAGTAGGAAGCGGAATAATTGATACCTGGGACGCTCAATTACAATATTTGCTTTGGTTAAAAAAACAGCAGGTTATTGTTTCATCAAAAAATCTTATACAAAATATCGGATGGGCTCAGGGGGCTCATGTGTTGACAAAAGATCACAATCACGAATTAGCAACCAGTGAGATTAACTTTCCTCTAACAGTTCCGGAAATGTCAGAAAGAGATACAAGAGCAGACCAAGTAATAGAGAAGATAAGCTATCGAATTACGATATTCTCGTTTCTAAAAAAACTTTTGAGAAAGATGATTAGATGAACAAAATAAAACGGGTACACTTAATATATCCCGTTGGAAACAAAATCAGTACACCTGATGCGATAGGCCGGAATCTAAAACTATCTCTAGAAAAATTCTATGAAGTTATAACATATAATTACGATGAATATCATACTATACATCCTGGAGAAGCAGACGTATTGATTGGACATTGGCATCCAAATCCATTCTCCGTTTTTAGGATGAGCACCAAGAAAAAAGGATGGAAACGTGTTCTTGCCCTTGCTCCATTTTGTCCCGACCCCACGGGCTGGCACAATGCATTTGGGAACAAGGTTATTGATAAATGTGATCGTATTTTAGCGATTACAGGTAATGCTTGGATGAGACGCCTGAAAGATTCACCGTTTCAACATTGGGAACAGAAAATAGTTCATTTGGATCTAGCTGTAGACCGTGAAGATTTTCCTTTTATTAAGGAATATTTCAATCCGGCAGGAAAGCGTCGCTTCCTTTACATTGGTCATACTGCCTGGTACAAAAACACTTCATTTTTAGAAAGACTCGCCGAAAAACTACCTGAGACATCTTTTTCCTGGATGGGAGGTACTCAGCGCCTAAATAATATTAATGGATTAGGAAAATTAGATTTTTCTAAGGTGGATGCTCATAAACTCATCAAAGAATTCGATTTTTTAATTACGGTTGGTACTGCGGATGCAAATCCAACTACCATCCTTGAGTCAATGGCTTGGGGTTTGATTCCTGTTTGTTCAGTACAAAGTGGTTATGAAGGGTTTTCTGGCATCCGCAACATTTCTATTGACAACATTGACGATGCCGTCAAAACCATCAACAATCTCCAGTCTGTTTCTGATAAAGAATTAAAAATTTGGCAACAAATTAATTTGGCTGAACTAGACAAACATTTTAACTGGGATCGTTTTTGTGAGCAAGTTTTAGCAGAAATAAAAAGTAAGGATAGCCCGGATTTAGCTGAAACGAGTTTGAAATCTCGTTTATTTTTACTGTTTGCTGAATGGGAATCTCCCTATTTTTGGGGCAAACCACTCAATTTTTATCGCTTCTTAAAAACCAATTTGAAGTATGTTTTGCAAAACAGAGGATGACAAATAGAATGTCTCATACATTTAAAACGATGCCCACTGCCGTCTGTCGTGTCTGTAGAATGCAAACTGAAGAGTTCTTTTCCACAGTGATATTGCAAAAATATTCTGTTAAATACTTCAAATGCACACAGTGCGGATATGTTCAAACAGAATATCCTTATTGGCTGGAGGAAGCCTATAACACATCGATCAATGATTCCGATACCGGCATGATGATGCGAAGTTTTTGGCACAAAAATATTGCCACTACATTGATTTACTTTTTGTTCAATAAGAAAGGTGATTTTTTGGACTATGGGGGAGGTTACGGAGTATTTGTACGTTTGATGCGAGATGTTGGATTTGACTTTAATTGGCAGGACAAACACACTGAAAACTTATTTGCTAGAGGATTTGAGTTTTCAGAATCAGAGAATACTAATGTTGAGTTACTGACATGTTTTGAGGCATTTGAGCATTTTGTTGATCCGTTAGCTGAAATGGAAAAATTACTAAGCATTTCGCATAACATCTTACTGTCTACAGAAATCATTCCAGAACCCACACCATCCCCTAACGATTGGTGGTACTATGGAACGGAACATGGACAGCATATCGGTTTTTTCCAGAAAAAGACCTTTGAGTTGCTTGCAAGTAAATACAAGCTTAATTTCTACACAAACGGCCAAAATATCCATTTATTTACTGAAAAAAAACTCTTGCCTTCCTCCTTCAAATTGATGACGAAAGTTTCCAAATTCATAACTCCATTGATTCAAAAAAGAATGGAGAGCCTAACTTGGAAAGACTTTGAAAAAATAAATTCTACCACTTCATGAATATCTTCAAGCCCTACTTCATCATTATCAAATCTCTGCTGTATTATTTGTTTGACAGCCTGGTTTTATGGAAAACGCCTTCTCCGCAAAAAAACCAGTTGGAGGTCGTACTCTTGATTCGTCAAGATGCAATTGGTGATTTTGTGATGTGGCTAGATACGGCCAAGGAGTACCGAGAATTATATCCATCCGAAAATTACAGAATTGTGCTGGTGGGAAATGCGGTCTGGTTTGATTTGGCTAAGGGATTACCGTATTGGGATGAGGTGCTTCCAATCAACGTAAAAAAGTTTAAAACGTTTTCCAGTTATCGCCGTAATACTCTCAGGAAAGTTAACAGCTTTGGAGCTCAAATTGCTGTCCAGCCTACGTTTTCACGCGAATTTTATCATGGTGATTCTCTGGTTAGGGCCAGTAATGCTTTTCATAAAGTAAGTTCTGTTGGAGATATGAGTAACCGTAACTGGCTCAAAAAAACATTGGCAGACGGTTGGCACACAGATTTGATTCCTGCCTCAACTCAAATAATGACGGAACTGGAGCGTAACGCAGAGTTTTTTTCGGGTATTTCAGGAAAAACGCACAAAGTTTTATATCCCAAATTGGATATTCCTCAAATAGAAACTTCCTCCAATTGGGCAAAAAGAGAATACTATGTGTTGTTTCCCGGAGTCGGGGCAGCCATACGGCAATGGTCTGTAGAATCTTTTGCAGAAATCGCCAATCGTATTTATGAAGCAACTGGTTTGGACGGTATTTTAGACGGTGCACCAAACGAAAAACCTCTTGCTGAATCCATACAAGACTTGTCAAAAGCTCCTCTGGAGTGGGCTGGAACGCGATTGGGTGAATTACCGGAACTTTTGAAGTATGCAAAGTTTGTGGTTAGTAGTGAGACAAGTGCCGTTTATATTGCTGCTGCCGTAAAGACACCTGTCATTTGTGTATTGGGAGGAGCTTACTTTGGACGTTTTCTACCGTATCCTGAGTCGGCCGGACAAAAAATTGTTTTAAAAACGGTCTCGTATCCAATGTCTTGTTTTGGCTGCAATGCGGATTGTGTTTATGAATTGGATAAAGATGAACCTGCGCCTTGCATCTCTAATATCAGTGTTGACGCAGTTTGGCAGGAAGTGGAAAAAATAATTGAAGACGGGAAGAATTGAACTGACGAAGCCTAAGAGTTTTCTGAGAACACAGGTGATCTTACAGAGATTGAAGTAGTTAACTGGAAATAAATTTTTCAGTTTTACACTTTTCCTTCAGTCTTTTTCCGCAGTTCAGCAATTCGGTCACGCAATTCCGCAGCTCGTTCAAATTCGAGAGATTCTGCTGCTTCCCGCATTTCTTCTTCAAAACTAGCAATTTTTTCTTCCATGACAATTACAGTTTCGTAAACCGCAGTTTCTTCGGCTGCATAAGCATCGCTTTCCAGCATCTCATTCATTTCGACAGGTGCAAAGGACGGTGCGATTTTACGGAAAATTGTTTTCGGCACAATACCGTGTTTTTTGTTGTACGCTTCCTGTTTTTTACGACGTTTTTCGGTCAGGTCGAGGGTGATCTGCATAGATGCCGTAATCC